>PVBE011149400.1_pt1 | contig 21754 bp, 27 predicted proteins | sample 1631181 | NCBI WGS metagenome assembly PVBE01 (sample SAMN08397723, study PRJNA350692) | Marine metagenome, whole genome shotgun sequencing project. | isolation source: water | place: Pacific Ocean | collected 2012-04 | reverse complement strand
GGAATTGCCAGATGAATTCCAAATCGCGCATTTTATATTTGTCTTTACAGCAAAAAATGCTCGGACCTCACTCCAGAGCAATGTTTTTTTTTTCTCGACTTTTTCATACCCCTCTCATCTAAAACACCTAGTTTTGAGAGCTTTCTTGGAAGATTGCCTGCCAGAAATGCTCTCAAAACTAGGTGTTTGAGCTGAGAGGGGTATGAAAAAGTCAAAAAAACATTGCACAATAGTGAGGTCTGAGCAATTGTTGGTGTAAAAACAAATATAAAATGCGCGATTTGGAATTCATCCGCGGATCCTGCGGATCCCGCGGATCCCGCGGAAGTGGTGTCAAGAAGTGCGGCTCGGACCCCACCTTCCACGCGCGCCGGTGGTCAGGATGACGGGAGTCTAAACAAACTCCCTCAAACCAGATGTTGAAAAAAACAGAAAGACCTATTCAGTTTTTTTTCAACCCCCCCTAAAAGTGACCCCCCAAGGGCCCTATGGGCATTAATAGAGGCATCGTAGGCTGCATGAGGGCCCAATTTTGGGGCCTTGGGGTCGTTAAGTAGGCCATTTTGGGGCACCTTGGTTGGACAAGGAGGCGATAGCTCTGTGATCTCCGGGCTCCGCCTCTTATGTTCCCCCCTCTTGGCGTGCTTGTTGCACTGTCTTTCCAGCACACGGCCTGCACTTTAGAAGATGCTGGGGTTCAAAAGACCTCCGGCAAGGCATGCTGGTGCTAGGGATCAGGTTCCTGGTCCTCTGGAGCGGCATGCCCAGGCTCAGGCTGGTGGTTGACCACCTGAACACCCATTTTCGCATTTTTGATTGCAGGGCATGCGCCCATAATCGTGTCTGCGGATATCGTTTGTGACCGCATCAGCGTCTAATCGAAAAAACATCAAAACCGCTATAAACATTATCCCAGCAAGCAACCCTAACAGATTTGTTTGAGTCTTTTGGATATTCATTCCGACTCCATGTATGAATCCATTGTGAATTCATTGTAAACTAATACAGCTAATACGGATCCACTCGAATCCATACAAATCCATATGAATTCATTATGAATCCATTGTGAATCCATATGCATCCATAACTAATCCAATATGAATCCATATGAATCCATTATGAATCCTTCTGATTCGATATGAAACCATGTGAGTCCATTATGAATCCTTATGAACTCATATGAATCCATTATGAATCCTTATGAAAAGTATCCATACGATTCCATTATGAATCCATGTGAATCCATTATGAATCCATATGAATCCGTTATGAATCCATATGAATCGTTATGAATCCATTATGATTCCATATGAATCCATTATGAACCATTTTGAATCCATTTGAGCACATGCCTCTCGCAGGACGAATTCATCAAGGGAGAATCCATGGTTCTCGCTGGACGAATTCATCCAGCAAGATCTCGCAGGACGAATTCATCGGGCTACGAGTTCATCCAGCTTGATCTCGCAGGACGAATTCATCAGGCTACGAATTCATCGGGCTACGAATTCATCGGGCTACGAAGTCATCAAGTAAGAATCCACGGTTCTCGCTTGACGAATTCGATGGGCTACGAATTCGACAGGCTACGAATTCATCGGGCGACGAATTCATCAAGCTAGATCTCGCTTGACGAATTCATCGGGCTACGAATTCATCGGGCTATGAATTAGACGGACTACGAATTTATCAAGTGAGAGTGAGCAAAATAAACAGAGGACTCCGCTGGACGGCAGACTCCGGCTGCAAACGCCAGCTACCCCAGCGCATGCGAATCCTTTGAAGCCTACTAGAATTCCGAATGCTGAACCAGCTGTTAGGGAATAGACAAAAACTTTAAAAACAACTCGGTCGACCGCCCCAGCGGGCGTTATGTCAACAACACATAAACATTGGGCTCTCAGCAGGGTGGGGGTGACCCCACCCCACCCCTCGCTCCTATAGCCACAAGCCGGGCCCTATATATTGCTTCTGAGCATTCCTTTGCATCATAAGCATGGGGTTCTGTGTCGTGGTGCCCCACAGCTCATTCCCCACCCAATGCCAAACTTTTTCCCTGATGATGGATCCCTCCATAGGGGTTCCTAATAGTCTTGCACACAATAGTGCGTTGTGGCTGGGCCTGTGGTATGCCCAAGGTTTTGGGAATGCTTCTGGGGGATATGCCACAGGTTGTGGGAAGCCTTCTAGGGGATATGCGCAGAGGTTCCTCAGAAGGCTTGCGCGTTTCCTTGAATGCTTATTGAGCGTTGAGCAAATGCTCGTGGGATGCTTTCTTGAATGTGTTTGGAATGTTCAGGGGATGACTTCAATAATGTGTCTTGAATGCTCGCTTTAACGCCTTATCGTTGGCTTGAAAGCTTGTGTAATCCTTTGTTGAATGCCTAACGGTCGTTAGTTGAAATTATTCTGGGGTATCTCTCCATGTTGGAATGTGTTCTTGAATGCCCATTCAATGCTTATCTTGAACCTTGTTCAGTGCTCGCTTGAATGCGAATCGAACACTTATTGGGGGCTTCTTGTTTCGAATGCTGCTCGGGTTCCCGTTTAATGTTTTTTAATTCCCCAAATATGCTGCCAAGCATAAGGAGTTCTTACCTGGCTTTAAAGAATTGCTTTATGCACCCTCTGCTGCTTATTCCTGTCCGTGGCTTTTCCCAGCATTCTGGCACTGCCCCAGCTCTGCCGGTTATTCCCGTCCATTGCTTTTCCCAGCATTCTGGCACTGCCCCAGTGGCCATGAACCCTCTGCCGGTTAGTCCCATCCGTGGCTTTTACTAGCATTCCGGCACTGCCCCAGTGGCCATGCACCCTCTGCCGGTTATTCCAGTCCATTGCTTTTCTCAGCATTCCGGCACTTCCCCAGTGGCCATGCACCCTCTGCTGGTTATTCCTTTTCTGCGTTTTTTACCAGCATTCTGGCACTGCCCAGTGGCCATGCACCCTCTGCCGGTTATTCCCGTCCGTGGCTTTTCCCAGCATGCCGGCACTACCCCAGTGGCCATGCACCCTCTGCTGGTTATTCCCGTCCGTGGCTTTTGCCAGCATTCTGGCACTGCCCCGCTGGGCAAATCATTTGTTTATAAGTCAGTATCATGAGATAGTCCATTTATAAATGAGTTAGTGGAGTGGTTATAATTGATTTAGCGGATGGAATTATAACAGAGTTGGTAACTGAGTCAGCTAGCCAATGCCACTAACTCAGTTAGAAATATGTATTAACTCGAGAAATCAATATCGATTTGTGTGTGACATGTTGTTTGTTCTTATCGATTTCCCAAAATATAACTACGACGTTTTTGTGAAATGCTAATTTGGATTGTTGTGTTTCGAGCGGCGGTCTTGTAGAAAACAGTCCACAAGCATGTGGCTTCGGTGTCGATGTTCGATCGGTCTTGGATCCCATTTGGGAAGATGTTGATGTCACTTTGGGATGGGTGTTGAGCCCATTTGTTTGGTTTGCGACGGTGTATTTACATACACATATGTGTAGATACATCTCCATATATATTGTCCGACTTAAATGTGTACCTATTGGGTGTCTGCTCGCATCCGATTTAAATGTGTACCTATTGGGTGTCTGCTCGCAGTGTTTTTCTCGACACCTGTTGCATTCAGCAGCCGAACTGAGGCACAATCGCTAGAATGGCATTCGCCTTAGCATACCAAAATATAGGCTCGACAGTCGATCGATCATCAACGAAATTAACCTCATGTACACGGATCCCGAAAAGCAGCTCGGCATTCGGAATCGCTCTGTGCACCTGCACACCTACATGGATGGAGTCATCGTGTTGCCGGAAAGAGAGCACTTTGCCGATCGAGCCATCGAAGAGCAAAACCATGTCATGAGTATAGACATCGCCACATGTCAATGTTGCAGATACAGACTTGCTCACTTTCTCTTCATGAAGACACATCGGCCGAGGATTGTGCAAGTACACTTCTTCGCAACCTCGTGCATCATTCCAATGGGACAGAGTGCTATGGAGAAGCGCTATGACTGATGCCTTCTCGATGTTCTTGTCTGTTGCCACAGACAGTGCAAGTGCATCCTTGTTTTTTCTTTCGGTAGGGAAGCATGACAAACACTGCATCACGTATAACATATCGTCTGCTATGTGATAGGTGTGGTGAAACTTGATCTTCGCATGCTCCTTTCCATAAAGGTCTAGAAACAATCGGTTGTGCTTCGGAACTAGGGCAGTGAGCACACCATGGATGGCATTCGACATCTCGCCTTTGCGGAGAATGCAAAGGATTGGCCATAAAGCCGAAAAGCATTCGATGTTCGTCTTCAGCAGACCTCTCGGTTTTATTTCTCCACCAGGAATGCATACATGATGCACACCATCCCCAACACATCACTTGCGAAGCGCTTCACATGATCAGTGGTCACACGCGCTGGTTTAAAGTATAGGTCTGAGGCCTTACTTCCTCGGCTACGCGGCAAGGTGAATTTCTGTGCATATGATTGCACAAAGTCTATACCGATGCCGACCACCGACAATGCAGCACACAACACTGCCAAGTGGGTTCCAGCGACCCCTGCGGAAACCCAGGTATGCATCCAATCCCTGATGTAGTTCCTACATGGGTCCAAGATGTTGGCCATGAGGTGCTGGTTAAACAATAGACCGGTTGGTATATAATTTACACCCCATGCTTTTTAAAGTTTTGTTCTTGCGGTGGCACTGGCCTCCGACAATCGTCGCAATATTGCTTGGACATGTTTCCGAGTGCATTGCGTTCGCTTCGATACATCATGGTCCCAGAATATTGAAGGCCATCGCCAGGTTGGATCGCCACCCATCGGTTCCTGACATGCAAACAATCAAAACATGGGAGGTTACCAGCTTGCCCCATTAATCCCAAAGAGTTCCGTGAGGCCTTCTCGTCCGCCAAAAACGGCGAAGGATGCCCTAATCACCAAGGACTCCGAGCCACACTGAATTGTGATGCCTGCGTGAAACGAATCGAGGACAGCAGAAAGAACACCCCTAAAACAAGCTTGGCAAGTTCAGTGCGTTCGCCAGCCAGCTCTTTGGCCCAGGTCTCACGAATAAGTGAGAAACAGAACCGTGAATCTGTTCGGCGAAGGAACCTATTTGGTAAATCTGCGATGCACCAATATATTGCTTGCAATAGTTGTTGAGGGTGTGGAGCCAAAGGGCTCCCAGGATTTACCGCATCGAAGTAGAGCACGATTCGGAGCACCCTGGTTCCAGCACCACCCACAGCATTCTTGATAAGATTGAATAATGGAGCACTGACTATGCACAGCTGGTGCAGAAGAGCAAACGGACTAATGCACCACATCGATGGTCGCTTGCCCTTTGCCTTGCTATGAGCTGCAGGGAATTCCATTTCACGAAGCATCGGCCCATATGGAGTCTGTGTGTAAAGGGCTTGCTGCTCGAATGCGCGCTGCACTTGTCGGCTGTATCCGATGGCCGATGGTGCTTGGACTAATGCATCTGTCAACAAGCCCCTATCGTGAAGTGCTTTCAATGTCTTACTAAGGCCAACCTTCGACACTCCATGGATTGCAGCAAGTTCCGAACGATCTGCAATCGCCTATCGGCATCGAGTGGGGCATCGGTAGTTGGTTTTCACTTTGACGAAAATGGATCCATTCTTGTTGCGATCCTCCGATCACCCCAGCCACAGTTAATACATATATTGCATACATATGCGACAGTGTGCATGACTCATTGACACTCGTGCGCCATTGATGTATCATCAATATCGATTGCATGTGCGGCAGTGTGGCTCATCTACACTCATGGGCCATTGATGTTGCATTGGTCTCGACTGCATGTCACTCGCACATCTGCTTCTCGCTCTCTCTCTCTCTCTCTCTCTTGATCTCTACATCTCTCTCTATCTATCTCTCTATATATGTACCCTTCGCTATCTGCATCTCTTTTTCTCTCTCTCTCTCTCTCTCTCTCTCTCTCGTTTCTATCTCGATTGCGTTATCTCTCTCTCTCTCTCTCTCTCTGTCTCTCCCTGTCTCTATCTCACTGTCTTCCGTTGGGCATGAACAGATGCACTGGCACACATTAACCGTATTGAGCCTGAGCTACATGGTGGGAGAAACATTGCTTATAGAGGTTTGGCTAGCTATGATAAACACATTTGGATTAGTTGCTGGGATCCGCTGAGTGAGTTCACACGAAGCTAACATGTTGTTACATATGTTCATGTCTGTGGTATTGGAAATGCATCCCAGTAATCCGATTTACAACGTGCTCAATCTGGTTTCCACGATACGTTGTTGTTTATGCAAACGAGCAGGCGTGTGTGTGTTGTCACTTAACTTCGTGTGGTTGCGCGTGTGTTTGTTAGTATGTGTGTTGATTGGTCAGTGTGTTCGCGTCTTCATTGGCATTGCTCGCAAACTTGTCGCAGCATGCACAGGACTATGATGCAACACAATATTTCAAACATATTCGTAACCGAAATGTGTCCCGACAGTCCAGTTCGAACATCGCCTAGCACATATATGCGCAACCCCCCTGCAACCCAATATGGCACAAGGTGTGTTGCCATTAATCTTATCCCCGATGTGTGCACATGCCGCACGAGTCTGCTCGCAGGATGAAGGTAATCGGCGGTCTCTGCGAAGCCCACAAATCTGTTCACATTCTCAAACACATCTGCACCGCATTCACATTATGTGTTTCACATTGTGTTAAAGCGATGCTCGCATGCCCTGAACCATACTCGAATTTGCTTTTTCATCCCATAGCGATGTCGATATATCATGGCACCGCTCAGTCGGCAATGACACCCCACATTTCAGCCGACGAAGTTAGCGCTCGTACTTGGAATCGTCGGGTTCCTGCAGTACTTAATCACACTCGCCCAAGACTGTTCTTTTGTGTCCGCAGTGAATGCAAACTGTTTGTCCTTCTTCGACTTTCCAGGGCGAGGCGTGACACGACATGCGTCACTGCTGGCATAAATCTTGCAGCCGTTAAAGATACATGGCAATGGGGTCCCGAACTTTGGTGCACAGTCATGAACTTTGCAAGATGGCTTCTTCATGACCACTTTCCCCACAGGAGTTTTGCTACCAGCCCGCTTGGCAGTGGAGTTGATGTTGGAGCTTTCTTTGCCACCGGCATTCTTGGGAACCTTCTTTGTCAATGCATTGATCATCTTGTCGATTTCATCTTCTGCTTCACCATCACTCATGTTACTGGGTTCCGTTCGAGACTCATCAGCACTCTTGCCGTCTCTGTTGGGCTGTGCCTTCAATGGAGCAGCTTCAAGAGGTGCCTTCAATGGATCATCTTCAAGAGCTGCATGATGCGAGCCCAAGGCTCCAGAAGGGGGGCTCCACTGAATTGGTGGTGCACCAGATCGACGAGAACAATAGCTGATATTTGCTCCACCACAGGCTCCCTGCGAATGCATACCACCACCATTCGCCACGACGCCACCAGGGCCATCATTTGCATCATGTTGCATGAAAGATTCATCATCTGTTGCGTATGATGATTGGGGCTGTTCCCTGCACGATCTGTGGGACATGTAGCTATCGTTTCTGACTTCAGGAGGCCATTGGTATTCCGACCGGGGATCATGGTAACCACTTCATCGATCATCGCGCTCGAGAATCGAGATGGCACAAGTGGCTGATCTGCTTTGTAACGGCTTGGGTGCAACAAAGCAAAATTGTTGGGATTCTCGGGGAAATTCGTCATAGCGCATGGCATGTGCTGTCGGAAAACTCTCTTCCTCGCATTAGTCTTTGCGAAATGGTCAAAGCATGCCTTGGCACCGCGATGTGTCGCTGCGGTGCCGTTTGCAAGCATGACTGTTGCAACGAATCTTTTCCTGGGTGGCACATCAGGAAACTTACACTAAGATGCAAGAAATCGACAAACGACTCTACACGATGCTCTTCTGCCAACGACGTGTCCTCAAGCTTCCCCCATAGCTCAGTTGCGCCATAGTTCTCAACATACAAATGTGTCTGTGCCTTCGTCCCATTGCCAGAAGCATCAATAGTCTGCCCAGGACTGTCTTGCATCTTTGCATGGACCGCTTGCAACAAGTCGGCCTTTTGTTATGGAGTGAATGCCAATGTGGATCCGAGTGTCGAGATTGCATCTGTCGTGTCCTGCAAGTCGGGCGGCATTCGACCAGGCATTGACTTCAAGTTATCCACGCGATCCTTTTGGATTGTGATCATCATTTCAGCTGGAGTCCCAGCTTTCGCCGATGCTTCGATGTACTCGATTGCGGCACCGATTGCACCTTGCACTGTCGATGGTCGATTCGGCGATTCGATCGAGAGCACGAACGCTTGACCAACAACAGCTGCAGAGAAACCAGTTAGGGAGTGTAGCCCACAACACCAAATTAACAGAAACTCGTTGAAACAGAAACTCGTTTGATTTTCATGTTGGCATTTTGCTTTTCTATTCCCTCACTTCTGTCGGCTGAGGCAAGTTGTTATGAGATGCTGGGCGTGTGAAGCTCAACTATAACAAGCAAGGATGAGTCCTGCCGCGATCACCTGCAGCTCTGCAGACACCAACGATGCCAGTCCGGTGGGCAGAGGATGGGAAAGTGTGATTCCTACATTGCAGGCTTTGTCATTCAGGGATAGGAGTTACGGATACCCATAACACAAGTGTTGTGGGAACTATGACTTAGAGGGCTGATTTGTGTGGAAAAGTTATGTAGTGTTTGTCCTTTTGAGATGTGTGGGTGCAAAGGTGATGGAGTGTTTGACATTTTGAGATATGGGAGTGCAAAAAGTTGTGTATTGTTTATCACTTTGAAGCATTGGAGTGCAAAAGTGGTGTAGTGTTTGTCAGTTGAAGCTTTGGAATGTAAAAGTAGTGGAGCGCTTGTCGTTTTGAGACTTGGGTGGGAGGAAGAAAAACAATAACCACAATAACAACTATAACGGTCCTTCCGGTGGACAGAGGGGTGTGGGAAAGTGTGATTCCTACATTGCAGGCTTTGTCATTCAGGGATTGGAGTTAAGGATGCCCATAACACAAGTGTTGGCGGAAAGTTGCTAACTGAACGAACATCTATCATTGCATGCATCGACTCAAACAAGCGTTTTGATTGATTGCAATTCGTTGGAATCCTCTGACAAGCATTAATCATGTGGGGCGGTGTCTTGCTCGACCTTCGCCGAATATTTACTGCATGGGCTACTTTGTCTCATTCCAGCATTTGCTCATGTCGGATGCAGATTCCCAGCAGTCCGAAGGCGAGAACGAAAACGACAGTGCGTCCAATGATTAAGGCCATAAGTAGACTACCATTATGGTGCCGATGAGAAGAGAGGAGAGCGTATAGGAGAGATAGCAAATCAAGGAATACAGTATCATCGGATGATCTCTCTCTCTCTCTCTCTCTCTCTCTAATTATATATATACATATATATATGTATTGCTTTTTGCTATTATTTTTCGTCTTATTCGTCTTCGTCTTTTCAGAAGAATTAAAAGAATACTGCGATAAAGCGAAGACTAATGATACACATCATGAGAAGAAAAAAAACTAAACATAATAATAATGTGGCGACGAAAATATAATACGAAAAAGAAGAGGCGGAGACAACAACGAAAACGAAACATAACTCGAAGAAGCAGGAGACGACGAAGGGCATCAAATCAGCATAGGAATACGAGCGTGTTTCTTCTTCTTCTTCTTCGTCGTCTTCTTCTTCTTCTTCTTCTTCTGCTTCTGCTTCTCTGTCGGCTTATTATTCTTATTATCCCTCGTCTTCTTCTTCTTATTATTATTCTTCTTCATATTATTCTTCGTCTTCTTCTTATTATTATGCTTCGTCGTCTTCTTCTTCTTCGTCTGCTTATTGTTCTTATTCTTCTTTTTTGTTTTATGTTCTTCTTCTTCGTCTTCTTCTTCTTCTTATCATTTGTCCTCGTCGAATGCTTATTCTACTTCTTAGTCTCATTCGTATTTTTACTATTCGTCCTGTTCGTCTTAGTGTTTGTCTCCTTCGTCGCCGTTCTCTTCTTCACTTTCGTCTCCTTAGTCGTCGTCGGCTTCCTCTTCGTCTCCTTCTTCTTGTTGTTGTTGTTCTTCTTCTTCTTCTGCTTCGTCTGCTTCTTCCTAGTGTTATTTCTGCGCCTTCTTCGTCTTCGTCTTCTTTCTTTCTTCTTTGTTGTCTTTTCTACTTCTTCTCCTTGGTGGTAAGCCTCAAACTCGGGGGCCCCGATGGCCTGAGCGAGGCTCCCTCGGGCGACCTGGAGGGGTGCATTTAGGTTCAGAAAGGGCCCCATGAGGATCTAAGTGGCTTGAATTGTGTGACTTTGTTGATGACTTTGTAGACCAGATTCGGCCATTGCGGAAGCACTTCAAAGAAAAGGTCCATGGTTTATTTGTAAGAAGAAGAAGGAGAAGACGAAGGATAAGGAGAAGAAGAAGAGGCAAGAGAAGAAGACGATGATGAAGCATAAGATGAAGACGAAGACGAAGAAAAAAAACGAAAACGAATAATACGAAGACGACGGAGCAGACGAAGAAGCAGAAAAAGTTAGTATTCTCCATCTTCTTCGTATTCGCCTCCTTCGTTTTCTTCTTCTTCTTCCTCTTAGTAGTTGTAGTAGTAGCAGTCGTCGTCGTAGTCATAATGGTAGTGTTAGTGGTGGTAGTGCACCCGATGGGTACTTAGTATTGGCCATACTATACTGTTGCATCATGTTGCACCTTGTTGCATCCTCCTGCATCGTTGCATCCTGTTGCATCGTATTGCACACTTTGCATGATGTTGCGTCGCTGCACATGTACACTTTGTTCCATGATTCTGCCAGGCGCACACTGTTGCATGATGTTGCACCGCTGCACATGTACACGTTGTCCCATGATTCCGTCAGGTGGTTATGTCATACCCCTGTGCACCTGAGTCATAAATAATGATATTGTGGATGGTACAACTAACTACTACTACAACAAGCAGTATTACCGCGGCTGGTGCCACTACTACTAATACTATTAATACTACACCACGACGACCACTACTATTATTAATACTATTATTACTAATGCTACTAATATACCACCGCGACTACGACTACTACTACTACTACTACCACTCTACTACTATTGCGACTACCACTCTACTACTATTACTACCACTATACTACTACCACTACTGCTTTACTATTACTAATACTCCCACTGCGACTACGACTACTTCTACTACTACTACTACTACCACTCTACTACTACTACTACTACTACTACTACTACTACTGCTGTTGCTACCACCACCACTACTACTACTTCTTTTACTACAGGCTGTACTACTGCTGCTACGACTACTATTGCTTCTACTTCCACTACAGTATGCCACCGTACTAAGTTCTGATTACATGCATGTGTGTTGTGGGCGCGATGCTAATAAAACAAATTCCAAGGCATCGTTCGTCGACGAGTGGGTGTGGCCATGTGAGCTCTCATTGCCCACCTGATGATGGTGGCGACCACATGCGATGAATCGAAACAATGCACTGTTCAGCTTACACATCAGGGCTGGGTGTGCGAAGTTAATCTAGAGCATGGAAGCCTTTGAGTGACACAAAGTAAGACAGTGTGAGGCCAATCGAGCAAGCTTCTGAACCATAGGCAGTGCTACCGTACAATAAAACAACATCGGGAATCGAGAAACTATAATTGGTAATCGAGAATCGGGAATCGTTGAACGACCCACACCCCGTTATTGCATTGGAGTGAGAATCGAGAACCGACATCGAGTTGTTATGTGATGTCGATGTTCGTATACTTATCGTGCTAAAGTTGTCCCCCATATCAAAGGATGTACAATTGTGTGCAGGCGATGTGGTGATCAGCTTTGAATTTGGTGAATCCATTTCGAATGCCATTCAGTTGCTACACCAATTGTGTTGCAATGTGTGAGGTACCCCGCATAGCCTTCGGATAAAAAACATCGGTAGAGCGTTTGACATGTGTTGTGAGTGTTTGTGTTTTCAGGTGTGTCTGTAAACCAAAACATGCTGTCGGTAATCAACATGTGATAAGCATGTCGGAGCAATGATTACTCACTCATACACATATGATAAATCGAATCGGTGATACACACATTGTGTTGATGTGTTTACAATGGCTTCCATGTCGAAGCGGGGGTGTAATTGTGAGTTGCATAACAAGACCGCACTGCACTCACACTGATCAGGCAGCAATGTATCTAGTGGGACGACAGACCAATATGGGCATCGGTGTTCGCAAACACCTTGCAAGAATTACGAAATGTTGTTTCGAGAAAGCGAACATTCCCCAAACACCGTCGTGAACAAATGGGTGTCCACGTGTACACCCTTCTGCACAAATTTATGAGCAAAGGGTGTCCACGTGGACACCCTTTTTATGCGTTGGATTTCAGGACGCAGTGGTTTGCTACACCATATTCCAAACTAGATGTATAAGATGTTTATATATAGAGCGTTGTCATATCGATCTTGGAGCTGTTATATGTATATGCATATGCGTGTTCGATCCATTCGCTTGTTGTTGCTTCTCAGTCATTTAAACAGCCGGCATCGCACATGTTTGATTCAGTGCACAATTGGTGTTTCTTTTTCTTAATTCGCACCCCTATTGGTCGGTCAGTGCACACATATATGTTTAGTTTGTTTTCTGCGATTCCCAAGTGATTGCATATCGAACATCGAGCTGCGCACACACATGCAAGCAGTTCTTAATATTTACGAGACGACTTCCATCCATCCTGTCGATCAAAGCGTGCAGTGAGGACCGAGGAATGGATGTAAGCAGATGCATTGCGGATTTCAAACCCATCTGTCATCTTCTTGATGAGCATCCCCATGATCACATCGGCCTCGTGGTGGCCACGGTGCTCATCCAGCGACAATGCAAAGAGCGACATTCGAGCTGACTTGTCCACGCCGAAATCATTGAGAACCTTCCACCACACATTGATGTTGTTCTCGGATGTCGCCCACTCTGGAAGCACATCACCTGGTGCGTGTACATCACCTGCTGCATGTGCACTTAGCGGCTGAGTTGGTGTCTTGCGAGCACTGCCAGCGGACTCCTCTCCAAGGAATGGCGGTGGTGGTGTTGGCGGCTGAGTTGGTGTCTTGCGAGCACTGCCAGCAAACTCCTCTCCAAGACTTGCGGGTGGTGGTGTTGGCGGCTGAGTTTGTGTCTTGCGAGCTGCCTTGCGAGATGCCGCACGAGGTGGAGTAGGCGGACGATCAGCGAGGCGCTTCTTCCATGAACTTCAAATCCGAAAAGACAGTGCATCGATCTTGAAGTTTAACTCCTGCCAGTGTTCATGAGCTTTGGCAGAGCCCGAACATGCCCTATACCCAAACAGCTCCTTCTCGCATTGTGGACCAGCGACTTCGCCCCATGGGTTATCGCGCCACTCCACGATGTTGCCGAACTTCTCCTGGTAAGCATTGTTGCTCGTGCGCTTGTGAAAAGCAAGCCCTTGCGCCTGGAAGATCCTCTGTGGGATGATTGTGGTAGCATCGGTAGTGTAGGCGAGCGAGCTGAGGTTGCTTTCTGTTGTGGCACCAATGACACTCGCACGACGCCAACCGCTATAGCAATTGAGCCATTGTTTGGTGCGACCCATCTTGCACTTCTCGATGATTCGGCACACTACTTCGCTGAAGTTATCCTGCGCTGTGACGGTCATCACAGTCTGGTCGTGAGTGCGATCCTCCATGTGGCCGACATATGCTTTTGGGTCTTTTCTCGAGTCCTTCGAGACGTCGGTGAAGTCCCACTCCTCAAGGTTCTGGCCAGCTCGCTCTAGCTCCCACTTGAACCACTTCACATCGCCTTGGCCACCTGTGACAATGGCGACTTGGAGTGGCTCTCTATCGGGGATTTCTTCGAGCATGTGTGCGCGCAGCTACGAACAAGGTGGTAGTGGAGCTGTGACAGGTCCAGTGGTTCGAGCCGAAGCTTACAACGTGCATCGATGGACGACAGAAGCATGAGCAAGCTGACATGTTCGTTTGAAAGTTCACACGACATGCTTGAATACAAATGTGCACACATGTGCAGAATGCTTGTACACAACATCGCATACATGCATGCACTCGCACACACGCACACACATGTGCAGAGCACACCATCATCACAACACTGCACGCCTGTATCGTTCACACATGTGCTGCATGTGCAGAGTGCTCGCACACATCGCACAAGGGGGTGCTGTGCAAAGCCACATCTACAATTCTAAATGACACCGGCGAAAGACCCCACCCAGCTGTTTTTTAATGGCCACATGAATGCACTATCGTGCTTGAGATCACTTGGCTGACATCACTTGGTTGAGATCATGTGGAAGAGATCACTCGGCTGAGATCATTTGGCTGAGATCATCTGGTAGAGAACAATGGGATGCCATCACTTGGTTGAGATCATTTGGAAGACATCACTTGGAAGATATCACTTGGCTGAAATCTTTGGCTGAGGTCTCTTGGCTGAGATCACTTGGCTCAGATCACTTGGCTGAGATCACGTGGCTGAGATGATTTGGAAGAGATCACTTGGTTGAGATCATTTGGTTGAGATCACTTGGCCGAGAGGTTTGAGAGGTTTTTGTGCTCTCCAAAAGCTATTCTGGGAGCTCGCTGGGCTCTGGGTGGTTGGGCTGGCTTGGCTGGGCTGAGCTGGCTGGGCTGAGCTGGCCTATGGGGGAGGCGGTGTGTGTGGTGGTGGGGGCAACAACAGCAACAACAACAACCACCACAACAACAACAACAACAACCGCAGCAGCAACACCAACAACACCACCACCAACAACAACGACAACAACAACTGCCACTACAACTACTGCAGCCACACCACCAACACCAACGACGAGGACCACCACGACAACAACAACATCAACAACATCAACAACAACGACAACGACAACGACAACAACAACGACAGCAACAACAGCAACAGCAACATCACCACCACCAACAACAACAACGATATCAACAATATCAACAACAACGTCAACGACGACGACAACGACAACGACACCAACAACAACGACGACGACAACAACAACAACAACCACACGACCACCACCAACAACCACAATAACAACAACACCAACAACACCAACACCACCACCAACAACAACAACAACGCCACTCTTCCTTGGGGTGGCTCCCCAGGACTAACTTTGGGAGATCATAGGAACTAAGTCCCAAACCGCCAGAACCCCTACAGCTCAATACACACTCGCTCCAATTGCTATAGTCATAAATTTCGGAGCTGGTTTGCCCCATTCGACACATCGATGATCGAGGTCTAATGCAGCATTCATACAACATTATGTGAAAACCAGTTGACATGCCAGCCCACATAACGTTACAAGAGAATTGGATGAGAGACCGATGAAGCTTCAGCAAGGTTTAACAAGAAAAGTTTGAAAACAACATAAAACACAACTTCACAGTGTAGTAGCGGCAGCAGTAGCAGCAGCAGTAGCAATGGTAGTAGTAGTCGTAGTAGTAGTGGCAGTGGTAGTCGTGGAGTTGCAGTCGCAGTCGTAGCCGTGGTCGCAGTAGCAGCAGTGGTAGTAGTGGTGGTAGCAGTGGTGGTGGTAGTCGTAGTAGTAGCAGCGGCAGCAGCAGTAGTAGTGATAGTGGTAGTATCCGTAGTATTCGCAGTAATCGCAGTAGTAGTGGTAGTAGTTGTGGTAGAGGTGGTGGTGGTAGTGGTAGCAGCAACAACAGCAACAGTAGTAGTTGTAGTTGTAGTGGTAGCAGTAGTATAGTTAGTGGTAGTGGCAGTGGTAGTAGCAAAGTCATCGTAGTTGCAGTTGTAGTGGTAGCAGTGGCAGCAGTAGCAGTAACAGTAGCAACAGCAATATCAATATAAGTGGTAGTGCAGCTGTATAGATAGTAAAAGTACTGGTTAGTGGCTGTGGGCGCCGATGATCGACCAGCCGACTAGTTTAGGCGGCATGTTTACACATGTGTGGGGCATTCGATGGCAATGCTTGTCACCGATGTGGGTGTTGCAACGCATCCCTAGACACACATGCGTGTATTTTGGGCGAGTGTCGTTGGTAATGCTTCCCCACACAACCTATACACTTCCACTACACAGATGCATCGCCACTTCTTCACAAAGAAATTTGTGGTAAGGCGATCGCGAGTCGACTTACGAGGTGCGGCAAGTGCTGTAACACACTCAGCTTCTCGAGGGGTGGGCTTCATCGGTGTGACATGTGCTGTATCACACACAACTTCTGGAGGGCATGATGCGACATTCGATGGGGGGTTATCTGGCTCGTCGGCGCACGCTGTACCGGACTCACCCGAGGTAGGATCTGCATCGACATCGACACCCACATCAACCTGTTTCTCCAGGCGAAGCTTTTTGAAGTCACTAGACCGGAGCTGCCATTGGCAAACAGCTCTCATATTTGCAAAATTCTCTAGATCGATTTCGACGTGCAATGCAGCTGTCCTCTCCCATGACATGAGGACCCTCATAGAGATGCCCTCAACATCTCCGATCGGTGGGCTCGAATATTGTGAGACGCTCCCGGGGCTGCTCGTCCTTACCTATGGCATCGAGCTTCGCATTTCTCGAGTTCATGAGTTGCTCAATTATATTTGTTCGCGAAGGCACCCTTTCATTGGTTGCACGATTGGCAAGCAAGGCATGTACATAATTGGGGACAGTCGAAACATGCATGTAGATCACACCAGACTCTTCTTTTATATGGCTGGCTGGAATCGTGACTCGATGCTTCAATCCACCACCAGAGATTGTGATGGTCTGCTCGACGACGAATGGCGCCATGATGCGACACTGAGGGCTATATATCGAGCAGTTGCACAGCACAAACAATGCTCGAACCAAAGTGGATACAAATATAAAGGGTGATGCACGAATGCATTATCGACAGTCGATAATATGCAAAGCTTATTGAATCGAGCATCACTCTACTATCAGATTAAATGTTGCAAGCTGCCAACTACACTGCATATGCAGGAAGAGATCAAGCATTCATTATGTTACGGGGCTGTTGTTCGAATCAATCAATCGACAATGACAATGATCCGCCAGCCCCTTGTGGGGACCCCGGTTGTGAGGATGGGCTTTGGAGTCTTGCTGTCTGGTAGTCTCTAGTTGCGGTCTTGTAGTCTGGTAGTCCTCTGAGTCTGCTATCTGGTCACTTGAGTCTGCAGTCTGCAATCTGGTTACTTGAGTCTGCTGTCTACAATGACAATGACAATGGCAATGAAGGTGACAATGACAATGTTGACGATGACAATAACGATAATGGCACACGACAGCGACCAGCACACGACAATGACACATGACAATCAACCAGCACACGACAATGACAATGATGGTGACAACTATTACTACTACTGCCACTACTACCACTACTACAATTACGACTACCACTACTACTACCACTGCTACTACTACTACTACTACTACTACTACTACTACTTCTACTACTACTACTACAACCGCAACTACAACTACAAGTACAACTACTACAACTTGAAATTACAATTACAACTACAACTATAGCACCACCACCGCTACTACTACTCCTACTGCTGCTGCTGCTACGACCACTACCACTACTACTACTTCTACTTCTACTTTTACTTTAGTACCACTACTACTTCTTCCTCTTCTTCTTTTTCTTCTTCTTCTTCGAATGCTTCACTGCCACAGCTACAACTGTCGTGGCAATGGTGGTGACAACAACACTGACAATGACGATGGCAATGGCACCAACAATGGCAACAACAATGACAATTGCTGCAGCAATGGTACTGGGAACGGCGATGGCAATGGCAATGACCATGGCCTATTATGTGTTATGTTTTTGTCAATCATAGGACTCATTATGTGGTTTGCTTTCGGTCATCGTGCAGAGCAAGGTGGCGCGCAAATCGTATCTGCACATGCATTGCCAAAGCTAACACATGTATGCAGCTTTGGATTGCATCGTATGGGCGTTTCAAGCTCTTGGTGTCCTCCTTAGGTGGTTGACAGTACACCAATGCAGTACCCTCATCCACGACCCTGGTGTTCACGAATCGTGGCAATGCGACTGTCGATGATTCTTTGGTTGTACTTCTCGATTGTCCGACGTTTAGGTTGATCTCCACATCGGCCATCGAAACTTTGAGATTGGCCTCCTTGGAGTCGTCGGTGTCTTGCAAGAACCAAACTGTACAGACGATATCGCCACACATTTGGCCGAGATGGAACGAACACCCGCTCGGCACATTCCCCCCACACGACGTCAGAGAGTCAAGAGGCGATGCGCGAACATCTTCCTTCTTTTTTGTCGATGGCCTTAATCCTAAGAGTGGTGGGAACGAGAACAAGTTCACCCTTCATGTACTTTTGCAACGCATATACAGCTCGTGTTGGTGACTCTCGGTGCAACACCTGCGTGCCCCCATAGTGCCTGGCAGCAATTGACAGACCCAATGAGAGCTTCGCTGTGAACTCATACACTTCCTAGGCAGTGCTCGTCAAGGGACCATTCATGGCGTAATTCGCATTCTTAGGCAGTTCGCCTTTGTGTGGGGCATACTCGCCATACAGGGCCTTGCATTCAACATCGATGCTCTCCTCTGCAACAGTCCCTTTGAAGCCGACCCGGGCGACGATGCCATCACCATTGTCTTTGATCTGTTGAAGCGGTGTGGAAAGCACCTAACAATCACACCGCAAATCCTGAATAAACTGATTTCTAATAAGAGAACCAAAGACACGTTCGTAAATCAATCGGATGCACATGGTAGTAAAATAAGTGCTTGTAGCATGCACGTCGACATGGCTCAATAAAGTCAGCGGAGCTTTGGTGCACCAAATCGGCTGCAACACCACAAACACCCCCCTGACATTTCTAAACGTGGCTTGTTGTTTAGATTGTATTGCTTCCAGGACCTTCTGAACATTATGAATTTCTTATATAGATACATTTATTCAGAAATTGTGGTGTGCACCTGTCTCTTTGAATTGGATCAAGGAGTTCATGTGGAAACCCTTCTTGGCAAGGAGCATACAGTGGACACCAACAGCCTTGCCATCTTGATATTGCACGACATTCGAAGCGGGAGCCACCGAGGATTGAGCTTGGGTGTCATTTCCCTTATCCTGTTGAGTGTCATTGCACTTGTTCTCGGCACCAACATGATCGGCCCATGGGTTCTGCACTTCCGTCGCTGCAAACTCCAACAATTCTGAGAAACATTTCGAGGCCAAGCTTTCGGCACTCACCTTGTCAAGCTTTCTGAGCTTCTTGAAGAACTTGAGGATTAGCGAAGTCCGCAATTCACCAACGAGCCTTGTTTGTACATCCACAGGCACTCCCATATCATTAACAGTGTAGACCATCGATTTGAGAAGCGACCCATTATGTCTCATGATGTCGATCTTCGGTTTCGTGGACAAGGCCTTGATGTCACCACCAGTTATTATATTTGGAGTTGGGGCAGATGCCAATGTCGAGCATGGGGCACAATTCATCAGGTGCAAGTTTCAACCCAGCAATTGCTTGCAAAGTACTTGTGGCCACACTCCGACCAGGATGCTTGAAGGTGCTAATGAAAAGACGCAGCGGCTCGACCATCGCACCACCAGTCCCACCAAACTTCCTTGCAATCTCGACGATCGAGGCAACATCGGTTGTAGTACACGTTGGACTTCCTTTCACGATGTCTTTGACGATGAAAAGGGCATGGTCATTCCTGCCACATGCCATCCCACTGCTCCAACAAGGCACAGCTCGCAAGAACACTTGGAAGCAATCTTGGCCTTGTTGCCCAGAGAACTTGGCATTGAGAGCTCGTTGGGCGATGTCGGGTAAGTCTGGGAACTCGATCTCGGCACCAGCTTTCCAGACAAACCAATCCACGCCCTCGTCAAAGATCGGCTTGAGCAAGCTGTGTTGGCTCACGATCTTGGACACAGACAACTTGCCATCGATGGTGAGCTTCTCATTAAAGTGTACCAGTGATTGCACCACCATGCACCCCAATGGGACGATGTAGATAAAACGATGCTGTAGGTGTGTGAACAGGTGGTTTGTCATTGGAACCTCGTGAAATAAGTGTGAAACGTGTGTGTGGAATATGGCGCCGTGTAGCCACATCGTCTAGAAACATTCGACATTTCATATGTATACATATATACACAAATATTCACACCCACTCATTTGATCCACTTGCTGGATGTGATCATCGAACAACTATGTCACATGTTTCTGTGTTGTTTGCACGCCTACATTTATTTATTGCATTGGGGCGCATTGTGGTTGCAATCTATACCAATCCCTCTTCGACCGCACCGATTGCTTGATTCCAGTGAGAGCGAGCGACCGAGCTCACCTGAACATCTCCAAGCTTATATATTTCGAAGACACTCATCGGCGGCGCATCGCATGAGGAAAGCCTTTTCATTAGCTTTGTTAGGGGGGTCCTCGAATGCTGTCGCATCCTTGAACAAATCTGGGGCGACCCCGATGCGATCCACCTATCCAAGATGCACATCGCTTCACGACCAGACACCATCGCCCCATCACGATTTTTACGATGGACTCCGACCCGTTTGCTCTTTAATTTGCGTTTGTAGGGCAGGTTGTGCTTGAAACCCAAGTTCTCGATCTCAGCATATATCTGAACAATGTGAGTATCTTCTTCTTTCGATGCTTTGTTGACAAGTGCCTCGATATCTGGGTACTTGGACATCGCTGAGTGTCGAAAGCGATTATCGTGTGGGCAAGCTTGAGCCAAGTCGATGCTTCATGCTGACCAATGACTTGATGTCTGGATATCACATATTGTTAATACGTTTGTCGCGTGTGCATGCCGACTCGATTGTCGAGGGCGCAAGAAAACAAAACCACATATTCTGAATGGAAAGTGCATGCATACTTGCGAATGGCAAGTGCATGCATACTTGCACACCGGATGGCTGATAAGAGTGAGTGAATATAGCCGATGCGGGTGGTCATATTTTGTTTTACGGTGTATAACATGTTGCATTTAGTGCTATAAGTGCATTGGCTGACTGCGTCGCTAATTGGTTGTAGCTGCAATTCTAAACACTTACAAACACTTACTAACTCCCAGTTTGCTAACTAGTAAGTTAGAAGATATAATTCTGATGGCGACACTGATGTAACAGACCCACGTGGTAAGCGATCACATACATGTTCTTTATATGTTTGAAATGTTAGTAACTCAGTTAGTAAACTGTGAGCATACATATAGTCAGGTTAAGGTGGTTATAAGCATGCTTTTAATTATAGTTGAGGTAGTTTTAAGTATGTATTTAAATCACATATGTTCTTATAAATGACTTATACACGGATGATGTGCTCAGCAGTGGCCGTGCACCCTCTGCCGGTTATTCCCATCGTGGCTTTTCCCAGCATTCCAGCACTGCCCCAGTGGCCATGCACCCTCTGCTGGTGATTCCCGTCTGTAGCTTTTGCCAGCATTCTGGCACTGCCCCAGTGGCCATGCACCATCCGCCGGTTATTCCCATCCGTGTTTTTTTCCAGCATTCCGGCACTGCCCCAGTGGCCTTGCACCCTCTGCTGGTTATTCCCGTCTGTGGGTTTTACCAGCATTCTGGCACTGCCCCAGTGGCCATGCACCCTCTGCCGGTTATTCCCGTCCGTGGCTTTTCCCAGCATTCCAGCACTGCCCCAGTGGCCGTGCACCCTGTGCTGGTTATTCCTGTCCGTGGCTTTTACCAG
>PVBE010159341.1_pt1 | contig 21760 bp, 19 predicted proteins | sample 1631181 | NCBI WGS metagenome assembly PVBE01 (sample SAMN08397723, study PRJNA350692) | Marine metagenome, whole genome shotgun sequencing project. | isolation source: water | place: Pacific Ocean | collected 2012-04 | reverse complement strand
TCATAACCCGAAGGTCGTAGGTTCAAATCCTACCCCCGCTACCAAGATCGATGGTAGATGTGCCTACGGCCCCGCAGTAGCGGGGTTTGCTGTTTTTGAAGTGAAGTGGACAGCTAGCGAAAGGGGGTTCATGTGTTGGGTGATGCCGCAGGGCTACGACGTTTCATTGAGCCAGAAGTCGAAAGTATGGGTTTTGAGTTGGTGATGGTGCATCTGACCACCGGGGGTGATCGGAGGTTGCAGATTTTTATCGATGCCGTGGGGGGGATTACACTCAGCGATTGCGAAGCGGTCAGTCGGCGTTTAAGCCCGCTGTTGGATGTGGAGGACGCAGTGCCCGGCGAGTATTCGCTTGAGGTGTCTTCACCCGGGATCGATCGACCATTGGTCAAGCCAGAACATTTCCAAGAAGCATTGGGCGAACGAGTCAAGATTCGAATGAAAGCACGATACCACGGCCGGCGCCTGTTCGATGGTTGTTTAACCGAGGTTCGTGATGATGCTGCGGTATTGGAAATAGACGGGAGTGACTGTGCTTTGCCGTACGCTGGGATGGAACGCGCCAATCTGGTTGGTGTGAGCCTTGCTGGGGCAAGTTTCTGATGCGGCTGTAGAAGAGGATTCAGATAATGACAAACGACGAAATACTGATGACCGCTGAAGTGCTCTCTCGAGAGAAGGACTTGAGCAAGATCGTCATATTTGAAGCCATCGAGGCGGCGCTGGCGACTGCCACGAAAAAGCGTGAACGTGAGGACATCGAAGTGCGCGTGTCGATTGATCAGACTAACGGGGATTTCGAGGTTTTCCGGCAATGGGAGATCGTTGAAGATGACGTGATTCAGGAGAGCCCCGCACGACAAATCACGCTAGCCGCCGCCCGCATCAGCTACCCTGAGAGCGAGCACGAAGTGGGCGGGATGGTCGAGGATCCGATGGAAGTATCGGTGTCCTTCGGGCGCATCGAAGCGCAGGCCGCAAAACAGGTGATCAATCAGAAGGTGCGCGAAGCGGAGCGGGCGCGAGTGTATAGCGAGTTCAAGGACAGGACTGGCGAGATGGTTCAGGGTGTCGTCAAGCGAGTAAGTCACCGAGAGGCCATGGTTGATATCGAGGGGGTCGAGGCGGCGTTACCCCGGTCTGCGTGGATCGATCGCGAGCTGATGCGCAACGGTGATCGAATCAAGGCGATTCTGACCGAGGTGCGCGATGAGGTGCGCGGTCCCCAATTGATGCTGGATCGGCGTTTGCCGGAACTGGTGATCAAGTTGTTTCAGTTAGAGGTTCCGGAAATCGGTCGGGGAATTATTGATCTGGTTAGTGCATCCAGAGACCCTGGATTTCGGGCGAAAATTGCAGTACGTTCGAATGATCCCAAAATTGATCCAGTCGGAGCGTGTGTCGGCATCCGCGGCTCTCGGGTTCAGAGCGTTTCCAACGCTATCAACCTGGAGCGTATCGACATTATTACCTGGTCGGAAAATCCGGCGGAGTTCGTCATTAAAGCACTGCAACCCGCCGAGGTTGAATCAATCGTGATCGATGAGGATGCTCACTCGATGGACGTGGTCGTTGATGAAGCCCAATTGTCGCAGGCGATTGGTCGACAGGGGCAGAACGTGCGTTTGGCCTCACAACTGACCGGTTGGGAGCTGAACATCATGACTGATCAGGCGGCTGCGGAAAAATCCGAAGCCGAGTCGGAGGCCGCTCGAGATAAGTTAATGGAGTTTCTGGATATCGACCATGACGTGGCTTTGGCCTTGGTCGACGAGGGATTTACGACGCTAGAAGAAGTTGCCTATGTGCCGGTGCAGGAGCTTCTAGAAGTGGAAGAGTTCGATGAGGAATTAGTTGAGGAGTTACGGCGGCGGGCCAAGGAAAATCTGTTAATCAAGGAGATTTCCGAGCGGCAAAAGTTGACACCTGAAGATGATCTGATTGAGATGGACGGCATGGATGAAAAGACAGCGCGCTATTTTGCATCAAAGGGTGTCCGCTCGATGGAAGAGTTGGCTGAGTGTGCTACCGATGAACTGGTCGAGATGATGGGTATCGATGAGGAGCGTGCTGCCGAGTTGATTATGACAGCGAGAGCCCCCTGGTTTGCAGAGAGTGAGGCTTGACTCGATTGCAACGGAGGAAATAAACATGGCAGAAGTGGCAGTAAAGCGGTTTGCTGAACTGATCGGGGTCGAAGACAGCCGGTTGTTGCAGCAGCTTGAAGCGGCTGGAATTCCCGGCAAGTCTCTGGAAGACATGCTGAGTGACCAGGAAAAGGAAAAACTACTGGGTTATCTTAAAGGCGAGGAAAACGGTACAACCGGGGAGCCCGGGCAGCGAGTGACCCTTAAGCGACGAACCACCAGCCAAGTGCGTCAGACCTCGCGCACGGGCGGGGCCAGGACCGTCCATGTTGAGGTAAAAAAGCGGCGGACCCTGGTGCGTCGTGGCGATCTGCAACGCCAAAAGGATGAAGTCGAGCGAGCGGCAGCAGAAAAAGAGGCGACTGTGAACGCGAAGGTCGAGGCGGAAGCTCGCGACCTGGCGGAGGCTGCTGAAAACGTGGCCGCGGCCGAGACGCTTCGGGTTGCAGCTGAGTTGGAAGCATCGAGTGCGGCGGAGGTGTCGGCCGCCGGTGAAGTCGTCGCGGATACGGCTGGTAAAGCGGTGCCGGGGGAGGCACCTGCAGCGGACCGCGATGATAAACCGAAGCGTAAACGCACCAAAGAACGCGTAGACAAGCGTGAGGAATTACATGTCGTCGCCGGCAAACGGGGTCGACGCAAGCCCAGGCCAACGGTACGAAGAAAACTCACCTCAACCGCAGCGGGCCAACATGCGTTTGAGCGCCCGACCGCACCGGTTGTGCATGAGGTGGCTATACCCGAGACGATCTCGGTGGCCAATCTTGCGCTGGCGATGTCGGTTAAAGCAGCGGAGGTGATCAAAGCCTTAATGGAAATGGGTTCCCTGGTAACGATTAACCAGGTGCTCGACCAGGACATCGCGACGCTGCTAGTCGAGGAAATGGGCCATACTGCGCGGGCGGTGACGGACGGTGATCCCGAGGACTACTTGGCGGAGCAGGAGGTCGACGCGCTTGAGAGTGCACCGCGCGCTCCGGTCGTGACGGTCATGGGGCATGTAGACCATGGAAAAACTTCGTTGCTCGATTATTTGCGTGACACCAAGGTGGCCGCCGGGGAGGCCGGTGGGATCACTCAGCATATTGGTGCTTATCAGGTAGAAACCAGCGGCGGTCTAATCACCTTTCTCGACACACCAGGGCACGAAGCGTTCAGCGCTATGCGATCACGCGGGGCCCAAGTGACTGATCTCATCGTATTGGTGGTGGCCGCGGATGACGGTGTCAAGCCGCAGACGATCGAAGCCATCAATCACGCGCGCACCGCCAATGTTCCCATGATTGTCGCGATTAACAAGATGGACAAGACCGAGGCGAACCCCGATCGAGTGAAGCAGGAATTGACCGCACAGGGGGTGGTGCCGGAGGACTGGGGCGGTGATGTGTTGGTGAATGAAGTGTCTGCCTTAACCGGTGACGGTGTGGATGCATTGCTGGAAGCTATTCTGCTGCAGTCCGAAGTGCTTGACCTAAAGGCGCCGTCACTCGGTGCGGCCATGGGCGTGGTGGTTGAGGCGCGCATTGACCGCGGGCGTGGGGTGGTGGCAACCGTGCTGGTGCGCTCAGGCGTGTTAAGGAAAGGCGATATCTTGCTCGCCGGTCGTGAATTCGGCAAGGTTCGGGCCATGGCCGATGGCGCTGGGCGTGTGGTTAAGGAGGCGACACCGTCGTGTCCGGTGGAAGTCCAGGGGCTGGGCGGTGTACCTGATGCGGGGGATGACGCCGTTGTGGTGGCCACTGAACGACGAGCCCGCGAGATTGCACAGCATCGTCAGAGTAAATTTAAAGACATCAAACTGGCGCGTCAGCAGTCGATGAAGCTTGAGAATATGTTTGAGCAAATGAGTGAGGGTGAGACTCAGATGCTGAATCTCATCATCAAGGCTGATGTGCAAGGTTCGATAGAGGCGCTCACGGACTCGCTTGAGAAACTCTCGCGCGATGATGTAAAGGTTCAGGTTGTGCATGGCATGGTCGGGGGTATCAATGAGTCGGATGTCAATCTGGCAATGGCCTCAAACGCTGTCATCCAGGCATTTAATGTGCGCCCAGATAGCTCGGCTAGAAAACTGATTGAAGCGGAAGGTGTCGATGTTCATTATCATAATGTCATCTATGATGTAGTGGATGAAGTCAAGGCCGCGCTGACCGGCATGTTAGCGCCGGTGGTTAAAGAAAGAGCGGTGGGACTGGCCGAGGTACGCGAGGTGTTTCGAGCCAGTCGCATGGGTGCAATCGCAGGTTGCCGCGTGGTGGATGGAGAAGTCAGGCGAAATCTTCCGGTTCGAGTGCTACGCGACAGCATCGTTATTTTCGAGGGTCAGATCGATTCGTTGAGGCGCTTTAAGGAAGATGTGACGGAAGTGAAGAACGGCTTCGAGTGCGGTATTGGAGTCAAAAACTACAACGATATTAAAGAAGGTGATCAGATAGAAATTTTTGAGCGTTTCGAAGAGCAGGCGGCGGCTTGATCCGCTCAACACGGGACCATGGCGCAAGGTATTGATCGCCCCCGGCGGGTTGGTCACCTGATCCAGCGGGAACTGGCCGAGATCCTGCGTGGAGAGTTGCGTGATGAGATCCCCGGACTCGTTTCTATCACGGGGGTTGATATGAGTCGTGATCTGCGTCATGCCACCACTTATGTCTCGCTGATCGGAGCCAGCGACGACGGTAAAGCCTTAATGGCCGCTCTGAAGGAACACAGGCATTCGTTACGCTCTGCGCTCAGTAGTTCGTTAAACCTTCGGTTTACTCCCGAGATCCACTTCCGCTATGACAAGACCATCGAGCACGGCGTGAGGCTGTCTAACTTAATCAGCGAAGCCAACGCGATACGCCCAAATGATGACGTCGACGATGGGGCGTAAACGTCAACCGCGCCGTGGCGATGCGGTCAACGGCATGTTGTTGCTGGACAAGCCGGCCGGCATCACCTCGAACGCGGCCTTGCAGGAAGCCAAAAGCCTCCTGGGGGCACGCAAGGGCGGGCACACCGGTAGTCTCGATCCGATCGCGACGGGGTTATTACCGCTTTGTTTTGGTCACTCAACCAAGTTGTCAGGTTTTTTCCTCGGCGCGGAGAAAACCTATTGGGCCCAGATTCGCCTTGGACAGACAACCGACACGGGGGACAGTGAAGGACAGGTGCTGGAAAGCAGCGCGTTAAAGCCGAGCCGTGAGCAGGTTGAGGCGGAACTCGCGCAGTTTCGCGGTGAGATTGAACAGGTCCCGCCGATGTATTCGGCGATCAAGGTTAATGGGAAACCGCTTTATCGGTTAGCGAGAGAGGGGATCACGATTGACAGGGAGCCTCGGCGTTTCTTGATCGTGTATCTGGAGTTGACGGAGTATGCGTATCCTTTTATTGAGATTAGTCTGCGTTGCTCACACGGGTTTTATGTTCGAGGGTTGGCGGATGACTTGGGACAGGCGCTTGGCTGCGGCGGCCATGTCAGCGCACTTCGGCGTCTTGGCGTGGCTGATCTGAGGGTTGATGATTCGATGACCATGGAAGCGTTGTCTTCACTTGCAGATCAAACGGAACGCCGAAAAACGTTGGTTCCTGCTGATCAGGGCCTGTGTCATATACCTGAGGTCCGGCTGTCGGTTGATGCAGCGTACTATCTTTGCCGGGGGCAGGCTGTGCGGGCAGCGGGATTGCCCAAACACGGAGAAGTGAGAATCTATTCTACCGATGCCGGATTCCTCGGCGTCGGGCATGTGACCGACGACGGGCGCTTGGCGCCTCGACGGTTAATGGTTGGATGACAAAGCGACGTGGAAGCGATTGAGTTAGGCCTTGTCGAACGGTACACTACGCCGCCCGCCCTTGAGCGCGGCCGTGTGGGCAATAGCGGTCTGCAGCCCAATTTCCTTTTTGAATTGACCTGAATCACGAAAGAATTACTTATTATGTCTTTATCCGCACAAGATAAATCGGCCATTGTCAGTGAACACGCCCGCGGCCCGGCAGACACCGGTTCACCGGAAGTCCAGGTCGCCCTATTAACGGCGCGCATTCTGGATTTACACGGTCATTTTCAGGTCAACAAGCATGATCATCATTCCCGCCAGGGATTGTTGAAAATGGTCAACCAACGTAGAAAACTACTGGACTACTTGAAATCGAGTGATCTCGAACGTTACCAGTCTTTGATTAGCACGCTGGGTCTACGCCGGTAGCAGGCCGCATTGAAACAAACACAGACGACATACATTAGAGGGTTAGTCATTGAATGCAATAGTTAAGGAGTTCAGTTACGGAGCTCAACAAATTCGCTTGGAAACTGGACGGATTGCGCGACAGGCAAATGGGGCGGTGCTCGCCAGCATGGGCGATACCAGTGTTCTGGTGACGGTTGTCGCCCGTAGAGAAAGCAGTGATCGAGATTTTTTTCCGCTAACCGTCGACTACGAAGAACGAACCTATGCGGCGGGTCGAATACCCGGCGGGTTTTTTAAAAGAGAGGGGCGGCCATCGGAGAAAGCGATCCTGACCTGTCGCTTGATTGACCGACCTATTCGCCCCCTGTTTCCGGTCGGATTTAGAAATGAAGTTCAGGTCGTTGTGACGGTTATGTCGGTCGATCCGGAGATTGATCCTGATATCGTGGCGATGGTGGGAGCGTCCGCTGCCTTGACGATTTCCGGTGTTCCTTTCAGTGGCCCGATTGGCGCTAATCGAGTCGGTTTTGTCGAAGGTGAGTATGTTTTAAATCCGAGCGCCACACAGCTGGTCGAATCCAGACTAAATCTGGTGGTGGCCGGGACAAAGAATGCCGTACTCATGGTCGAATCTGAAGCGGCCGAGCTCGATGAAGCACAGATGTTGGGCGCAGTTATGTTTGGCCATGATGCGATGCAGCCGGCGATTGCCGCCATTACTGAGATGGCGAGCGAAGTCGGTAACGAACGCTGGGAGTGGGAAGCACCGGCGGCTGATGAGGGTGTGCATAGCCGTGTTGAATCGCTGGTTGGTGGGAATGTCAGCGAGGCGTACCAAATCGCGGACAAGGCGGCTCGACAGGACAAGATGATAGAGATCCGTCAGAGCGCTATCGAACAGCTGTGTGCCGATGACGAGGGCGATTCACCCGATGCGGTGAAGGCCTCGATCAAGGCAGTAGAGAAAAATGTAGTTCGCGGTCGTATCCTGGCCAAAGAGCCGCGTATCGATGGCCGTGATCTCGAAACGGTGCGGCCGATCACGATTGAAACCGGCATTTTGCCGCGTACCCATGGGTCCGCCTTGTTTACTCGGGGGGAGACCCAAGCGATTGTGGTGACAACGCTGGGAACCGAACGCGATGCCCAGCGTGTCGACGCCATTGAGGGTGAACGGATGGATGCGTTCATGCTGCATTACAACTTTCCCCCTTACTGCGTGGGTGAAACCGGTCGTGTCGGTTCCCCGAAACGCCGCGAGATCGGTCACGGACGGTTGGCCAAACGTGGTCTGTTGGCGGTGCTTCCGGATCCAGAGGGCTTTCCTTATGTTATTCGAATCGTCTCGGAGATCACAGAATCCAACGGTTCCAGTTCGATGGCGACCGTATGTGGAACGAGTTTGTCACTGATGGATGCCGGGGTTCAGATCAAAGCGCCGGTTGCCGGCGTTGCCATGGGGCTTATTAAAGAAGCGGACGATTTCGCTATCTTGACAGATATTTTGGGTGATGAAGATCACCTGGGCGATATGGATTTCAAGGTGGCCGGTACCCGTGAAGGAGTGACCGCCCTGCAGATGGACATCAAGATTGAGGGGATTAACCGGGAGATCATGGAACAGGCGTTGAATCAAGCCCGTCGTGGTCGTTTACATATTCTTGACGAGATGGATCGAGCGCTGCCTGCACCGAGAGCAGAAATGTCAGACTATGCACCTCGAATCACCACCATTCGTATCCCGACCGACAAGATTCGAGACATCATTGGTAAAGGTGGTGTGACGATTCGCGGGATTCAAGAATCGACCGGTGCAACCATTAATATCGACGACGATGGGACGGTAACCATTGCGACGTCCGATAACGCGGCAGCGGAAGCGGCACGTAAAAAGATCGAACAGATTACCGCCGACGTTGAGGAGGGAACCATCTACGAAGGTCGAGTCGTTCGCTTGATGGACTTTGGTGCGTTTGTGAATATTTTACCCGGCAAGGATGGTTTGGTGCATATCTCCCAGATTTCAAACGAGCGTGTCAACGAGGTCACCGATGTATTATCCGAAGGTGATGTGGTTAAGGTGAAAGTGCTTGAGGTCGACAAACAAGGTCGCGTTCGGTTGAGCATGAAAGCGGTCGATAGCGACGAATAAGATGGAGCAACGGGCCGCGGTTTTGCGCGGGGTGTCGTAGAGCTTGACTCTGGGGCTGGTTGACACCAAAACGGGTCACACCGATGGCAGAGCGTAAACAAGGACTGGTCTGGATCGACCTCGAGATGACGGGTCTCGATCCCGATCGGGATCGGATTATCGAAATTGCGACGATCATTACAGATCGTCAGTTGAAAACCCTGGCGATCGGTCCGGTGCTGACGATTCACCAGAATGAAGCAAGCCTTTGTGCGATGGATGAGTGGAACCAGGCGACGCACGGTCAGACGGGCCTGATAGAGCGCGTACGCGCCTCCACTATTTCCGAGAGTCAGGCTGAGCGGGCGACGCTGGACTTCATCAAAGAGCATGTCGAGCGAAATTCCTCGCCGCTATGTGGTAATTCAATCTGCCAGGATCGCCGGTTCCTATACCGGTACATGCCGGAGCTTGAGCAATACCTCCACTACCGGCATCTTGATGTCAGCACATTGAAAGAGCTCGCGAGTTTCTGGCGCCCGGAGTTACTCGAAGGGTTTAAGAAGCGTTCCAAACATCGGGCGCTCGAAGATATTCAGGAATCCATCGAGGAGTTGCGTTACTACCGGACGCACTTCATTAACGATCAATCCGCTGAGTGAGTCCCCTGCAATTGTGCCAGGGCCCACACCACGTGTTCGCGCACCATGGCCGATGGGTGTGAAAGACGCTCCGTTAGGGCGCTTACTGCGGCCTTGTCCCGTGGCCCATTGCCGAGTGCGACCGCCACATTGCGTAGCCATTGTTGGTGCGTGATACGCCTTAGGGCGGTGCCGGCGGTGTTGCGAGAAAACTGATCCTCATCCCAGGCGAGTAATGAGACCAGTGGGGGAGCGGCGAACTGTGGATCCAATGCAAAGCCCGGTTCCCCGGTGGGTTCGCTGAAACGATTCCACGGGCACACCAGTTGACAGTCGTCGCACCCAAAGATGCGGTTGCCTATCAACGAGCGTAACTCGATCGGGATGCTGTCTTTGAGCTCGATAGTCAGGTAAGAGATGCAGCGCCGGGCATCTAGCTGGTAAGGGGCAACGATGGCCTCGGTCGGACAGGCCGTAATGCAGCGGCTGCATTCGCCGCAGTGATCGGTCACCGGCCCATCCACGAGCAGCGGCAGGTCGGTGTAAAGTTCTCCGATAAAGAAAAAAGACCCCGCGCTTTTGTTGATTAAGTTGGTGTGCTTGCCGATCCATCCAAGGCCCGCGTGACTGGCTAAGGGTTTTTCCATTACCGGTGCACTGTCGGTGAATGCGCGGTAGAGAAAGGGCCCAATCGCATCCGCGATGTGATCCGCCAGTCGTTGCAGTCGCCGCCGCATGAGCCGGTGATAGTCGCGCCCGACTGCGTAACGCGCCACGTAGCCGTTGCGCAAATCCGCTAAACCGGCAAGCGAGGTCTCGACATCTTCGGGCCGATAATCCATGCGTACACTGATAATGCGAATCGTGCCCGGCACGAGTTCATGTGGGCGTGTCCGGGCGCTTCCGTGACGACTCATGTAGGTCATGGTCCCGTGGTAGCCTCGGCCCAGCCATTCGAGTAGGTGAGACTCTGCTTGCGTGAGTTGTCCGTCGCTTATGCCTAGGGACTCGAAACCCAATTCGCAAGCCCAGCGGTCAATTTTTTCTCGAAGTTGCTGTAACTCGATGGTTTCAGGATGTGTTGGGCGCATTGACTGATTATCATAGCGTTATGAATAAATTGTCCGGCTTTCTCTACACTGGCACACAGATCGCCACGATCGAGCGGCGTGCGGCAGATATCGCGGGTTTAGACAGCTGGACTTTGATGCAGCGGGCCGGCCAGTGCGCATTTCAGTTACTGCAGGCCAAGTGGCCGAAGGCCCGTTCGCTGACCGTGTGGTGCGGTGCAGGCAACAACGGGGGCGATGGCTATGTGATGGCGTCGATGGCTGCGCAGCTGGGCTGGGCGGTAGAGGTTATCGCTTTGGGTGAACCGAGCACCAAGCCCGCACGCTGCGCCTTGCAAGAGGCCACCCAGCACTCGATGCGTGTTGCCCCTTCATTGACCGCTTCGAGTCCGCGAGGGACGGTTCTGGTGGATGCCTTGTTAGGAACGGGGCTTACTCGGGCGCCGGAGGGGGATTTCCGCGCCGCAATAGAGTGTATGAACGAACACGCGCGGCCGGTTGTTTCTCTGGATCTACCGTCGGGTCTTGACTCTGACAGTGGGGGCGCACCGGGCGTCGCGGTCAGTGCGGATCTGACGGTAACCTTTGTTGGAATGAAACTTGGGTTACAGACGGGGCGTGGTCCGGACCTTTGCGGTTCGTTGGTACTTGATCGTCTGGGCCTGCCGGGGGGAGCTTATGACGAGGTGCAGTCAGTCGCGCGGTTAATCGAGGGTGATTGGGTGGCCAGATTGTTACCGCCGAGGCCTGCCGGCCTCCATAAAGGGGGCGCTGGGCATGTGTTGGTGCTCGGTGGGGCGGAAGGCATGTCCGGTGCCGCGCGCATTTGCGCGGCCGGTGCATTTCGAGTGGGGGCAGGCTTGGTGACCTTGGCAACCCACTCGAGTCACGCGGCGATCGCCAATATAGAGATGCCTGAACTGATGGTTCAAGCGGTGGGCGAGCGGTCATCGCTCGCGCGCCTTTTCTCTGGTAAACGGGCATTGGTGGTGGGGCCGGGGCTTGGCCAGGGAGTCTGGGGCCGTGACTTATTTGCCGCTTGCCTTGAACAGTCAATGCCCCGAGTGATTGATGCAGACGCCTTGAATCGGTTAGCCGAGGAGCCAGTGAGAGGGGCCGACTGGGTGTTAACACCGCATTCAGGGGAAGCCGCGCGCTTATTGGGTTGCTCTATTGCTGAGGTCGAGGCGGACCGGCCTTGGGCTGTCATCGAGATTCGAAAACGTTATGGCGGCGTGTGCGTCTTAAAAGGGGTGGGCACGCTGGTTGCGGTGGCAGACGGGAGCGTATGGTTGTGTGACCGGGGAAATCCTGGCATGGCGAGTGCCGGCATGGGTGATTTACTCGCCGGGGTGATCGGCGGGCTACTTGCGCAGGGGCTGTCTGCGTCGCAGGCCGCGTGTGTGGGGGTGTGGCTGCACGCCAGTGCTGGAGATCTGGCGGCGGGTGAATATCCGCGGGGGCTTGTTGCACGGGACCTGCTCGAGCCGCTTCGAAGGTTGGTCAATCGTTCGTGTGATGTTGATGATCAGTGAAGTATTTGCCGCCGATGCGCAGCGCGTGGCCGCCATCGGGGGCGCCTTGGCGGACGAGTTGGTTGGTGGGGACAGTTGTCACCTATCCGGCCCGCTGGGCGCGGGTAAGACCACGCTGGTCAGGGGATTGTTAAGGACGTTGGGACACGAAGGTCCGGTGCCGAGCCCGACCTTCACTCTGGTTGAGACCTATGAGTTGGATAAAATGCGAGTCGCGCATTTTGATCTCTTTCGTGTGGAGTCTATCGAAGAATTGGAAACGCTTGGAGTAAGGGATTATTTCGCTGATGACAACCTGTGTGTGTTTGAGTGGCCCGAACGGGGGCGAGGCTTGCTTCCGGCGCCTCGAGTGTTGATTGAATTTGACTATCACGGTGATGGTCGATTACTGACGATCACACGAAACTCGACGGGCGTATGAAGGGCGTGTCGCTTGCGCGACGCGGCGGTCACTCCCAGTGGCTGATGGTCTTGGTGGGCGCGTTGTTGGCGGGTGTTGTGTGGTCAAAACCCCCGGTGATGGTCAAGCAGATACGGCTATGGACCGGGTCCGTTGAAGCGCAACTCTTTATTGATCTGTCGGGGGCGGCGAAGTGGAAGGTGTTTTCACTGGTTGAGCCCCACCGCGTGGTGATCGATATTGATCAGGGGCAACTGGAGAGTGCTTTGCCTAAGCCGAGCGAAGGAGGTTGGTTACGTGGCATGCGTAGCGGTCATCCCATTCCCGGGGTGTTGCGATTGGTCGTCGATTTGGATCGAAAGGCGCAAATCGAACCGGTGTTGTTGCCGCCCATCGGGGGTCACGGCTACCGGCTTTTGATCGCTTTGCGTGCAAAAGCGGGACGCGAGTTGACACCACCCATAGCTTCGCCGAGCGATTATCTGGTGGTCATCGATCCGGGTCACGGGGGAGATGATCCGGGAGCGATCGGTGCAAAGGGCACTCAAGAAAAATCGGTCGTGTTGAAGATTGCCAAACGCCTCGCTCGAATGGTCAATTTAGAGCCGGGCATGCGGGCGCTTTTGACCCGCAGTAGTGATCATTACATCAGTCTTCGCGCACGGCGCACCCTCGCGAGTGAAACCGACGCCATGGTTTTTGTTTCCATTCATGCCGATGCCTTCGATCGAGCGAGTGCAAAGGGCACTTCGGTTTACGCGCTGTCACGGCGAGGAGCGACCAGTGCGCTCGCAGCCCGCCTGGCAAAGGTTGAGAACGCGGCGGATCTGGCCGGGGGGGTGAGCCTTAAGGATAAATCGCCTGATGTCGCTGAAGCGATGCTGGATATGTCGCTGGATCGGCAGATCAAACAGAGCCGTCAGTTGGGGGCGGCGGTGCTTGCCATGCTGGGTCGCGTTGGAGAGAGACACAGTGTTCGAGTAGAGCAAGCAGGCTTTGCGGTACTGAAGGCACCGCAGGTGCCCTCAATCCTGGTTGAGAGTGGTTACATTACGAATCGTGGGGAGGAATCGAAGTTACGATCCGTTTTATACCGAGAACAGATCGCCGGTGCGATTCTCGGCGGTATCAAACACTATTGTCGGGATCAGCCTGAGTGCCCCCTACCGCCTGAGCGAAAAGTCCACGTCGTACAGGCGGGAGAGTCTTTGTCCTTGATCAGCGCGCGATACAGTATTGGCGTTAATGCCCTGAAAGTTCAAAATAACCTGACGGGTGATTTGATTCGGGTCGATCAGCGACTCCGGCTGCCTTGAGGAGGGCTTATGTCGAACTCGACAAGCGCACATCGCATCGAGCGGCTTGATAGTCACCTGATCAATCAGATTGCCGCCGGCGAGGTGGTCGAACGGCCCGCGTCGGTGTTGAAGGAGTTGCTCGAGAACAGCATCGATGCCGGGGCGAGGCGAGTGCACGTTCGAATAACTCAAGCGGGCGTTGGGTCGATACGGGTAAGTGACGATGGTCGTGGTATCGCCCGAGACGAGCTCGCTTTGGCGCTGGCCCGACATGCGACCAGCAAGTTGCAGGATTTCACCGGTCTTAGCGGGGTTGAGACACTGGGGTTTCGTGGGGAGGCGTTGCCCAGTATTGCCTCGGTGGCGAAGTTATCACTGGCGTCACGGGTGATGGGTGATCGCCACGGTTGGCGCATTGAATGCCGGGCGGGCTCGCTTTCTGAATCGAAACCAGATCCGGTTGCGCCTGGAACGGTGGTGGAGGTTAAAGATCTGTTTTTTAACACTCCAGCGCGGCGAAAATTTCTTCGCACGGGGCGCACAGAACGTTTTCACATTGATCGAGTCTTTCGCCGTCTGGTGTTGTCTAATCCGGAGGTCGGTTTTGTGTTGGAGGTAGATGGCGAGGTGGTCTCAGTTTTCGAACCCATTACCGATCGACAGGCGATGACGGGTCGATTGAGAGCGGTTTGCGGGCAGAAATTTGTGAGCGAGAGTTTGGCGATTGAAAGTAGTCACTCGCTGATCACGCTGTCCGGTTGGGTGGGGCAACCGACGTATTCCCGAAGTCAGGGGGACATGCAGTACTTTTTTGTGAATGGGCGGTGGGTACGAGATAGTGGCATGGCCCATGCGGTGCGGCGCGCGTACCAGGGTGTGCTTTATCACGGGCGTCAACCGGGTTACGTGCTGTATCTGGGGATCGCGCCGGGTGCTGTTGACGTTAATGTCCATCCAGCAAAGACCGAGGTGCGTTTTGCGCAGGCCCGGGCAGTACATGATTTTATTTATCGGGCGGTACACCAGGCGGTGGCAGAGGGGGGGCAGGCGGATAGGCTATCTCCGGCGTGGCCGGATCTTGAAGCCGCAGACTCGGTCGCCCGCGGTGAATCAGATGTTGTGTTTAACAAAGGGCCGGCACAACAACCGCCCCCGGGCTCCCTGGTGGCAGGTTGGTCAGGCCCGCGAACGCCTGTGATGGTCGAGCAGGTGTCGCTCTCGGCTGAATTGGTTCCCGGGCGCATGGGCTATGCACTGGGGCAACTCAAAGGCGCGTATATCCTGGCTGAAAATGAGAGCGGACTGATGTTGGTTGACATGCATGCAGCCCATGAGCGGGTCATCCATGAGCGACTCAAGCACACTCTGTTGGGCGGCGAGGTGCCCGGCAAGGCGCTTCTGGTGCCGATGACATTGAACGTTTCAGTCGGCGAGGGCGATCAACTCGAGGGGGCACTCGGCGAACTCTCACGCGCGGGTATCGAGGTCAGTCGCAGTGGGCCGAATACGTTTTTGATTCGCGAGGTGCCAGAGTTATTGTCCACTCGAGAATCCCTTGATCTGGTGAGTGACTGGTTGTCGGAATTGTCGGTACACGGTGAGGCCGGTGCGCTGGCGGATCGATTGGAATCGTCGCTCGCCTCAACGGCGTGTCGAACCGCAATTCGCCACAATCGGCGGCTGTCGATTCCGGAGATGAATGCGTTGCTACGCGAAATGGAAGTCACTCCGCGGGCCGATCAGTGCAGTCACGGGCGACCCACCTGGCGGGAGGTTTCACTGGAGGAATTGGATGGCTGGTTCTTGCGCGGACGTTAGGGTTTCGTGTTGATGTGCGTACGACTCGACGCGTTGATTTCGATCACCGGCAGGGGGGTCTGAGTCCATCAAGCCGCCGGTTATTTTCCTGGCAGGTCCCACGGGCAGTGGCAAGACGGCGGTGGCCGTATCGCTTGCGGGACGCTATCCCATCGAAGTGATCAGTGTAGATGCCGCTCAGGTTTATCGGGGGCTGGATGTGGGAACCGCAAAACCTGACAAGGATCTTCAGGCCCGCGTGCCCCATGGTTTGATCGACGTATGTGAACCGAGCGATGTCTTTTCGGTCGCCGACTATTGCGCGGGCGCCAAGGTGCTGATCAGTGATGCCCATGCCAGGGGTCGCATTCCGCTGTTGGTGGGGGGCAGTTCATTTTATTTCTCGATGCTGGAAAACGGTCTGGGTGCGTTGCCTCCGGCCGACGCTGAATTTCGGGCCAAACTGACTCATAAAGCGAAGGGGGTCGGGTGGCCGGCTTTGCATCAGGAACTTGATGCACTCGATCCTGCGTCGAGTGGCCGCATAGACCGACACGATGCCCAACGCATTCAACGCGCGTTGGAGATTAATTGGCTGACCGGTGAACCCGTGCCACGCGGGTCGCCGGGCGGGGGTATTGGGTCAGCGATGGCGTTGACCAAGATGGCGCTGGCCTACACTGATCGTGCGGTATTGCACGGTATTTTGGCAGCGCGTTTTAAAACCATGCTTGATGAAGGGCTAGTCGCTGAAGTCGAGGGCTTGCGTCGCTTGCCGGGCGTCAAGAAGGACAGTGTTGCCATGCGCTCGGTAGGGTATCGACAGGTCTGGGGATATCTCGACGGGGAAATCGACCGCTCCGCGATGTGCGCGGAGGCGATTGCGGCCACGCGGCAGTTGGCCAAGCGGCAACTGACCTGGCTGCGCCGCTCTGGCGGGGTGGTGTGGTTCAGCGCGAATGAACCGCGGGTGAGTGAGGTTGTCGCGACTTATACGGAGGCCAAACTCTCACTCTGGTTAAACAATTGAATCACAGGCGTTGAAACTCAAGGGCTGGCACTCTACATTGTCTAGGGTAGGGTGTGCGTGGACTGGTATCGCGCGCGCCATTGAACTAACGGCCGAGATCAATAGAATCGAATAAGGCTTCACGACAAATGAAAGCGTTGTAAGGTGGGTTGCGAAGCCCGTATTCTGCCGAACAAAAATGGCCATCACGAAAACATTCCGGGAGGACCGTCATGTCACATCCCAAAGGTACTGCACTGCAGGATCCATTTCTCAATGCGCTCAGAAAAGAGCGGATACCGGTATCGATTTATCTGATTAACGGAATCAAACTTCAGGGTGAGATTGATTCGTTTGATGCGTTTGTTGTGTTGCTAAGAAACAGCGTCAGCCAGATGATCTATAAACACGCGATTTCAACGATTGTTCCCTCCCGCGCGGTTCGTTTGCATTATGACGAGGCAGGGCAGGATGGCGCGGACGACGGTGAGGTGCCCAGTGGTAATCGTCGAGACAAGGACACCGCTTGAGTCGAGTGAAGCGGGAAGTCAGTCTGGTGACGTACGCCAGGGGTTGCGGTGCGGGGGTTGTGTCATCGATCGGTTAGTGCGTGCCCAAGACGCTGATCCATGGGCCATACCGCGTGCCCCGACGGAGGGGGAGGCGGTGGTGCTGGTGCATCAGCGCCGAGTCGGGACGGTCGACGATACTTTATTTGACGAATTGACAGGGCTTGCACTGGCCGCCGGTGCGCAGGTGTTAGCCCGTTTGCATGCCCGCCGCCATCGACCGGAACCGGGGGGCTTTCTCGGTAAGGGAAAGACGTTGGAACTGGCGGGGTTGGTAGAGAGTCACTGTGCCACGTTGGTGATTGTGGATCAGCGCCTGAGTCCTATTCAAGAACGCAATATGGAGCGCGTTATTCGTTGTCGCGTGATTGATCGCACGCGTTTGATCCTCGATATCTTTGCTTTGCGGGCACGCTCGCGCGAAGGGCAACTGCAGGTGGAATTAGCACAGTTACGTTATCTCTCTACTCGATTGGTTCGGGGCTGGAGTCACCTGGAGCGGCAGCGCGGTGGCATCGGGTTACGCGGGCCTGGGGAAACGCAGCTGGAGACGGATCGGCGTCTGCTGGGTAACAGAATTGCGAGACTCAAGAAACAGCTAGAACGGGTGCGGGCGCATCGCAGTCTGGTGCGGCGCGGTCGAGAAAAATTGCCGCTGGTCTCCATGGTGGGCTACACCAATGCAGGAAAGTCGTCCCTGTTTAATGGTTTGTCGGGGGCGCATGTGTTGGTAGCGGATCAATTGTTTGCAACCCTGGATCCGACCATTCGAAAGACTGAGTTGGCGGGCATCGGCACGGTCCTGTTGTCTGACACGGTGGGTTTTATTCAAGGCCTGCCGACCACGCTGGTAGAAGCCTTCCGGGGGACGTTGGAAGAAGTCAGGCTGTCGAATCTTTTGTTGCACGTGGTGGATATGTCAGACCCCCAACATCTGGAACACAGTCACCAGGTTGAGGAGACGTTGGAGGAGATCGGGGCGGGAGCCATTCCCCGTATCGTCGTCTTGAATAAGATTGATCAGGTAGACATGGCGGCATCGGTGCGGCGTTTTGGGACGGGTGAGGTTCGCAGTGTCGCGGTGTCTGCCGCTACAGGCGAGGGCATGACCGGCTTGCAGGGTGTGATTGTTGAGCACTTGAGGGGTGTTCGCGTTCTCAAACGACTACGGTTGCCGCCCACAAGTTATCGTCTGCGCGCGCAGGTCTATTCGTTGGCGCGGGTGGAATCGGAACGCATCGATGAAGAGGGCCACTGCGTGCTCGACATCGAGATCGGCGCGGCGTCGGAGGGGCGCCTGGCGGCGCAGAAGGAATTCAATGTCGCTTACTGGGCAGATTGAATCGAGGGGGTCGGCAGTGTGCACAGATTTCCATACAAGCTTTGTTCGCCGTGCGTGATAAACTCAGCGCTATGAGTGAATCAAATCGTGTGGATACTGACGGAGCACAGCATTTCATGGCATGGAACGAACCGGGGTCGGATAAACCCAATCCCTGGGGTCAGGGTAATGGTCAGGGAGGCGGTCAGCAGAGCCCACCCGATCTAGATCAGGTCATCCGTGACCTGCAGCAGAAATTCAGCGGCATTTTCGGTGGACGCGGCGGCGGAAGCGGGGGAAGCGGCGGGAGTGCGTCCAAGATGGGTGCAGCCGGCCTGGGTTTTGTCGTCGTGTTGGTCGTGCTCGGTTGGTTTGCGACGGGATTTTACGTCGTCGAACAGGGTGAGCAGGCGGTTGAGTTGCGCTTTGGTCAATTCAAAGAGATCAAAGAAGCGGGACTCCGTTGGCATGTACCCTTTCCGATTGAAAGCAAAGAACTCGTTAATGTGCAGAAAATTCGCACGGTCGAAGTGGGTTATCGAACGGCCACGCGGTCTGGCCAGCTGGCCAAGGTGCCCAGTGAAGCTTTGATGCTGACGACGGACGAGAACATTATTGATATTCAGTTCGCGGTACAGTTTGATGTGCGTGATCCGAAGGAGTTATTGTTTAACGTCAGTGAGCCCGATGAACAGGTGGTTCGTCAGGCAACGGAAAGCGCGGTACGTGAAGTGATTGGTTTGAGTACCATGGACCGGGCGATCACCGGTGGACGATCGGAAATCGCGCAGTCCACGCGTGTGTTGCTTCAGGAGATACTGGATCGTTATCAAAGCGGGATTAATATTCGTAACGTTGAGATGCAAAACGCCCAGCCGCCTGAAGAAGTCAAACCGGCATTTGATGATGCGGTAAAAGCGCGTGAGGACCAGGTGCGCATCAAGAACGAAGCGGAAGCGTACTCAAACGACATCTTGCCGCGGGCAAGAGGTCAGGCGTCACGCTTACTGCAAGAGGCAGAAGCCTACGAAGCAAGCAAGGTGGCGATGGCAGAAGGTGAGGCGTCACGTTTTACCCAGGTGCTCGAAGAGTATTTAAAGGCGCCGGAGATCACGCGCGAACGGATGTATCTCGAAACGATGGAATCGGTGTTGGGTAACTCAACCAAGTTACTCATCGACCAGAAATCCGGCGGGAATAACGTCATGTACTTGCCGCTTGATCAGTTGATCAAGGGTCAGCAGAGCCGTGCCACTGCAGCCGTTGGCGGGAGTGTCGGCAGCAACGATTCCACCTCGGGTATCCGAGATAGCACCCGACGAGGCAGTCGTACCAGTGGCCGCGTCTCGAGGTTTTAATTATGTCTGGTAAACGTTTACTTTTACTCATCGTGCTCGGTGTGTTGTTTGTTGTGGGCAGCGGGGCAGTTTATGTTGTTGATGAACGAGAAAAGGCGATTGTCTTCCAGTTTGGTGAGATCGTCCGGTGGGATGATCAACCGGGGATTCATTTCAAGAAGCCGTTTGTCAATAACGTCAAAAAATACGATGCCCGCATGCAGACACTGGATGCAGACCCGGAAGAGTATCTGACGCTTGAGAAGAAGAACTTAATTGTCGATTCCTTCGTCAAATGGCGGGTGGAAGATGCGTTCAAGTATTACACCAAGCTCGGTGGCCTCGCGAGCAATGCCCGTAGTCGCTTGTCACAGCGGGTCAATGATGCGCTTCGAGGCGAATTCGGTAAACGAACGGTTCAGCAGGTGATTGCTGGAGATCGCAAGCAAATCATGGATGTGGTGCGTGAGGCAATTGATAAAGACAGCCGCGAATTCGGTATTGTGGTGGTTGATCTTCGCTTAAAGCGGGTTGACCTTGATCCTGAAATCAGCGGATCAATCTATCAGCGCATGGTGGCAGAACGCTCGCGAGTCGCCAAAGAGCTAAGAGCGCAGGGCGCCCAGACGGCGGAAGTGATTCGCGCCGATGCGGATCGACAGCGTGAAATTATTCTCGCCAATGCGGGCCGAGACGCCCAGGTCACTCGTGGCCGGGGCGATGCCAAAGCGACCAAGGTCTTTGCCGATGCTTTTGGCCAGGACCGTGAATTCTATGGTTTGTATCGAAGTCTTGATGCGTACCAGTCGACTTTTGCGACGCCGGACAATCTGCTGGTGATCGAACCGACGTCCGAATTTTTCCGCTACTTTAATCATTCCAAAGCGGCGAATTAGGGGAGTGCCACTCGTTGGACTGGCACACTTTGCTGGTTGCGCTCGCGCTCGTGATCATTATCGAAGGGGTCATGCCTTTTGTGAATCCCAACGGCTATCGGCGCATGATGGAGGCCATGAGTCATACGGACAGCGGCAAATTACGAATCGGCGGTGCCCTGTGCATGGTGATCGGTCTGGTTGTGCTCTACCTCGTCAATAATTAGCGAGCGATTACGCGCATGGGTCGTCATGTGGTCATTCTCGGTGTCCAGTGGGGTGACGAAGGCAAGGGAAAGATCGTCGACCTGTTAACGGACAGGGCCGATGGGGTGGTTCGTTTCCAGGGTGGCCACAACGCGGGTCATACGCTGGTGATCGACGGGCAAAAAACCGTATTGCATCTAGTGCCCTCGGGCATTCTTCGCCCAGATATTCATTGTTATATCGGCAATGGCGTGGTCGTGGCGCCAGACGCCTTATTGGCCGAGATGAACCAGTTGGAAGCGGCCGGAGTTGATGTCACCAGTCGATTGCACTTGAGTGCGGGCTGCCCGGTGGTGTTAGCGTTCCATTCGGCGCTTGATCAGGCGCGAGAGGCGAAACGCGCTGGGCAAGCGATCGGCACGACCGGTCGCGGCATTGGGCCTGCCTATGAAGACAAAGTGGCAAGGCGCGGACTTCGATTGGGTGATCTGTTACGAGCGGATTGTTGCGCGCAGCGCGTGGATGCACTGGGTGAATATCACAACTTTATGTTGACATCCTATTACGGTGCGGCGCCTGTGGACGTTAGTGCGTTAAAAGAAAATGTCATTGAGTGGGCCGAGGCGCTTGGGCCCATGATCGGCGATGTGGCGGGAGCGCTGGGGGCTAAAGTTGCCGAAGGGCAATCCTTTCTTTTTGAAGGGGCCCAGGGTGCGTTGCTGGATATTGATCACGGCACCTATCCGTTTGTCACGTCATCGAACACCGGGGCGGGGAATGCGTCGGTGGGTAGCGGGGTGGGTCCTGTTATTTTCGACACCGTGCTCGGTATTGTTAAGGCGTACACCACGCGAGTGGGTAACGGCCCCTTTCCGAGCGAGCTTTTTGATGACATCGGGGCGCGCCTTGGAGACAAGGGGCAGGAGTTTGGTGCGACAACCGGTCGTCCGCGGCGCTGTGGCTGGTTTGATGCGGTCAGCGTACGCCGGGCGTGTCAGTTAAACGGCATTAACTCTCTTTGTGTGACCAAGCTCGATGTGCTCGATGGCCTGGATCAGATCAAGATCTGCCACGCCTATCGCACCGAGGGTGAGGAGATTCGGAACAGCTTGATGGATGCCGCCGCGCTAGAGGCGGTAGAGCCTGTTTATGAGGTGGTGCCTGGCTGGCAAGAAAGCACCGTGGGCCATCGCGAGGCGGAGTCCTTACCGGACGCTGCCAGGGGCTATCTGGACCGTCTTTCAGAGTTGGTTG
>PVBE010621507.1_pt1 | contig 21762 bp, 14 predicted proteins | sample 1631181 | NCBI WGS metagenome assembly PVBE01 (sample SAMN08397723, study PRJNA350692) | Marine metagenome, whole genome shotgun sequencing project. | isolation source: water | place: Pacific Ocean | collected 2012-04 | reverse complement strand
TTTTAAAAATGATTTCTTTTCCTTTCCTGCTACAGTTACTTTGACCTTTGGTGATTTTGATCGCTCAAATTCTAATTTTGTTGTTGTGTGGCAATTCTTTAAAGTGAGGCTAATTGATGGATTAGAAGGTATTTGTATTGGTTTTTTACCCCAATATTTCACCAATGCAATATTGGAAGGGCTTTGCCAGGTTACTTCACCTTTTTTAGGAAAGTTATCTAATGCTTTACAAATAAAATCACTTGACTTCATTGAATACGAAAATAATTTATTGGATGACTGCTAAAGAGGATTTTTAATAAAATTATAAACATTGTTATTATGAAATCTACAATGTTATTTGACCATGTCTTTAAATTCAATTTGAATAAAATGACCTTTATTTTTAAAATAGGCTCTTTCTTTATCACCGCCTGTTGCTAAAATAAAATCACCACCCCAAGCACCTAAAGACTTGATGCCACCTTTGTAATCAGAGAATTTATTTTTTTTAATAGTAGGTAGATTTAACACTTGACTCATAATTTTTTCATGTTTTTCAATATGAATAATGAAGTCATCTATATCTGTAGATTCTATAATTGACTTTGTAATTTTAGATATTTTATTGGTGAGCAGAGCAGTATTTATGTTTTTTGTTTTATTAAAGAATCTAATTACTTCATTATTGCTGCTTTGTTTTTTATTCAGATGTACAAAAAATAAGGATTCATGAAAAGTGGGATTCCAATTTACATCTTTAATTATAGGATTGCTGTTAACTAATTGATATGTAATAGATGATTTCTTTTGTGCGCAAGCAATGTCATAACCACTCCCATTGCTTACCTCAAAGTGTAATTTAAAGGGGTCAATGTTGAACCACTTTGCAATACAACTAATCAATGTGGAGCTTGAGCCTAATCCCCAGTCAGTTGGGAATTCAAGTAGGGTGTTAACAACTCCATTTAATTTAGCTGTTTGACCATTTAATTCAATGGCTTTCAAAAGAATCTCCTTTAGCTTTTCACCTTTAATTATATCAGATGTTTCTATGATATTCAGGTTATTGGAATTGTATTTTGCTTCAAACCAGATCTTTCCATTAGCATCTGTACTTTTCCAGTGGAGAATAGAAATGTCTTTAGCCTCAAAATGTAAGGATTGACCTTTTTTAGTTGGGATTGCTAATGCTAGTGCACCATCCAGCACTACATATTCTCCACTGATCAGTAATTTTCCGTTAGCATGAAAAGAGTTCACTTATTTTTTTTTATTAAATCTTTTTGGGATATACCTCTTAATTTACTGAAATAATTAACGACAGCTTGATGAGAAACTACTTTAGTCGAAAAATATTCTTTAACAATCTTTCTTTCTTCTTCCGTTGCACCCAATTGGTTAAGAATATTTAATAAGTGCATTTTCATATGGCCTTTTTGGATCCCTGTTGTTACCAAAGATCTTATGGCTCCAAAATTTTGAGCTAATCCAACAGAAGCAATGATTTTCATTAATTGTTCGACATTTGGGTTTCCAAGTAATTGATGTGCAAATTTCACCATAGGGTGTAGTGAAGTAAGGCCTCCAATGGTGCCTAAAGCTAAAGGAACTTCAATCCAAAATTTAAACTGACCATCTACCACTTCAACTTGAGTTAAGCTTTTGTATTGCCCATCTCTAGCTGCATAAGTATGCCCGCAAGCTTCAACTGCCCTAAAATCATTTCCAGTAGCCAATACTACAGCATCAATACCATTAAAAATTCCTTTATTATGAGTAGTGGCTCTATATGGCTCAATTGTAGCAACATGTATGGCTTGTTCAAATTTTAACGCAAATTCTTCTGGTGAAAGATCTGTACCTTCTGTTAGTTTTTCAATTGGACAAGAAACCTCAGATCTAACAATGCATTCAGGTGTGTAATTACTTAAGATACACATAATGATCACTAGTCTTTTTTCATCATCTGAAAAATCACTTTCATTGATCTCTTGCTGTAATATTTTAGAGAATTCTTCAAGAATACTATTAATGAAATTGGCACCCATGGCTTCACAGGTTTCAAATTTTGCCATTAATTGGTAGTAATTAGGCTCAAGGTCTGTTTTATTGATAAGTTGAATATCTAAAATCCCACCTCCTCTTTCTCTCATATTAGCAGTGAGGTAATCAGTTTGATCAAAGAATTTACTGCGAATTTTATCAAAGAATTTTACTAGTTTTTCATATTGACCATACCATGCAAAATGTACATGACCTATTTTAATAGTTGAAATAACTTCTGCTTTAAAACCACCTCTCTCCATCCAGAAAGAAGCATTTTTAGCAGCTGCTGCAACAACTGAGCTTTCTTCTATTGCCATAGGTATACAAAAGATCTGATCATTGATCAGAAAATTAGGTGCTATGCCAAAAGGTAAATAGAAGTTAGAAATGGTGTTCTCTATGAATTCATCATGGATCTTTTGCACCTTTTTATTTTCATGCCAATAGCTTTTTAATAGATCTATGCAATTGCTATCTCCATCAAGATACTCATTAGCAATCCATTCCATTTTAGCTTCTTTAGAAAGCTTAGAAAATCCAACTACTGACTTTTTACCCATGCTTAATTTTTTTGCAAATTTAATCTAAACAACGTTTAATTCAGTTTTTTTATTTTAATCAAATTTAAATGCAGGAGATATGATGTAATCTTTCTAATCAAATACAAATAGTGTTTTTTATTATTTGATTAAATTCGTTGCCTATGAAAAACAATAATTCTGCCTTAGCAACACTTGTGACAGTGTTTTTTTTCTGGGGATTCATTGCAGCTTCTAACGGAGTTTTTATCCCTTTCTGTAAAACATATTTTCAAATAGATCAATTTCAATCGCAATTGGTTGATTTTGCTTTTTATGGCGCTTATTATTTTGGAGCATTATTGCTTTTTATTTTATCTAGTTCATCAGGTAAAGATATATTGAATAGCTGGGGATATAAAAATGGAATAATTTATGGACTTCTGATATCAGCAATTGGAGCTTTGGCTATGTATCCGTCAGTAAATGGTGCAGAGCAGGGAGATACTGCTGTTTTTTATTATGTGTTGGGAGCATTATTTATAGTAGGATTAGGATTTTCTTTACAGCAAACTGCTGCCCAGCCTTTTGCTGTCTCATTAGGTGAGCCTGCTAAAGCATCTCATAGATTAAACCTAGCAGGTGGAGTGAATTCTTTTGGTACTACTATTGGACCTATAGTGGTAGCACTTATTATTTTTGGATCAACACCTTTATCAGGAGAAGAGCTTGAATTAATGGTTAAGAATAATGAGATTAAATTAAATACTATTCAGAGTCTTTATTTGGGAGTAGCAGGTTTATTTTTAGCTGCTGCAGCTTTGTTTTATTTTTCAAAAAGACTTCCTCAGTCCAATTCAGATGCTACTTTTCAACCTGCTAATAAGGCAAAAAACTTATTAATTGTTCTTTCAGTATTTATGATCGCGTGTTTTACAATTGTTTTTATGTCTTATAATTCTAAAGAGCAAAAAGAAGTAGAGAAATTTACAGAATGTATTGATAATGAAAATCTAAATATGAAAATAGTATATTATAATATTGATACTAATTTCATTTCTTCAAAAAACAAATCTCTTTCAGAGTTAATAGAAATTAAAGATACTCTTGTTAAAGGATATGAAAAGAATAATAATTTAACTAAAGATTCTTTAGGTAAAATTTTATTTAAAATTGATTCAACAGCTAAAAGTAATCTTGAAGGTGAATTAGGTAAAATATCTATTGAAATAAAATCTTACCAATCTGAATTAGAGAAGATTAAAAAACCTTTAGAAATTAAAAGGCTTGTTTTATTATTAATATCACTATTGTCAATAATAGGATTTATATTTTTTGCTTATAAAAAATCATCAATTAATCCTAAAGGTTGGGGTGCTATGCAATACCCTCAATTAGTATTGGGAATGCTAGCTATTTTTACTTATGTAGGAGTGGAAGTAACCATTCAAAGTAATCTTGGTGAGTTACTTAAAAATGTTGCTGATAAATATAATAATCTAAATCCATTGGGAACAACTGTTTTGAATGATGCAGAAATTGCTCCTTTTATTTCTTTGTACTGGGGTGGATTAATGATAGGTAGATGGGTTGGCGCCATTACTGTTTTCAATCCATCTAAAGGTTTGAGGAAATGGTTGTTGATATTGGTTCCTTATTTAGCATTTGGTGTAATATTATTGGTGAATTATGGTGCATATACTGTTTCAGAAGTTCTTGTTTTCTCTTCATGTGTAGCTATTCAAGTTGCTGGTTTTTTCTTAGCTAAAGATAAACCTGTTGCTACGCTTAAAATATTTAGTGCTTTTGGTGTTCTAGCTATGTTAATTGGTTTGTTTTCAACTGGAAATATAGCATTGTTTGCCTTTTTAAGTGGTGGTCTTTTCTGCTCTATAATGTGGCCATGTATTTTTTCTCTGAGTATAGCAGGCTTAGGGAAGTACACTTCCCAAGGTTCAGCTTTTTTAATTATGATGATTTTAGGGGGAGCTATTATTCCTCCAATTCAAGGTAAATTGGCAGATGTAATTAGCATTCAATCTTCTTATTGGGTTGCAGTTGCTTGTTTTGTTTATCTAATCTTTTATGCGATAAGAACAAAAAAAGTGCTTAATAAACAAGGAATTAACTACGAGGCTGAAACAGCATGAGATTTCAATTATTAATATTATTTTTTCCACTGATGATTATTGGTCAGAGCTCTAATGTTGATTTAGTTGATCCTTTTATTGGTACAGGAGGTCATGGTCATACATTTCCAGGAGCAACCATGCCATTTGGAATGGTGCAGCTAAGTCCAGATACACGCATAGAGGGTTGGGATGGATGTTCTGGTTATCATTATTCTGATTCTGTTATTTACGGTTTTAGTCATACCCATTTAAGTGGAACAGGTGTAGCTGATTATTGTGATCTATTGATCATGCCAACTCAAGGTGAGGTTAAATTTAACAATGGAAGTCAATTGGGTACAGAAAATGGATATGCTTCAATTTTCAGTAAAACAAGTGAAAATGCTAGCCCGGGTTATTATGAAGTTAAACTGGAGGAAGATAATATAGATGTAAGATTAACTACTACAGATCGAGTAGGTATACATGAATATACTTTTAACAATAAGGGTTCAATAAATCTAATTGTTGATCTTGAGCATCGAGACCAACTGCTAGATTGTAGTATAGAAAAGGTGTCAAAAAATGAAATTATTGGTTTTCGATTGTCACGTTCATGGGCAGAAGAGCAACATTTTTATTTTGTAATTCAAACGTCTCAACCTATAGATAATATAGAGGAATTGAGGAGTTTGGGTATGCGCATTCAAAATGGAAATGATGTAACTAAAATGGCGTTAGGTTTTAAGAAGCTTAAAAAGAATAAAATCATCGTTAAGGTAGGTGTTTCGGCAGTCAGTATTGAGGGTGCTAGAAAAAATTTACTACATGAAGCACCGCATTGGAATTTTGATGATTATAAAACAGCTGGTCAAAATACATGGGTAAAGGCTCTTTCCAAAATTGAAGTTAATGGAGGGTCAAAAGATCAAAGAACTATTTTTTATACAGCTTTATATCATTCAATGATCGCTCCTAATTTATTCAGTGATGTTGATGGGAAATACAGAGGAACTGATTTTGAGGTCCATTCTTCTGATAACTCTTCGGTGTATACTGTTTTTTCTTTGTGGGATACATTTAGGGCTACACATCCTCTATATACTATTATTGAACAGAAAAGAACAAAAGAATTTATCTCTACTTTTTTAAGAAATTATAAAGAAGGAGGTCAGCTCCCAGTTTGGGAATTATCGGCCAATTATACGGGTTGTATGATAGGTTATCATGCTGTGTCAGTAATTCTTGATGCTTATGTTAAAGGGATAGAATTAGATAATGAAATGGAACTATTAAATGCGATGATACACATCGCAGAAAGGGATAAATTGGGAATACCTCAATACAGATATCATGGCTATATCCCAGCAGAAGCAGAAACTGAATCCGTATCCAAAACTTTAGAATACTCATATAATGATTGGTGTATTGCAAGAATGGCTGAAGAGTTGGGAATTGATAAGGTGTATAACAGATATATAGAAGGGGCTCAATACTATAAGAATGTATTTAATCCATCTTCAGGATTCATGCAAGCAAAATTCAATGGTAGCTGGCAATATGGTTTTAAACCAGATGAGGTTAATTTTAATTTTACTGAAGCTAATTCTTGGCAGTATAGTATGTTTGCACCTCAGGATATAGCTGGTTTAGTACAATTACATGGAGGTAATGATGATTTTGAATTAAAGCTCGATCAGCTTTTTGAGAGTAATTCCTCACTTTCAGGAAGACATCAATCAGATATTACAGGATTGATTGGTCAGTATGCTCATGGAAATGAACCTAGCCATCATATGGCTTACTTGTATAATTATGTAGGTAAGCCTTATAAAACCCAGCAAAGAGTAGCCCAGATATTAAATGAGCAATACTCTGCAACTCCCGATGGACTTTCAGGAAATGAGGATTGTGGACAGATGTCATCATGGTATGTATTAAGTGCCCTAGGTTTTTATTCTGTTACTCCAGGGTTGCCGTATTATACTATTGGCTCACCAATCTTTAATCATGCAATGATTAACCTTGAAAATGGCAATAAATTGAAAATTGTTGTTGAAAAAAATAATGTTGATGATATTTATATTCAGACAGCTTCATTTAACGACAAGACACTTGAATCTTCATATATATTACATGATCAAATTATGAGTGGTGGAGAATTAAGGATTCAAATGGGATCAGCACCTAATAAAGAATTGTGGAATAAAAATCTAACTATAAGTTCAATCGATTCTAAATATTCAATTACTTCTGTTCCTTATTTTAATTCTACTCAACCATCATTTGTCGATTCATTAAAAGTAGAAATGAAGTCAGTAGATACTAATGCAGTGCTTTATTATAGAGAAAAAAATGATAGCATTTTTCAGCTTTATAAAAACTCTTTTCATATTCATTCTTCTAAAGAATTTGAGGCTTATGCTAAGATTGATGACAAAAAAAGTAAATCTGTAAAAGCTTCCTATTTTAAAATTGATGGCGGTAGGAATTTAATTTTACAACAACAATATGATAACCAGTACAATGGTGGTGGTGATGATGCTTTAATAGATGGGTTAAAAGGACCCAATAATTTCATGACGGGTTATTGGCAGGGATATCAAGGTGTAGATTTTTCTGCTGTTATTGACCTTGGTGAACAAAAGAAAGTTAATTATATTTCATTGGGTGTTTTGCAAGACATAAAGTCATGGATCTGGTATCCTAAAGAAGTCACATTTTATTCTTCTAACGATAATGTTAATTTTAATAAGCTCGCTACTGTGAAAAATAATTTTCAGGATAATAAATATGGATCTTTTATACAAGATTTAGACTATCATTTTAATGAAGCTATTCAATGTAGATATGTTAAAGTAGTAGCTGTAAATTATGGTCTTTGTCCAGACTGGCATTTAGGAAAAGGAGGGGAAACTTGGCTGTTTTTAGATGAAATTACAGTAAAATAAGACTTATCTGTTTTTTGGAAGGTCAAACCAAAACTCATCTTTGTATATAATATTTGAATTTAGAATTACTTGTATTTCTGCATGAAGATAATTCTGTTTTGAAATAGGCTCTTCATAGATTAGTATAGATTTATTATTAGAGCTACTGAAAACTTTTGATTTAGTCCATAAGAGTTTGTTGTTTTTAAAAAAGTTAAGCTGAATTATTCCTTTAAATTCCTTGCCACTATTGTTTATTAAATGTGCTGTGATATATTTATCAGTAGTGTCAATAACAGCAATAATTGGCTGAAATTCTTTTTTAACAACTTCATAGGCAATTTTGGTATTTCCATAATGATCGATAATACTCCAGGATGGTCCTGGCCAGCAGTCATTTAGCTGCCAGAAAAGACTTCCCATACAATGAGGTTGATTCTTTCTGTGTTGTTGTATGGCAGTTTTTAATGCAATGGCCTGAATTTGCTGGCTTTTAATAATGAAATCTTCAAAAGAAGTGGATTTTCCATACCATTTTTCTGTATGCTTAGTTATCATTCCATTTCCGATATAACTTTTTTGCCGATTTTTCATCACAGGATCATTTAAGTCCTGTTCAACATTACTAGCAAACTTATTAATTGTCTTTATAGATGGATAGGACTGAAATCCATATTCAACCATGAATCTTCCAATGTTATTTTTGAATTCAGTCAACTCTTCTTTTCCATGCCAAACACCCCAATAGTGCATAGAACTGTGATTGAAATTCTCTGTTTCTCCCCAGTTGCTTAATGGAGAAGTTGTAGTGTAATTTCTATTGTCAAGTCTAGATATGATTAAGGGTATAGAATCATGAAATAAAGTTTCATATCCTTTCCATATTTTTAAGGAATCTGAGTTATTGTAATTGTACTGTTTTTGCCACCCCCAGTTTTTCCATGCTACTTCAATTTCATTATTTCCACACCATAAAGCTATACATGGATGATGTCTTAAGCGAATAATATTTTGTTCAATTTCTTTATATACGCTGTTTAAAAAAACAGTGTCATTAGTTGGGTATAGACTGCCAGCAAACATCATGTCCTGCCATACTAGGATACCTTGTTCGTCACATAGCTCATAGAAGGTGTCATTTTCATAAACACCTCCTCCCCATACTCTAAGCATGTTCATATTAGCATTTTTTGCTAAGCTTATCAGCTGCTTGTAATTATCATCAGTTACTTCAGTTAAAAAGCTGTTTTGAGGTATGTAATTGGCGCCTTTCATAAAGACAGGGATGTTATTGAGTTTAAAATAAAAGGAAGTGCCTATTTCGTCTGGTTCATTGATCAATTCAATAGTTCGGATGCCATACTTTATTTTTTTTCTATCTACAAGCTCTTTATCTATGAATAGCGCTACATCCATTTCATATAGAAATGGTTTTCCTAGATCATGGGTCCACCATAATTGAGGCTGTTCAACTCTAAGATTATACTTGTAATGATTAATTCCTTTTTGTAAGTTGAATGGATGAATGGAATCATTAATCGTTAAATGAAATTTTTGAGTTTCTAAGGTATGGGCTTCTAATTCAACTTCTAATGAAACAATGGCATTGTCTTTATTAATGGATATTGTTTGACAATTAATGTGGTTGATCTTTACATCATTCCATATTTTAATATAAACAGGTTTCCAGATTCCCATTGTAACAAACCTAGGACCCCAATCCCACCCAAAATGATAAGCAGCCTTTCTAGTAAATGGACTGACTTTTAAAGAATTAATTTCACACCCAGAAGGGAGCTTATATGGGTAACTTTTTACTTTTTCTTTATTATGTTTCAATGGAGAGTGAAATACTACCTTTAATTCGTTGTGACCCAATTTTAAATAAGATTTGACTTCTTTTTTATATTCGATAAACATATTTTCACTTTCTAGGATCAGCTCGTTGTTGAGGTACACATCTGCATAGGTGTCCAGCCCTTCAAAAACCAACTGTAGATGCTGATTGTCTAAATGTTTCTCAGTCAATTGAAAATGAGTGGTGTATTCCCAGTCTTCTTCTTCAATCCATTGTAATAGCTTTTCATTATTTCCAATAAAAGGGTCTTTTATAATTTGGTTTGATAGAAGATCTGTATGTACGACACCAGGAATTGTTGCAGGATAAGAATCTTTCTTATTTAACTGATTAAATGTCCAGTTATCAATTAGCGATATTTGTTGATGTTGACTTTTTTGACCTATACTGATAATAGCAAAAAAATTAAAAAGTAAAACAATGAAAGTGCACTTTAACTCTTTCATTATCAATGAATTAAATCCATTATTTTTTCTATTTTACTTTCGTTGATCAAATGATTGTCCTTATTGTGAATACTAAAGTGTACTGCATGAACCCCAGTGTTTTTTATTGTTAGAAGATTGGTATGGTCTATTCCACTTCCAGCCATGATCTCAATACGGTCATTCGATTGAATAACAAGTTGTTCAATTAAAGAAATACCTTCTATGGCTTTGTTTTTTTGACCAGAAGTTAATATGCTATTAAATCCAAGCGAAATTAATTCTTCCATTGATTTGAATGGATCAGTTACTTGGTCAAAAGCTCTGTGGAAAGTGCTTTTGAGACCCAACATTTTGGCATGATTTATTAATAGTGTATTTGATGAAATATCAATTTCATTTTTTGAATCCAAAACCCCAAATACTACACCATCAACTTTTAAATGAAAAACATTTGTAATATCATTTTTCATTTGAATAACTTCTTCTTTTGTATAGCAAAAAGATTCCTTTTTGGTCTGATCATTATAAAGGATTCACCATTAAATTTAGATGTGCATTTATCGATAAAATCCATGTCTGGTGTAAGTCCATCATTGTTTAAGTCCTTGCATATTTCTATTCTATTAGCATTCCACTTTTCTGCAGCTATAGCTCCTTCAATAGATTCTATACAAAATTCAATTTTCATTTAATTATGATTTCATCAATAAATAACCAAGCATCTGAACCTGCTGCTTCGTGCCAATCAGGGACCTTTGAAATGTTTTTCGCTTTAATTTTAATATACCTTGTTATTTCATTATTGGTTTCAAGATTATAGGTTTGTATTAAGGTACCTCTTTTTTTTTGATTTATAGTGTTAATAGTTTTTCCCACAGAAATCCAATTTGTTTCATCTGAAGATACCCATGCTTCAAGGAACTCTGGAAAAAAGATCCAAGAATTACTGTACTGATAAAAATTAGCACTGATGTTCTTGACGGTAGTTATTTTGCCTAAATCAATAATTCCTTCAAAGTTGGTTCCCCAGAATCCTTGCCAATTTCCATCTTTGAAGTCTAAAGAGCCTAGTTTGCTGTCTGTTAATGCTATTTCTTTGTTAGCTGGATAATATTCACTGAAGGGGTAAGAGTATTTAATTTTTTTTCCAATTGCATTATGGGGCTTGAAGAATTGCTCATATGGATTCCCATATTCTTTATTGTTTTTGTAGGCCTGAACCTTTAATGTTCCTGACCTATTTATAGCAATAGAATTGTTATTGCTTTCAAAATCAATAAATTCATCATCATCCCAGCAATATCTTAAAGTAAGATCTTCGTTTCCAGGTGTTGCAATTGCAAACGGTTGACCGTTATCCATTTTAACATCAATTGTGCTTGGTAGCATTTCTATCCCATAATTAACATTAAGTTGATTAAGGATTTTGTATTGTGATGAAACTCTTTTAATAAATGCAGATTCATTTTTTTTTGCTGGGTAGGTCCATAAAACTTCTGACATGGCTAATAACCTTGGAAAAGCTTTGGAATCAAGTTCATATTCATTAGCAATGTGCTCTGACCATAGGTTGCACTCTCCACCAATTATCATGGCTTTTTCCTGTTTAGTTAATTCATTAGGGATTGGATCAAATGAATATACCTTTTTAAGGTTGGTAGTTTTGATGTCATAATCAAAATAAGCATGAGATGTGGGAGACATAATGGCTTTGTTTCCATTTTTTGTAGCTTTAATACCGCCTTCCATACCTCTCCAAGATTGAACAATTACTCCCTCAGCTAATCCACCCTCAAGTATTTCATCCCATCCGATTAATATTTTGCCTTTTTTATTTAAAAATTTTGCAATTCTTTTTATGAAATAGCTTTGTAGCTCATGTTCATCTTTTAGCCCCTCTTCCTTAATTCTTTTTTGGCATTTGTTACAGTTCTTCCAACGAAATTTAGGAGCTTCATCACCACCAATATGAATGTATTTTGAAGGAAATAGTTCGATTACTTCAGTTAGGACATTTTCTAAAAATATAAAGACACTGTCGTTCCCAGCGCAATATATCTCTTTAAATACACCCCAGTCATTTGCAACCTCAATACCATGACCTTTACATGATAATTCAGGATAAGATGCTAGGGCTGCCTGTGCATGACCCGGCAATTCTATTTCAGGGATAATGTTGACATGTCTAACTTTTGCATATTCAATAATATCTCTAATCTCTTGTTTTGTGTAAAACCCTCCATATATGCCTAAACTGTCTGTACGATAGGCACCAATTTGAGTAAGTTTAGGGTAACTATCGATCTCAATTCTCCAGCCCTGATCTTCAGTAAGGTGCCAGTGTAGTGTGTTCATTTTGTAAATTGCCAAAAGGTCAATATATTTTTTAATAGTACTTACATCAAAGAAATGTCTGCAACAATCTAGCAGGATGCCTCTATGTGTAAAAGTACCCCAGTCTTTTATTGTTAAACCTGGCACATTTAACTTATTATTAATTTGTGAATTGTTTAATCTTATTAGTTGAATAATGGATTGTATTCCATAAAAAACACCCTTAGGGTAAGATGCTGATAGTTGAATTTTTTCAGATTGAATTGCTAGCTCATAATAATTTTCATTATTATTAATAGTTACAGGTCTTTTGATAATTAGATCACCTTTGGTTATTTCAGAAGTATGGATAGGATTTAATTGTAGATTAATGTTGAATTTTGAAAATAAATAATCTTTAAGATACATTGCTTCCTTTTTAAAAGCAGTATCGTAAACGATCTTCTTGTTAGATGAGAGCTTAAAAGTTGATTTAGAAGTCTTAATTTCCTGAGGACAAGGAATAATGTCATATACAAATTTATATGTAGATTCTGGGTCAGCTAATTGTTGTTGACATGAATTTAAAAGGAGTGATATACCAAAAAAAAGACTACCAATCCATTTCATAGCTGGATACAACCATAATTTCATTTTTTTCATCCCTTAATGCATAATTAAATCCTTTATAGATACAGTGTGCACCTTCCTCACCATTTTTATTGAGTGCTATAAAACCAACTTGTAGACCACTAATATCTTCATGTGCTTTTTTAATCCTATTTATGACTATCTCGCAAGCCTCTTGAGGAGATTTTCCGTTTCTCATTAATTCAACAATAGCATGAGTTCCACAAGTTCTGATGACTGCCTCTCCTACACCTGTAGCACAAGCAGCGCCAATTTCATTGTCTACATAAAGCCCAGCACCAATGATAGGTGAATCTCCAACTCTTCCATGTAGCTTATAGGCTAGCCCACTAGTAGTACATGCTCCAGAAAGATCTCCATTGTGGTCAATAGCTAGCATACCAATGGTGTCATGATTTTCTATATTTACTTCAGGTTTTTGAGTTTTATTTTTTTGTTTCCATTTCAACCAAGCTTCTTTGGAGTCTTTAGTGAGTAATTTAGTGTGGTTAAACCCTTTTTCAATAGCAAAATCATAAGCTCCTTTTCCAGATAGCATTACATGTGGAGTGTCTTCCATTACCTTTCTGGCAACAGAAATAGGGTTTTCTATATTCTGTAAAAAAGAAACAGCACCGCAATTAAATTGATGATCCATTATGCAGGCATCTAGTGTTACTATACCATTTTTATCTGGAAGACCACCCAATCCAACACTTCTATTATTAGGGTCAGATTCAGTAACTCTCACACCTTTTTCAACTGCATCTAAAGAATTTCCGTTCGTTTTTAAAACCTCCCAGGCAGCCTTATTGGCCTCCATACCATGGTTCCAGGTTGAAACCACTTTAGGTTTAGTGTTCAAAAAGTTGTTGTTTTTAGCTTTATCTAGTATTGGTTGAGCCTGAATTTTTGAATTGCTAATAATAGCTCCGGCTGTCCCTAAGGCACTTATTTTTACAAAATTTCTTCTTTTCATTTTATAAGTTTTAAACTTTAAATCCCATGATACAGACATCATCTATCTGTTCAAGATCATCTTTCCAAAGGTTAAAAGCATCTTCAATTCTGTTTTTTTGATGTCTCATGGATTTGTCAGCGTTAGAGAGCAGAATCTCTTTTAATCCTTTTAATTTTAGTTTTTTTCCTTTAACTCCACCAAATTGATCTTGAAAACCATCAGTAAAAAGATAAATAGAATCATGTTTATTTAACTCCACTATGTGATTGGGAAATTCTTTGCTTTTTGAATGTTTTCCAATGGGTTGTCTATCACCTTTTATTTCTATAATTTCATTGTTTCTTATGATTATTAAGGGGTTGTTAGCTCCAGAAAACTGTAATTTCCTTTTGTTGATGTCTAAAGTACAAAAAGCTATATCCATTCCATCTTTTATGTTTTCATTTCCCTGGTCTAAAGACTCAATAACAAGCTCTCTTGTTTTTGCTAATATATCTGAAGGTTTTTCTAAATGATATTCTCTAATAGATCTGTTTAATGCATTATTGCATACAACACTAACCATAGCTCCAGGTACTCCATGCCCAGTACAATCTGCAACAGCAAAATGTATGAGGTTGTTGGCTTCTTCCATCCAATAAAAATCTCCTGCAACAATGTCTTTAGGAAGGTAAAGAATGAAGTTGTTTTTTAAATAGTTGTTTATTTTATTTTCAGGTGGAAGAATTGCATGCTGTATTCTGCTTGCATAATTAATTGAATCAGTAATTTCTTTGTTTTTTATTTCAAGTTTTAATTTTTGATTGTTGATCTTTTCATTGGAAAACATTAAGTTTTGATTTTTTTTAATAATTATTTTTTCATAGCTATCATTTATGCTCCTGAAATACCAAATCATGAGAAATACAAGCGTCATAACTCCGATCATTCCTATGAACTGATACAGATCTTTAAGTTCGTCAGATAATATTATAGTTGGAGCTATATTTTGGTTAATCCAGAAAAGTAAGATGTAATTACAAAGAATAATGAAGGAGCAAAAAAAGATGATTTTTTTGTTTTGAAATATTATAGTTGGAAATAAAATTCCAGGAATCAGAAATATTATAGTACCAGAGTTTTTCCCACCCAATATGGATATTGCTGAAATATTTATTATTATAAAAAGGTAGGTCATCCACTTAGCTAGATTGTATTTTTTTCTATTTATAAGATAGAAGGTGATAGTGCAAAAAATAATTGTACATAGAGTTATGATTATCCCCTCATGAACAGATGTGATTAAATCAACGATAAAGAAAAAGATTGACAGAACAGAAATAATAAACACAAGTCTGTTCATGATTCTGATTCGCTTTTTTTCATTTTCATCCAATTCTGGATAAATTCCATTCTCAGATATTTTAGACCAAATATTGCTCAAAGTAATTTATTCTTTAGTGTTAATTTAAATGAATTATAAATATAATGTATGTTATTAAACAATTACTATTTAAAGGATCCGGTATTGTCTTATATTACTAGATTTCATATAGTAAATAAAAAAATTGTTTTTTATATTTGTGCTGATTTAGTAGTGAATATCCTATAGATTGATCTTCAGTGTCTTTCAAAACCACGCTAGCTTTATTATCTTTTTAGTTAAATTTGAGTATCGCTTATTCAATATTCTATAATTGAATAAATGATGGTTATAAAATTATATTATGGAAACATTGTTAAAGCAACCTATTGTTAAGAATTACATTAATGGAGAATTTGTCGATTTTGATTCGGGAAATACTTTGGATGTAGATAGCCCATTAGATGGAGCTGTAATTTCAACCTTGCCCTTATCTACTTATGCTGATCTAGATCAGGCTGTAAAAGCAGCTCAAAAAGCATATGAAGGATGGTCTTCTATGACATTTAAGGAAAGAGCACAAATATTTTTTAGATATAGAACATTATTGGAGAAAAATATTGATGAATTGTCAAAGCTGTGTCAGCTAGAAAATGGAAAAACCTATGATGAGTCAAGAGCTGAGGTTGAAAAAAGCATGGAATTATGTGAGTTTGCTGTTTCATTACCTCAAATTGTTGCTAATGAAGTTCAGGAAGTTAGTAAAGGTGTTGAGTGCAGAATTGAAAGAAAGCCATTAGGTGTAGTTGCTTCGATAGCACCTTTTAATTTCCCTAATATGGTACCCCATTGGACCATGCCTAATGCACTTATGCTTGGTAATACAATGATTATGAAGCCTTCTGAAGTGGTGCCTCTTAGTGTTGTTAAAATTGCTGAATTATTAAAAGAAGCTGGATTGCCAGATGGTGTTTTTAATGTTGTAAATGGAGGGAAAGAAATTGTAGAAGCTATTTGTGATCACCCAGGTATTGAAGCCGTTTCATTTGTTGGTTCAACTGCTGTTGCAAAAATTGTCTACAAAAGAGCAACATCTAATTTAAAAAGATGTGTTGCTTTAGGTGGAGCTAAAAACCATTTGATAGTGCTACCAGATGCTGATCTAGAAATGACAGCTACAAATGTTGTTGCTTCCATGTCTGGTTGTGCAGGGCAGAGATGTATGGCGGCTTCGGTAATGGTAGGTGTTGATCAGGTTCAACATATAGTAGATCGAATGGTTGCGTTTTCTAAAACCATTGTTCCAGGTAAAAATTTAGGATCAGTAATTAGTAAAGAAGCTAAGGAAAGAATTGAAGGATATATTACTCAGGCAGAAAAAGATGGTGCTACTATTTTAGTAGACGGGAGGGGTTCAGTTGTTAAGGGTAAAGAAGGAGGTTATTATGTTGGGCCAACCATTATTGACCATGTAACTCCGGATATGAGTGTAGCAAAAGAAGAAATATTTGGACCAGTAATTTCTATTATAAGAGCAAAAGATATTGATGAAGCAATTAAAATAGAAAATAGCTCAAATTATGGTAATGCTGCTGCTGTTTTTACTCAAAGTGGAAAATTAGCTAAAGAAATAATGGAAAAAGCTAGTGCTGGAATGATCGGTGTGAATATTGGTGTTCCAGTGCCAAGAGAACCTTTTTCTTTTGGAGGGTGGAATGAGTCAAAATTTGGAGTGGGAGATATTACTGGAAGAAGCTCAGTTGAGTTTTGGACACAGAATAAGAAAACTACTATTAAATGGAATCCTGGAGCTAGAACTAACTGGATGAGCTAAAATCAAAGTATTATAATGACAATGAAAAGCCAAAGCGTTCAAAATAGTTTAGATTATACTTTATTTTCCTGGGCTAAGCAGGAAGGGTTAGATCCAATTGATGCAGTAAGAGCTGAAGGTGTATATGTATACGATAGATCTGGAAAAAAATATATAGACTTTTCTTCACAGCTAATGAATGTAAATATTGGTCATGGTAATAAGAGGATAATAGAAGCGGTAACTAAACAAATGCAGGAATTATCTTTTGTTTACCCTGGAATGTCTACTGATGTTAGAGGGGAGTTGGGGAAAAAGCTGGCTGAGATCACTCCTGGTAATTTAACTAAATCGTTTTTTACATTAGGAGGCGCAGAGGCTATTGAAAATGCCATTAAAATTGCCAGAATGTATACTGGTCGCCATAAGATCATTACCCATTATCGTTCTTATCATGGAGCTACCTATGGAGCTATTTCCGCTGGTGGTGACCCAAGGCGTTTTCCAGTAGATACGCAGGCCGTACCTAATATAGTGCATGTTGAAAACCCTTATGTATATAGGTGTCCATGGAGTACTGATAATCCTGATGATTGCGGTGAAATGGCACTTCAAAATTTAGAAAGTATTATAAAATATGAAAATCCAAATAGCATTGCAGCAATTCTAATGGAAGGAGAGTCAGGGTCATCTGGATGCATAAAATACCCTCCATATTATTTAAAACATGTAAAAAACATCTGTGATAAATATGGAATTCTTTTGATTGATGATGAGGTGATGAGTGGTTTTGGAAGAACAGGTAAAATGTTTGCAATAGAGCACCATGGTGTTACACCTGATATTATGTGTTGTGCAAAGGGATTAACTTCTGGATATCTACCGCTTGGGGCTACTATTGTCACTGATACTATAGCCAAGCATTTTGATAAGACTCCATTGGTTGCTGGATTAACATATTCAGCGCATGCTGTTTCCTGTGCTGCAGCTGTTGAAAATCTTAAGATCATTGAGGAGGAAGGGATGATTCAAAATGCAGAAGAGATGGGTCGATATGTTGAGCAAAAAGTTGAATCCCTTAAAGAAAAGCATCCTTCAATAGGGGATTTTAGAAATACAGGGCTTTTGGGTTGTATAGAATTAGTTAAAAACAGAATGACTAAAGAACCTATTACTCCATGGAATGCATCTGCAGAATTAATGGAACCAACTAACAGAATGGTAGCTAAGGTAAGAGAGTTGGGAATGTTCACTTTTGTACGTTGGAATTGGATCTTTATAGCTCCACCATTATGTGTTAAGAAAGAAGAAATTGATCAAGGGATGGAGATGTTATCACAGGTGATTTCAATAGCTGATGAATACTGTAATTGATTATGGAAGAAGAAATTGTCGAATTAAAAGAAGATGTATCTGCATCGCCATTATATAGTGCAGATCTAGCTCCTGTACCAAAAGATAAACGTACTTGGTCTGTATGGAGCTTGGCTGCTTTATGGGTCGGCATGGCAGTTTGCATACCTACTTACTTGCTCGCTTCTTATATGATTACAACCGGATTAACTTGGTGGGAGGCACTTATCATTATAGGTTTAGCCAATTTAATTATCACTATACCTATGGTGTTAAACGGACATGCTGGAGTTAAGTATGGTGTTCCTTTTCCAGTAATTGGTAGATCATCATTTGGAGTAAAAGGAATACATATTCCTTCTGTAATTCGTGGCATTGTTGCTTGTGGATGGTTTGGAGTGAATACATGGTTAGGAGGATTGGCAATTTACTCCATTTTTATTGTAGTGAGTGGTGTCGATCCAGGTCATGGATTTACATTTGGTCAGTTTGTTTGCTTTGGTATTTTTTGGTTGCTGAATATGGTTTTTATATGGAAAGGAACCAATAGCATAAAATGGTTAGAGGAATATTCAGCTCCCATATTAATTTTCATGGGCTTGTTATTAATAGGGTGGGGAATGAATAAAGCAGGTGGTTTTAGTATTGTTTTAGATCAAAGTGCTCAATTGGAAAAACCTGTTGCTTTATTATATCAAACTAATGATTCCACTTTTATATCAATTAATCCTATTACTGATAAGGAGGGTGTTCCTAAAGCAGAAAGTTTCAGGTTCATAAAAAATGGTGACACCTTAGACTGGGGGCCATTAAAATCTAGTGCAGTATATATTAAAGATCATCATAAAAATGATGAGTATGAGATTCAGCTTAGAAAAGAGGAAATAGTTTCATCTGTAGCTGAAGTTGTTATTAAAGAAGATCATAATGCAGATAGTGAGATCTGGCCTTACTTCATATCAATTCATCCTATTTTAGATAAGGAGGGTGTTCCTAAAGCAGAAAGTTACAGGTTCATCAAAAATGATGATACTTTAGGCTGGGAACCATTAAAACCTAGCGGAGTATCTATTAAAGATCATAATAAAGATGATAGGTATGAGCTGCAGCTCAAAAAAGAAGAAATAGTATCATCTGTAGCTAAAGTTGTTATTAAGGAAGAGGGTGGCGCAGGAAGTAAGATATGGTCCTATTTAATATGGCTTACAGCAATGGTAGGTTTTTGGGCAACTATGTCTTTGAGTATTGCAGACATTACCAGGTACTCCTCTTCCCAATCTGATCAGGTAAAGGGTCAATTTATAGGTTTGCCATTGACAATGATGCTATATTCTTTTGTGGGAATATTTGTCACATGTGCTGCAGTTATCAATTTTGATGATGTTTTAATTGCTAATGATGCTCCATGGGATCCAATTTCATTATTAGCTAAATTTGATAATCCCTGGGTGGTAGTTATTTCTCAACTTTTTATGATTGTTGCAACATTGAGTACAAATATTGCAGCTAATGTAATTGCACCAGCAAATGCATTTTCTAATTTATTTCCGAAACATATTAGTTTTAGAATGGGAGGGACAATTACAGGAGTAATTGGAATTATTATCTGTCCTTGGTTGTTACTTAATGAAATACAGGGTCTTTTAATTGATGTTAGTGCTATTCTTGGGCCTGTATTAGCCATTCTTGTTTGTGATTACTTCATTATTAGAAAAAAAGAAATTCAATTAGCAGATCTTTATAAAGAAAATGGAATTTACTCATATGGAGGTTCAGGAATTAATAAAATAGCGATTATAACTTTATTTATTGGTGCTTTTGTCGCAATTGGAGGAAAGTGGATTGATGTAATGGCCCCGTTATATTCAATTTCATGGTTTAGTGGTTTTATTGTATCTTTTACCATGTATTACTTTTTAATGAAAAATAAAATTTGATATGTCTGTATTGATAAAAAATGGGAGGATAGTTACAGCAGAATCAGATTTTGTTGCTGACTTATATATAGAAGGAGAGAAGATCTGTGCTATTGGCAAAGATCTTAAGGTTGATGCTGAAAGAGATATTGATGCTAGTGGTAAATTAGTTTTTCCTGGTGGTATTGACCCTCATGTTCATTTAGATATGCCTTTTATGGGTACTTATTCTAGTGATGATTATGAAACAGGAACAAGAGCTGCTTTATATGGAGGTACAACTTCAGTAATTGAGTTTATCCTTCAGAAACAGGGTGACACACTACATAATGCTTTAAAGACTTGGCAGGAGAAATCAATTCATAAGGCTGTTGGAGATTTTGGTTATAATATGGCAGTAACTGATTTTAATGATAATGTAACTAAAGAAGTAGTTCAAATGATAGAAGAGGAAGGAATTACTTCTTTTAAAACTTTTATGGCATATAAAGGGGCATTAATGATTGATGATGGTCAGATGGTTCAATTGATGAAAGTGGTAAAAAAACATGGAGGTATAGTTACTGTACATGCTACTAACGGAGATATGATCGATTCTTTAATTGCTAAAAACTTAGCAGTAGGTAATACCAAGCCGATATATCATTATTTATCTCAACCTGAGGTTACTGAAGCAGAAGCTTCAGGTAGATTTTGTGACATGTTAAATTATACAGGTTGTACTGGATACATTGTTCATCTAACTTGTGAAGGAGCGCTTAATGCTGTAAGGGAGAGATCTCTTAGAAATCAAAAGATTTTTGTTGAAACTTGCTCACAATACCTAATGATTGATGCATCTTTATATGAACAGGAGGATGGAGCTAAATGGGTAATGAGCCCGCCATTAAGAGAAAAGAAGGATCAGGAAGCTTTATGGAGTGGAATTAACCAAGGAATGGTTCAAGTAGTTGGAACAGATCATTGCCCATTTAACTTGGATCAGAAAGATATGGGTAAAGATAATTTTGCTAAGATTCCTAATGGTCATCCAGCTATTGAACATAGGATTGAGTTTATGTATTCTGAAGGGGTCAGAAAAGGAAAAATTTCGCTCAATAAATTTGTAGAAGTTTGTTCAACAAATGCTGCTAAGATATTTGGGATGTATCCTAAAAAGGGAACTATTGCAATTGGAGCTGATGCTGACTTAGTAATTTTTGATCCCAACAAGAAGCATGTGATTTCAGCTAATACTCATCATATGAATTGTGATTATTCTGCTTATGAAGGATGGGAAATAACTGGAAAAACAGAAACAGTTATATTAAGAGGGAAAATATCTATTGAAAACAATGAATGTCATTTAAGCCCGGGTGATGGAAAATTTATATCTAGAGGAAAATCATCCATGGTGATTTAATAATTTAAAAATTAAGGTATGCCAAGAAAAGTAAAATCAGGATTAATACAATTGAGCCTTCCAATGACTGAAGGAGAAGGAACCATACAGGAGATATGTGAAGCTATGTATCAAAAGCACATCCCTTATATTGAAGATGCTGGGAAACAAGGTGTTCAG
>PVBE012897689.1_pt1 | contig 21765 bp, 18 predicted proteins | sample 1631181 | NCBI WGS metagenome assembly PVBE01 (sample SAMN08397723, study PRJNA350692) | Marine metagenome, whole genome shotgun sequencing project. | isolation source: water | place: Pacific Ocean | collected 2012-04 | reverse complement strand
GGAAATCCGCGGCACCGTTGTAAACAGCCGTGAAGTGAAAGTGACCTTTTAAATGAAATCAATCCTTTGTTTGATCAGCTTTGTGTGCGCCGGCTTGTTGGTCGCCGACTCACTATGGAAAGACGATGAAAGCTTTGCCCCAGCCGCCGATAAAAAGGCGCGTTTAATTGGTGACATACTCAATGTGCGCGTGCAGGAAAGTAACGCCGCCAACCGCAGCGGCACCACCTCCTCCTCCCGCTCCTCCTCGGCAGATGCTAATATTTCCAACCTGTTTTTCACCACCACCAATCCTACCAACGGTAGTCAGCTATTCCATCACAAAGGCGCATTCCCGGCCATGAAGTTTGCCAACTCCACTTCGCACGCTGGCACGGGCACCATTAATAATTCCGACAGCATTACCACCCGGTTTGCCGTTCGAGTGGTGGATGTGTTGCCCAATCGTAACATGATCATTGAAGGCATTCGTCGATCAGCCTACAGCGGAGAAACCCAAACCATCATTTTGCGCGGCACCGTGCGTGCCGACGACATCGCCGCCGATAACAGTGTGTACAGCTACCAAGTTGCCGACATGAACATTCGCTACCTCTCCAGTGGCGTAGTGACCGGCGCCCAGGACAAAGGCTGGTTCATGAAGTTCTGGGATACCATCAGTCCATTTTAACCGGAGACACCTCGAATGTATAAAACCCTTTTCACGCTAACTTTGCTGCCCGTCTTGGCTTGGAGCCAACCCACGATTGCCACGCCCCCGGTCAATCCGCGGGCCGGCCTCATGCCAATCAGTCCCCTGCGCAGCAATGCCGTAGGCGGCGGAGTGCGCATCAAGGATCTCGGCTTCATCGAAGGCGCGCGCGCCAACCAATTGACCGGATTTGGCGTGGTGCTGGGCCTAAACAACACCGGCGACAAAGACACCGTCTACTCCAAACAAGCTATTGCCAACCTGCTTCAGCAATACGGCCTGACCGTGCCCGCCACGTCAGTGTCCTCCAAAAACGCCGCCGCGGTGATGGTTACCGCAAGCCTCCCAGCCTTTGCGAAGAGCGGTTCCCGCATTGATGTCAACGTCATGTCCATGGGCGACTCCACTTCCCTCACAGGCGGCACGCTAATTCAAACCCCCCTCGTCGGAGCCGATGGCCGAGTGTACGCCGTGGCACAGGGACCGGTAAACAACAACGCTTTTTCACTCGGCACCGACAATGCCGCCGTGACCAAAAACCATCCCACCGCCGGCGCCTTGATCGGTGGAGCGTTAGTGGAAAAGGAAGTACAGGCCACTCTCATTCGTGATGGGGAGGTCAAAATTGTGCTGAACGCCGCCGACTTTACTCTCACCGCCCGTATGGCCGAGGCCATCCGAGCCCAATCTCAACGCCTAGGCGGGGCCGGTTGGTTTGCTGCCGCCCAGGATGGCAACAGTGTTCGCGTCACGGTGCCAGACCAATTCCGGGCTGCGCCCATCGATTTTATCGCCCAATTGCAGGCCATCACCGTGGTGCCGGATTCCAAGGCGCGCGTGGTGATGAATGAACGCACCGGCACCATCGTGGCAACCTCACGGGTGAAAGTACTGAGCTGCGCCATTGCCCATGGAAATATTTACCTCGCGGTCAATAAGAGCCCAGAAGTGTCTCAACCCGGTCCAATGGCGGAGGTGGGTGCAACCACGACGGTTCCTCGCGACGTGGCAAATGTAACCGAGCGAGGCGGCGGCCTTAATGTGTTTCCAGAGCTACCCACGGTGCAGGAAGTTTCCCAGGCCCTCAACAGCCTCGGTGCCACACCACGGGATATGATGACGATTTTCCACATGCTCAAGGCTGCCGAAGCGCTACAAGCCGAGCTGATAATCAAGTAATGAAACAAGTGATAAAAAGGTAACGGAGATTTATCATGGGACTCGGAATCATGGGCACGATGGAAATGGCACGCAATGCCATGCGTACAGCCCGTGCGGGTGCCGAGGTATCCGGTAACAACCTAGCCAATGCCTCCAATCCGACCTATGCGCGCCAACGCATCAAGGTCAACTCCGCCATCACTATTCCCACCGAAAAAGGTCCGCAAGGATCCGGTGCCGAAGTGGCACGCTTGGAGCAAGTACGCGACAAGGTTTTGGATAAATCGCTCATCGACGAAAAAAGCGTTACCCAATACTTCCAATCCAAACAACTTTACCTGCGGCGCGCAGAAGCCGGACTAGGGCAGACAGTAGATAGCCAAACCATTGATGCGGGCGGCGCTTATGGAACATATGGCTTAGCAGAGGGCATGACCGAGCTGTTCAACTCGTTCCAATCCCTGAGCGTTTCCCCCACCTCCACCGCTGAACGGCAAACGGTAATATTTAATGCACAGAAGGTGGCCGATAAATTTAACACCGTCGATCGACGCCTCTCAGATCTACGCACGGCGATCAATGATGAAGTTCAGGACGTCATTAAAGACGTCAACTCCAAACTGAAGGAGCTAGCATATACCGCTGTCAATATCGGCAACATCGAGTCCGTAGAAGGGGCAGCCAATGAGGTAAGAGATTCTCTGCAGGCGTCCATGGAACAGCTCTCGGAGTATGTCAACATTTCCACCACCACCAGTGAAGACGGCGAACTAAATGTCTTTGTCGATGGAGTGCAAATGATCACCGAAAATGTGCTAACCAACTCGGTTACACTCAGTACCGATGGCGATGGCATGTATTACCTAGCGGATAATACTAACGGCAATGTGTTTAGCCTCAAGTCCGGTTATCTCAAGGGTATGATTGATGCTCGCGATGTGGGCATCAAGGATCTCCGTACCAACATCAGCAATATTGCAAAGGAGTTGATCACCGAGGTCAATAGCCTGCATCAGACCGGCTATGACCTGTATGGCACCAACGACAACACCGCAGGATTATTTACCGGTACAAACGGCTCTGATATGGGCGTGAATGCCAGTATCATTTCTGATCCACGCAAACTGCAGGGATCCAGCTCCGCCACCGAGGTGAGCAACAACGATGTCCTCCGCTCCATCGCCGCTCTGAGCACCACGACCATCACTAACCTGAGCGGCATGACCTTTAGCGAGAATTATGGCAACACCGTCAGCCGGTTTGGTCAGGATCTGTCTCTGGCCACCTCACAGTTAAACGACCAACAAACCGTCCAGAAAATGCTGGAAAAACAGCGGGAATCTATCATGGGCGTTTCCATTGATGAAGAAGTGGCCAATCTGGTGATTTACCAGCGTGCCTTTCAGGCCTCCGCCCGACTACTCTCTACCATGGATGATCTCATGCAGGATGTCATAGACATGACCCGTTAAACCTCATGCGCGTCACGACCAACAGCTTTAACAACGACCTACGGCACAACATCACTCGGCTAGCCGAGCGACAGCTGCGCCTGCAACAGCAGGTCTCAACCGGTCAACGTATCACTACTGCCAGTGATGATCCCAAAGCGATGCGGCGCGTGCTCGACCTCCGCAACCAGCAGGGCCAACTTAGGCAGTATCAGGATAATATTACCACGGTGCGTGAAAACACAAACGTCGTGTACTCCACCGTTCAGGGCCTAAAGAAACTGAGTGATCGAGCCTCGGAAATCGCCGTCATCGCTGATGGTGCCAAAGGCCCCAGTGCGTTGAATGCCTATTCCAAGGAAGTGGATCAGTTGATTGAGGAAGCAGTGCGTCTCGCCAACAGCAAGCACCGCGAAGTCTACATTTTTTCCGGCACAAAGGGATCTACTCAAGCCTACACAGCCACCCGTAACGGTACAACTAACCAAATATCAGATGTCACCTTCGGAGGTAATGACTCCTCCGCCAAGATTGACATTGCCCCTCACTCAACTGTGGAGGCCAATTATGGTGCAGAAGGGACCAATGGTATATTGAAAACCTCTACCACAGGCACCGATTTTGTTGGAAGCCTGATCTCCCTGCGCGATCAGCTTACCACTGCCGCCAGTAGCTCGGCGACTGAATCGGAAAAAAGTACGGCCCTTACCACCATCAAGGGAACCTTGGTGGCTAATCTGGATAAGAGCGAACTGAATTTTATCGATCACTTCAGCAGCATTGGCGCAAAGCTGGCGCGGCTGGAAACCTCTGAAACCATCACCACGCAGCAAATTGCCGCCGTGGAGCCATTGATCTCTAATGAAACCGACGTGGACCTAGCCGATACCCTCGTCCGCCTTAACGAAGTCCAAAACGCCTACACCGCGGCCCTCCAGTCCGGAAGCATGCTCCTGCGAACCTCCTTGCTGGATTACCTGCGATAACCGATATTGAATTAATTCCCATGCCAATTCCCATCCAAATGGCAACGATGAGCCAAAACCACCTCGCGGTGGAACAGCTCGCGCAGAACAATAAGTTGACCGAAGCCGATAAAATTGGTGAGGTGGCAAAGCATTTTGAGGCCATGCTTCTCCGGCAATTTCTCAACGAAGGCACCCGCCCCATGTTGAGCCAAAGCGAAGGCATGAATCCCGCCCAAAAGAGCATTTATCAGGACATGATCACCAAGACGCTGGCCGAAACCATCAGCCAATCCGGCGACTTCGGACTGGCTCAGGCCTTCCGCCACCAGCTCATGCCCCGCAATCTCGCTCAAGCCGAAGCGCAAACCAAAGCCCAGGCCGCCGATCAACCAAACCATGAATGAGGAACTCAACAACCTGATTACTGCCCTGCGCGACGAACTCACGCAGTATGGTGAAGTGTTGGCCCTCATGCAGGAACAGCAGGAGCTGATCATCAACCGTGCCGCCAACGAGTTACTCATCAATCTCAACACCGTCAACTCCCAGATGGAACAGGTAGCTCTAGCCCGGCAACAACGCGAGCTGGCCCGGCAACAATTGGTCGCCTCCCTGGGGGGTACCGAGGAGACCACTTTCCGACAAATGACCGAGATGCTCCCGCCCGAAGTGCAGCCTCTGGTCGATGCACTTGTGCAGGAAATCAACCAGATTTTGAAAAACGTCCAGAAATGGCTCCGGCAAAATCACATCTTGCTAAAGCGCTCATTGGACCTGATGCAGACCATCATGAAAAACATGTTCCCAAGCTCCAGTGCCGTAGCCGGCACCTACGGGCGCAGCGGACAGGTTTCCCCAGTAAACCCGCCTCCCAGCTCATTGTACGAGGGAATCATCTGATGCAACCTTACCGCCCAATAACCTTGGCCTTGACCACGCTGCTGGCGATGAACTTGGTGTCCGCAGAGATAGACCGACCCCGCGGCGGTCCCAAGCTCAGTTTGCTCACCATCACCCAAACCCAGGCCAAGCCCGGGTACCTGAACGAAGGCGAACCCTTTGCCTTGCGCAAGGCCCCGCAACTGCGTCCGCCGGCCTATGCCCTACCCGCGCTGCCCATCGCACCCGATCCACAGCCGCTCCCGCTTGCCGCCAGCACACCGGCTCAGCCGCTCAACCCCGCCCAAGGCGGCGGCCGACCGCCGGCACCTGGTATCACCATTCCCGCCATGCGCGTGGCCCCGATCCAACCCTTTACCATTGAAGCCCAGCCTACCTTTGTGGCCCCAGGCCAAATGATTCAGTCTGGTGCACCCGCCGGCATGAACTTATCCGGGCTACGGCCAGCCACACCGCAAAATGCCTTTTTGAATCCGGAAATTCTCCAATACTTTAATGCCGACGCCAACGGCACCTATCGCAGCCGCATCCGGCTGGATGCCAATTCCCTCTTTACCTTACCCAGCATGAACCCACTGCTACAACGCAGCGGCAGCACCACCTACCAAATCAAATGAAAACTGTTCGGCAAATCCTGTTGATGCTCGCCAGCGTGGGATCGCTCAGCGCAGCCGAAACTCCCGTACCCGAAAGCACGGACTGGGGTCTCACCGGCATTCGCACGCCGTTGGAGGAATACGGCCTGACCATCGGCGATGTCACCGTCAGCCGCATTTTTAATCCGGTCGGTCAATTGCGACCAGAAGATACCTTGGTGATTAGCCGACGCCTCACTCACATTGCCAACCCATGGCAGGAACTCACCCCCGGCACCGGGCTGATTGTGAACGGCAAAAAGGCAGTCATCCGCCAAATCCAACCCGAAGCCCCGCCCGCCACCAAACAAACAGGTTTACGGGTCAAGCTGACCGTCGAGGAAATTGCAGGTGCCACCATGACCTTGGAATGGGAACAGCAACTTCATAACCTGAATGCCGCCGAAACCGCTCCCGCTCGCGCGGCCACGGTGCAGTTGTTAAAGAATCAACTCCGGGTGGGCACTCATCTCGTGTTGAGTGGCAACCGCGTGATCGTGTCCAAGCGCAAGATCGCCTATAACTCCCCCACTTCCACCGCCAACAAGGATCTTACGATTGCCGCCAACTACTACAAACTTATTGGTGGCCGCGGCCAACTCACCGGCACACCCACCGGCAGTGAAAGCATCACCGACGGGGCGTGGAATCTCAAAGACGGCGCACTACCCCTCGTGCAAAACACCGCCCAGTTGGTGACCTGGAAATTCCGCGCGCGCGACAACGATCCGGATTTAATTCCCACCATCACTGTGCTGCATCGCACTCGAGGCGTACTGGCCAATCTCGAGATGCCTGATGAACGCACCGCTCGCGCCGAGATCCATGCCACCTATGATGGCCAGGTGCACATCCACCAGTTCCAGTGGCAGCAGCGCTTTGACAATAAAAGCCGCCCTAGCTGGCAGCTTTCCGGGACTCAGGATGATTTCGTAGAACTGCAACGAGTTCACGACACCAACATCAGATTTACCATCACGCCGGATTCGCTACTACGGGCCAACCGCGACGCCCTCAAGTTTTTCCAAACTCGCAAAAATAACACCGGCGCTCTGCAACTTTCCAGTAACACGCTGGATCCCGCCACACTAGAGCAGCAGATAAATAGCCTGAAGGAGATCGTGGAATCGGACGCCTCTGAAACCATCAAAATGGATGCCAAACGGCAGGCGGTGATTTATCTCGCCCGATTCTACGAGCATCAGGCTATCTCACTACAGGCGGACCAGCAGGAACAACAATTTCGCGCCGCCATCAAGCAACGCGAAGCCCAGCGCTACGAACGCATAGCGTGGCTGAACCACCGGAAAATGGAGCTGCTCCAGACCAAAGCCACCCAGCCATTTTCCGCCAAACCCGAGGCCACGCAACCTGGTGATCTAATAGTACCTGATCTTTCCATCACCCAAATTTATGACGAACTGAACGCATATCCGGCTGAAGTACTAAACTTCCCCGAAGCTGCTCTGGCCCTGCGCTATGCCGATTTACTCCGCCAAACCACGGCCTTGGAGCGCACAGCAAAACGCCTACGCCAACATGCCACTAAGCTGATTCATCCCGAAACCCAACCCGGAGAAGGAGAATTCCCTGAACAAATCGCGCGCAACTTCGCGCTCGCATTGAAATTCTGGTCAGAATACATCCACCGCAGTGAAGGGCTGATGAAAGGCCAGCCGCAATTGGCCGAAAAAGGCGTGATTGCCAACCGACCCGCGCCCGACCCATACATCCCTGAAATCCTCCTGCGACAGGCGTGGATTTACCGCCAGCTCGGCCAAACCGAACGAGCCATTTCCACCAACTTCGATGTACTCACGGCCACCACACAGCAAAAAATCACCAACCTAACACGGTTCAACCGCATCGCTAATCTTGCATACAGCCAAATCGCCAACGCTTATTATGAAACGGCTGAGCTTCCTGAAGATTATCAGGAATCGATCGATCGATTTTCCAACATGCTGCGGGGCCGACAGGAAATTGATCATACACAAGTTGAGCTGAAGCTCCTCCGCTCACTCTTCCAGTCCGACAATAAATCTCGCCAAGAAATTCGCCGGCAAGAGCGCCAGCTCGAAGAAGACGAGCTCGATCAGGCCGAGCTCGAACAAGACGAGCTCGAACTGGCCGAGGGGGAGCTCGAACTGGCCAAGCGGGAACGCGCTCTAAAAGACCCAAGCCCATCCGAACTCGTCGATGCCAAACAAGAACGCGATGCCATCCGACGAGAACGCGATGCCATTCGGCGAAAACGCATCTTCATTGAAAGCGAACGCAAACGTATCCTCGGTGAGATCGCCATCCTCGATAAAACCCGGTCCGAACACTGGACGGCTCTCAGCAAGCACGCCACCGCCTTTATCGAACGCTCCGCCGATGACCAGTCCGACCTGCGTTATGACGGCGAGGTGCGCTACTACCAGGTCATGGCGGATAAGGCACTCGCTAAAGAGGAACACGTTCGGCACCACGTGGAAGTGCTTTTGAACGATGAATCCACCCCGGAAGAGCTTCGCCAAGCGTGGTTTGCCACCCGCGTGCGCGTGGTGATTGATGTCGCCAACCTGCTCTTCTCCGAAGCGGTAAAAGCCGAAATCAACCGAGCGCTCCAGCCCAACCCCGATCCCGCCGCGCCCCACGCGCTGGCTGAACACTTGCGCGCCGCCATTAATTACTATCAATGGGCTCTGAACCATGACCAGGCCTACCGCAGCCAAATCATGCTGCGCCAGCAGATCGCCTTTTGCCAGGAACGTCTGAGCGATCATCCGGCCGCCAGGAATACCTTTCAGGAAATTAAGGCCCTCTGCGAAATGCACCCAAGCGACCTGAATCCAACACTGAAGATGGTGAAGATGCTCACCGAATTTCGACTGAATAACCTGGAGCAGGAACTCCAGCAAAACCGCGACGCAAAAAATCAACCCACTAATCCCGACTGAGCCGGACCTTACCAGACCCCACTGAGTAATGAGCTTCCCCCCTGACTCTCATTCCGCTGGCGGCACGAATTCCTCCCATGAGGAACTCGTGGCGTTGGCCTATGCCCTGCAATCCCACATCGAACTGTGCGGCGAAATTTTCGCCGTGGTGCAGCAGGAACATCAACAACTCAAAACCAATCAGGTCGAGGATGTCACCCAACTGCAGGAAGCCCGCCAAGGCATGCTCGAGCAGCTCACCACCGCGCAGGCGGAGATTGTCCGCCACAAGGATTCCTGGATGGCCCTGACCGAGGCACAAAAAACATCCATGCCCGAGATCGGCCAGCGCCTTCAGCATTGCACCGATCTCATCATGAAGATCGTATCGCTCGACCGCGAAAACGAGCAGCTGATGCTCCGCAACAAGCTCGTGCCGCCCAGTCATTTGCCGCCGGCGGAACGCCAGAACCCCAATCTCGTTGCCAAGCTTTACAAGGATCAGCCGTAGTATGCCCGTTGAGAAAGTCATCATGGTTGCCCAGGAGGAGTTCCTCCGCAAACAGGTCGCCCAGTTCCTGCGCAAAAAGCGCATCGACGTCGCCGAATGCGAGAGCATTCAGGAGGCTCACGATTATCTTGGCAAAGGCAATTTTGATCTGATGCTGCTGGACGAATCGTTGCCCGACGGCAGCGGCCCGGATTTTCTTGTGGAGGTCAATCTGCGTCCGTCCAAGCCCATGGTGGTGATGATGGGTGCCGAAGGCTCAGTGGACACCGCCGTGAGATGCATGAGCGAAGGCGCCTTCGATTATTTGCTCAAGCCGTTCTCCAATGAACAGGTGGAGATCATCCTGCGCAAGACCGAGCAATTTGCGCAGGTGATTAACGTCAACCAGTTTCTCACCCAGCAGGAGGCCGAGGATACGGAGAACGAAATCCTTGGCGGCTCCCCCTCCACCGAGCAACTGCGGAAGCTCATCCGGCGCGTGGCACAGACCGATGCAACCGTACTCATTCAGGGCGAAAACGGCACCGGCAAGGAACTGGTCGCCCGCGCCTTACACAAAAATTCTTCCCGCAAAGACGGCCCGTTCATCAAGCTCAACTGCGCGGCTCTGCCGGAAAACCTCGTGGAAAGCGAACTCTTCGGACACGAAAAAGGCTCCTTCACCGGCGCCACAAACAAACGCGAAGGGCGCTTCGAGCTGGCCCATGGCGGCACCATTTTTCTCGATGAGATCAGCGAGATGTCGCTCCCGCTCCAAAGCAAACTGCTACGCGTGCTGCAGGAACGCGAATTCGAGCGCGTCGGCGGCAACCGCACGATTAATGTCGACGTGCGCGTCGTCGCCGCCACCAACCGCAAGCTCGAGCAAAGCGTTGAGAAAAACGAGTTTCGGCAGGACTTGTACTTTCGTCTCAACGTCGTCCCCGTGCACGTCCCCCCCTTGCGCGATCGCGAAGGCGATGTGCACCTGCTTTCCGAGGCGTTCACCCAACGCTTCATTCGGAGCCACGGCGTTCCCGTCAAAGGCCTCACGCCCGAAGCCCTCACCGCCCTCACCACGCATGATTGGCCCGGCAACATTCGCGAACTGCAGAACGTCATCGAACGCGCCGTGATCCTATGCGGCGAGGACGGCTACATTCACCCCGAACAACTCGGCCTCACCGCCCCGCCCCAAGCCGGCGCCGGCGACGCCCCCACCGGCCCTATCGAGGAAACTGAGAACCCCGCCACCACCCCCGCAGCCCCGACCGTACCCGCCACCGACAACGGTGCACCAGTGACGTTGGCTGATCTAGAAAAGCAACATATCCTCTCAACCCTCACCCAATGTGACGGTAACCGCACACGCACTGCCGAGGTGCTGGACATCAATATCCGCACCCTGCGCAATAAGTTGAACGAGTACAAGGAAGCCGGCGAAACCGTCGAATGATCCCCCATGCCGGAGGAGAATTCACTGCAACTCACCGACCTCCTTCAACAGGCACAGGCCGCCCGTCTCGCCAACCAACTCGACCAAGCCGCCCATCTATTGGGTGTAGCGTTTGAAAAATATCCCGACGCCCTGCCCGTCGCCAAGGAACTCGCCCTCCTCCATCAACAACGCGGCGAATGGCCCGAAGCCCGCGACTGCCTTGAACTGATCCTCGCACAGGAACCGCATAACTCTCAGGCCTTCAATGTGCTGGGCCAAATCTGCCACGCCCAAGGCGGATTACCCGAAGCCCTCGGGCACTGGCAAAAAGCCGTCGAGATCACGCCTGATTATGCGGAAGTCTGGCAAAATATTGCTCTTGCCCACGAACATCTTGATCAACAACCCGAAGCGATCGCCGCCCATCAACAGGTCGTCCGACTGCTGCCTGATAATGCCCGCGCCCACCGGTTACTGGGCATGGCTCAGCTCGATTACGGATTGTTGCCGGCTGCCCATCATTGTTTCGAACGTGCACTGGCCTTGGCCCCGGACGATCCGGAAAATAAATGGCAAAATTTCTTCATCCGCGCCTTGGCCGGAGATTTTCCTCAAGCTTGGCCGCTCTACGAGTGCCGTTTCCAGTTACCCGGGCGCACCACGCCAGAGCATGATTTCACACAACCCCGCTGGCAGGGCGAACAACTGGCCGACCAAACTCTACTGCTCCATGCCGAGCAAGGCTATGGCGATACCCTTCAGATGATCCGTTATCTGCCCCGCGTGTCTGAGCGCGTAGAGCGTTTGATCCTCTGGGCCCCCGAGCCTTTGGTGCCTCTCCTGCAAACAATGCCGGAAATTGATGAAGTAGTATCCCGCAAGACCGATGCCCTCTCCTTTGACTTCCATCTGCCGCTCATGAGTTTACCTGGGATTTTTGAGGATTCACTCGAAACCATCCCCAAGACCGTCCCTTATCTCGGCAACCCCTCGCCCAGCGCTCAGCCTCCCCGCAAAGTCGGTCTGGCATGGGCCGGTTCGGGCAGTCAACCGTTGGATCGCCGCTCCATCCCGGCAACCGATTTGGCACCCCTTTTGGAAGCCCCCGTGGAATGGCACAGCCTCCAATGGGGCCAAACTGCCCCGGGCTCATTACACGATCATTCGTCGGAACTGACCGATTTCGCTGCCACAGCCGAACTCATTCAAACACTCGATCTGGTCATCAGCGTGGACACTGCCGTGGCGCATCTGGCCGGGGCCCTAGGGAAACCAGTGTGGATCCTGCTCAGCCCCGCGCCTGACTGGCGTTGGGGACACGAAGGCTCCACCTCACCCTGGTATCCCACCGCCCAACTTCACCGCCGCGCCCCGGGCCAAACTTGGTCGCAACTTCTTAAATCTCTTTCTCACAAGCTGGGTCCCGTCCAGCCATAAAAAAACGGGCGGTCCGAAGACCGCCCGCTGATTTATAGGCCTCGTCGACTAGGAGAGAAGACGCAGAGAGTTCTGCGGCAACAGATTGGCCTGCGCAAGCATCGCCGTGCCAGACTGCACGAGGATGTTATAGCGGGCGAACTGTGTGCTCTCTTGAGCGACGTCCACGTCCTTAATACGGCTCACCGATGCCTGCAGATTTTCATTCAGGATGCTAACTTGCTCCTGAGTGAATTGCAGACGCTGAATGTTAGCACCCACCTTGGCACGGTGAGTTGCCACATTCTCGATGGCAGTCTTAATGGTCGATACAGCGTTGGAACTAGTCACCGTGAAGGCGCTGGCGATCACGCTGGTGACATCCACCGCGTTCAAGCTGCTGGCATTCAGGCTCCAAGTATTACCATCGCTGTCCTTTGTCACAGACAGAGCGGAACCACTGAAGAGGCTCACTCCGTTGAAGTCCTTCGTGCCGATATCACTGATATAGTTCTTCAGCTCGGTGAACTCCGTATTATAGTTGGTCTTGTCAGCCGTGGACTTGGTACCGTCCAGAGCCAAGGTGGCCAACTCACTCATGCGATCCAGAGCCTTACCGACTTTTTGTAAAAAGCCGTCTTGGGTCTGGCTGTAGGACAGCGAACTGGTCAGGTTGTTTGCGACGCCACGATTACGCGAAATCTGCGCATCGAATTTGTTCGCAACAGCCAAACCGGCTGCATCATCAGCAGGATTAACAATCTTTGAACCCGAAGCGAGTCGGGACAGAGCCTTGTTAAGGTTGCTAGTGGATTCGGTAAGCGTCCGCATAGTGCTGAGCGCTCCGACGTTTGTGTTGATAACCATTGTTACAACTCCATTTGTACTGGTTTTAAAACGGCATCCCTGCCGTTGAAGCTTTTTGCGGGAGCTCCAACCCGCGTGAGTTACCGGGCGTCACGAGGCCTACAAACTTTATTCGACAGATGCGTCATTATCTTTAGCTTAAATATTTACATTCTTTAGAAATATAGCGGATGGCCCGAGAGGGGCCATCCGCTGTAATGTTTATATCTTACTCATGACCCTTATTGGAGAAGTCGCAGAGCGTTCTGCGGTATCAAGTTGGCCTGAGCGAGCATCGCGGTGCCGGACTGCACAAGAATGTTATAGCGCGCAAACTGCGTGCTTTCTTCTGCGACGTTTACATCCTTGATGCGGCTCACCGTGGCTGACAGGTTCTCATTCAGGATGCTAATCTGCTCCTGGTTGAACTGAAGGCGCTGAATATTGGCGCCCACTTTGGCCCGGTGTGTCGCTATATTTTCAATGGCACTGTTGAGCGTGGACACCGCATTGGAGCTGGTCACGGTGAAGGCACTGGCAATCACGCTAGTGACATCCACTGCGTTCATACTACTAGAGTTCAGATTCCAAGTGTTGCCTTCGCTGTCCTTGGTGACGCCCAGCGCAGTGCCGTCAAATAGACTGACTCCGTTAAAGTCCTTGGTGCCGATATCACTGATGTAGCTTTTCAGCTCGGTGAACTCGGTGTTGTAGTTGGCCTTATCAGCGGCGGACTTGGTGCCGTCCATTGCCATGGTGGCCAATTCACTCATTCTATCCAGGGCTTTGCCGACTTTTTGCAGGAATCCATCCTGAGTCTGGCTGTAAGAAACCGCACTGGTGAGGTTTTGAGCGACGCCGCGATTTCGCTGAATCTGGGCATCGAATTTGGAGGCTACAGCCAAACCAGCTGCATCATCCTGAGGGCTAACGATTCTGGACCCTGAAGCCAAACGGGCTAGGGACGCGTTCAAGCGCTGAGTTGATTCTCCCAAGTGACGCTGGGAGCTCACAGCACTAACATTTGTATTGATGATCATTTGACAATTCCTTTTGTCGTGTTGTCACGGCATCCTTGCCGTCAGAGCTTTAGTTCGGGCTGCTCCCTCCCGTGTGAGTTACCAAGCATCACAAGGCTTACACCATCTATATCGGTCGGCGGGGAGTAGACTTTAGAAAAAAAAGGAGCCTCCGATGGGAGGCTCCAAAAATCTCTGTTTTTACGGGTTAAACCGACGTTAACAATACACCAGACACAGGGGGTTGATGGGCGTCATGTTATTAATGGAATGCACTTTGTTGACGTGTTTCTCTTCCAAAATTAGGCCGGCATCGAGGAGTTTCATGTTGTTGGTATTGAAAATGGGCCGGGCCAATTCCATGCCGGGCTTGAGCTCAATGAGCAGAATCTCGCGTTCCCCGCGGGGCATGCGGGTGAGCGGCACGGCTTGGACGAGGGCGCGGACGGCATCCGGATCGAAGACGCGATCGGCCAGCTCGGTTTCCATTTCGCGAATGAGCTGCATGTCGGCCATGTTTTGGTTGCAGTAATAAATGACCGGCGCCAGTAGACGGGATAAGCGCGGGATGGTTTCGCCCTTGAGCTTGTCGGGGTATCCGGTGCCATCCCAGTTTTCATGATGATGCCGCACGATCTTGGCCACGGGCGCATAGCTTTCGTGCAAGGCCAAAAGTGTTTCCTCCCCGATTTCGGGGTGTTTCCGGATCACTTCCATTTCCTCGGGAGAACATTTGGCCGGACTGCGCATCCAACGGCGCACCATGCCAATCTCGCTGTTCATGAGACCGATATCGTGTGTTTGCGCGGCGAGATCTAGGGTGCGAGCATCGGTTTCACTCAACCCCATCGCATCGGCAACGGTAGCACATAGGGCTTTGGCGCGTAGAGCGGTGTTGCCGAGGTTGGGATGGAAGGTGTAGAGCATGCGGTTCATCGCGGTGAGAGCGATATCTTCCTCGTCGCTAGAAAATGACACGGCCACCCGCGGCGCAGCGGCCGGGGTCTCGCCAGAGGCGGCATCGCCGTCTTCGGCGGAGGCGGCCAGATTTGAGTTGGCTTGGTCGACGGATTGTTCCGCTACCTGCAGTTTATCGGTCAGGGTTTGGATTCGGTTTTCCTGAGCTTCAATTTCTTTTCGCAAACAGTACCGCTCTGAGGCATTGAGGATGGCGACTTTCATGTCGTTGGTCATCCACGGCTTGGTGAGGTAACGGAAGACGAGGCCTTTGCTGGCGATGCGGGTCATCTCATCAATACTCACGCCACTGGCGAGCATGAGGCGGCTGGTATCGGGTTGGATTTCCTTTACCTGTGCGAGGAGGTCCAGGCCTTGGCCTGCACCACCCAGATCATGGTCCACCACCACGGCGGCGAATAGTTCGCTGCGCAGGTGCTCGGTAGCCATCGTGTCGGTATCCACGGTCGTGGCGTGAAAGCCAATGGCTTGGAGCTGATCTTTCATGGCTTGCAGGACGGCGGGGTCGCTGTCGGCCACGAGTATTTTCTTGGCGTTTTGATTGCTGTATTCTTCAGCCATAGTGTTTTCCTAGGGGGTTGAGGTGTCTGCTGCAGATTGATACCCCAACAGACCGCGTTCGCGAATCAATTGGGCCACGCTCTCGGGAACGGATTGTTCCCATTGCGGATCACCGGAGCGGATTTGTTTAAGGGCGTCTCGTGATAAAATGGAGAGGTAATCTTCTCGAAAGTCCTCGATTCTCCGGATAAAGCCGTTGCTCAAGAGATATTCGTAAAGGCTTTGCAAATGCCCCGCCACCTGCAAGTTGCGAGCATTGAGCACCTGACCGCCGACCGCTAGGGACGGATAGACGTACAACCGCAAGTCGTTTTTGAACATCCGGCCAAAGGATTCCAAAATGCCGCCTTCCAGTTCCTCGTAATATTTCTCTTCGAACAGTTCTTTCAAGGTGGGTACTCCCATGGTCACGCCAATGGGTTCCTTGGTATAACGAAGCAAATACGCTGCCAAACGGTAGTATTCGGCGAAGTTTGATACCATTATATGGTAGTTTTCAGCCAATTCTTCGCCAACCGCGCCCAATATATCGACGCGTTCCAGAAAATCCTGCTCATTTATGCCATCGCCATCGGTGAGATTGTGCAGCGTCATCTCAAACAAGACGGTCATATTTTCGCTCTGCACACTGGGTTCCTGCACAAATTGCGCTTTGCTGCTTTGCAACATGTGAAGGGTGGTATGGGTGACGGGACGGAAACTGCCACGCTCCAAAATGATCGGTTTGCCGTAAAGCACCTCGGAAGGATGTACCACTTCGCCGTCCACATTAAACAGCGTCGCCTTGGCCAAACCGCGTTTCACCAGCTCCAAGGCCATCAATCGGTTGTCCACCCCGGCATAGTCCGGTCCCGTGAAGCGCACCATGCCAATCTCCGCCCGCCACGGTTCGATGTTATCCAGCAAACTGCCCAGAATCCGATGGGGATCAGTGGTGTAGTGCATTGCTGCGTGCACGAGGTTTACCCCAATGATGCCCGCCGCTTCCTGTTGTTTTAAATTATCCTCATCCAACAGTCGTACATGGAGGATGATGTCATTGGGTTCCTGACCCGGGGCGCCTTGAAATCGAATTCCCATCCAGCCCAAGCCATCCTGTTGCCGACTGTAACTGCGGGCGGCCACCGTATCGGCAAACACAAAAAAGCGCGCTTCATCCCCGCGCTCTACGGCCAGCCGTTCGTGCAGCAGGCCGTACTCGTGTTCGAGCATGTGATGCAGGCGCTCCTGGCTGACGTACCGGCGGGACTTGCCATAAATCGCATCGCTCACCGCCATGTCATAGGCGCTCATACTTTTAGCTATCGTACCGGCCGCTCCGCCAACGCGGAAGAACCACCGCGCCACTTCCTGCCCGGCGCCAATCTCAGCGAAGGTGCCGTACTGGTTGCTGTCAAAATTGACCGCCTGCGCTTTTTGCGTGGTGCTGAGGTTAGGCTCCGTCATCATTCTCTCCGTCGTCACTGCCCAAGCCAAAAGACTTCAAATCTTCGCGAGCTTTTTCTAGTTCCAAATCCAGATCCAGATCCAGCCCGTAACTCATTTGGTACTGTGCGAGAAACTGCCATTCGGGCAGCTCTTCAAACGGCTTGTCGTAATCCATGATCCGTGCACCGTAGATATTGATTTGCTTGTAATTCGTCAAGGCATCAGCCACGCCGACGCAGGCGCCGAGGAAGCGGCTGTTGTCCGGCTGATTGCCTTCCTGCACATTGAATGGATCGTGGTGGTACCACACCGCGCGAATCACCTCCAAATGCGCTTGCAAACATTCGCACACCGCCGCCCCAATCTGCGCATGGGTGACTCCAATAAACTCCTGCTCCACAGCGACATGGCCGCTACCGCGTTCAGTGGCCCGAATGATGATCCGATCAAAATCCTCTGGAAAATAGTGTTCTAACACGAGCTTCCCGCAATCATGCAGGAGACCGGCCAGATACTCCGATCCGCAGGGCGGACGGTAGGCCGCGGCCACGCGTTCGGTCAGGCGCGCCACCAGGATGCTGTGCAGCCAAAAAGAATTCCAGTCCACCTGGCTCTTGAGGTGCTCGAAGTTTTTCATCACGCCCATGGATAGCGCGATGCGGCGCACTTCGGTCATACCAATCATCATCAGCGCCTGGTCGATGCTGGTGATGCGGCGGGCCGCGAAGCCCACGGAGCTGGCCACTTTGATGATATCTGAGGCTAAGCCGGCATCCATTTGAATCACCTCTACCACATCCTCCATCTGGCAGTTTTCATCGCGCGACAATTGGCCGAGCTTGATGGCCGCCGCGGAAAAGGGTGGGATGATAGCTTCGCCGGAAAGCAGGGTGATGAGCTTATCAGAAACCCACTTTTTATCCGGAGCCTCACAGATGAGATAGCGCTTCAATCGATCTGGATCGGTAGCCACGCCGGATTGTTGCCGCGATTGGGCTTGGCCGCCAATGAAAAAGGGCTAGACCTTGTGATGCGCCCACTGACTGCCCAGTAAGTAATGGCCGCTGAATCGGGTAAACTGAGTTTATCCTTAATGTGGTTGCGGTGGTTTTGCACCGTGTAGACACTGACGTCCAGCTTCGCGGTAAGTTCCCGGGTACTGAGCCCAAGGTCAATGAGAGTGAAGATTTCCAGTTCCCGCTGGGTTAAGCGGCCCATACCGGGGATGAGTTCGGCGTCATTGCCGTTGCTATTGCTTTGCTTTTTGTTCTGTTTCGGCCCCGGAGCCATCGCCAAGGGATTCTCTTCAACAAAGCTGTTTCAGAAAATTTTTTGAGCTCACGAACCAATGCTTTCTGACTTTTGGGACCACCTCCCAAACCTAAGCCATCCCTTGAATTAGTTCCAAGTGAGAGTCATCCGCTAACCCATCCGCCAACCGAATCTTGGATCGATTAACTGTTTTTGTGGTTTTTCCCGTTTTGATGTCCGCTTACTGGCAGGCGTAGGTTGTACAATTCCTAACACCTATAATTCGCAATTTTTGATTAATTTCTTACAAAAAATGTTTTTAAATTAAATAAGGGAATAAACGCAAAAACCCCATTTTTCATAAGGGTTTTCTAGGTAATAGTCGTTAATGCCAGTTATTTACTTGGCGGAAACGGTGGCAACGGTGGCAAATTTCCCGTACCACCGGCTTTTGGTTTAGGTAAAGGAGGAAGATCCAGTTTGCCATCCGGCTTCGGTATAGGAGGCATTGTGGACGCACCGCCGGGCTTGGGTAGTGGCGGTAAGTCGGGTTTGGCTCCGCTGGGTTTGGGCAAGACAGGCAATGCCGCGGGGCCACCACCAGGCTTGGGCAAGGGGGGAAGACCGGCTGTTTTTTCCGGGGCTGAGCCTGATGTCGGTAAGGGTGGCAAATCCGGTTTGGACTCAGATATGCGCTCGGCGCGATCGTCAGCAATTCGTTCCAGTTTGCGCTCGAGATTTTTACGCTCCATTTCCTTGGCCATGTCCGGTGCATTCGGGATGGGCGGCAAATCCGGCTTTTTGGTGGGGAGCGGTGGCAGGGCCGGTAAATCTTTTCCGGAAGCCGTTGCGACAGGCGTGGGCAACGGTGGCAGCTCCTGCTCAGGTCCTTCGGTCTTGGGATCCGGCAGGGACGGACTCGGAGCAGCTTCGGCCGTAGCTTCTTTTTTCTTCTTCCCGAATAGCCGACCGAAAAAGCCTTTTTTCTCTCCAGATTTTTCAGCTGCATCAGCCTCACCGGATGGCACAGGCGCATCGGTGGGTAGCGGCGGCAAATCCCTACTGGTGGGCGGCTGCGGCAGGGCAGGAAGTTCGGCAGCAGAATCCGCCACCACCGGCTTGGCCTTCGGTGCGGCGGGGAAGGCCGGCTTTTCATCGGCAACGATCGCCAGAGGTTTGGCCGGCTTGCTACCGGGCTTGATGACCGCTGGCAGCGCATCGTCCTCAACCGCCTTTGCCTTCACCACCGGTTCCGGTTTGGCGGGTAACCCCGGCATGACGGGCTTGGCCACTTTGATTTCCGGTTCCGGTAAAGCTGCCTTCTCTGGCTTGGGTGGCAATTCCGGCAGGGAAGGCTTGGCGGTGACCTCTTTGGATTCGACTGGCTTGGCCACTTTGATCTCCGGCTTGCGAGGCAAAGCCGGTTCCAAATCGGGCTCCGGCGGTTCCTCGGTATCAAGCACCGGCTTGGGCGAGCTTAAGGTCTCCTCGTCCTTTTCGTCTGCAAATTTTTCCGCCTCATGCTCAGCAGCAGCCATACGAAGTTCGGCTTTTCTCTCATCAGCTACGGCAATTCGGCGCGCATCAATTCTGGCGCTAAGCGTGCGAATTTCATCTTCCTCTATACTTTCTTTCCCTGCAAACCCGTCCCGGTTTTTCTCCAGAATTTCAATTTCGTGTTCGATCCTCGAATGCTGGTCATCCTCTCCAAACTTGATTTGCCGAAGTCGGTCTTGCATCTGAGATTCTTTATTTGCTAACTCTTCCTTAAGCTCGGTCTCCTGTTTATTTTGATTTTCTAAATCGGCTTGACGGGCAGCAGCCTCTTCCTCGTCTTCTTTCACACGATTCAAATAGCGTTCATGAGCCTGTCGCCTTTCTTCTTCTCTCCGTCGATCTTCTTCCTTTTCATCCTTGATGCGTGCAGTTTCCTCAGCATGAATTCTTTGCAGGTCAGCTTTCAACTCTTCTATACGATCCTCGCAATCTAACCCGGCTGCTTTTTTGGCTCGCACGCCATGGCGGATAAGTTCTTCGTCGTGTTCAAACTCTTGGCGTATTTTAGAAATAGTGGCATCTGTTTTTTCCCGGCGAGAAAGGTCCGTTTGTTTAAGTTTTTCGATTTCTTCATCGCAACGCTCACGATTCTTTCGGAGCTTATCCAGAGTCGACTTGTGAGCTTCCAACTCTTCGCGCACGGTCATCTCTTCGCGCAAACGGGCCTCCTCAAGCTCCCGCATCGCATTCTTGACGGCGCTTTCGGCTTCCATGCGGGATTTTCGTTTATTGCCCAGCCGATCCACTTTCGATTGCTCCCGTCTTCTGGTCGTAAATTGTTTTAATTGTTCGACGCTTGGGCTCTCTTCTTCACTAATCTTTCCGTCGCCATCCGTGTCAAATTCATTCATTAAAGCCTGTTTTAGTTCCTCCGAACTAGAACCTTTCTCTTCTGTTGAAGATTTAGAACTTAGAATTTCGGAAGGCTTCGAAACTGGCGGCATGGCGGGTTTGGGGGCCTCCGGTTCGGCTTCTCCAGCCGCTGGCTTGGGCGGAGGCGGCAGCTTGGGCTTGGCCGGCGAGTCCAGAGTGGGCACCGCGCCCGGCTTCGGTAATCCGGGTTGAGGCAGTTCAATCGACGCCGGTTTGGCCGAACTAGGTGCTGGCGGAACCGGCAGTGCCGTCACTGGCGACGCCTCTTCCGGTTCATCGCCCACCCCCGGCGGTAAACCGATGTCCGGCAATTTCACCTGAGAAGGTTTCGGCAATGCGGGCAAACTGGGCTTGGATTCCAACGCAGCAGGAACAGGCGCTGCTGGTACGGCGACTTCGGCCGGTGTGGCTAGTGCTGGGATGGCCGTGGGCGGGGACGCGGGCTCTGGCAGTTCCGGAGTGGCAACGGGAGCCGGCACGGCCACCTTGGGGACATCCGGGGTAATCGGGGCGGCCACGGGTGCCGCCGCAGGCGGGGCTGGGAACGCCGCCAGTTTGGCGGACAATTCTTGAATCAAGCCAGCCCAAGCCGGATCCGCAGCGATGTTATTCATCCCATCCGGATCCACCGTTAAATCATACAAGGCGGTGTCCCCGGAATCGAAAGCGATGTACTCATGCGTCGCCGTTTTCACGACACGCCCATGGGCTTCGAGAATAATGGGACCTGAACCAAAATCCTGCTCAGCTCCAATCATCTCCACGGGAAATTGAATCGGCTGCCCATCCAGCAACATCACACTGAGAAACGGTTGCTCGGGCTCGGCTATTTCCTCTGTGGGAGCTTCTGCCGGAGTCGGTTCGAGAGCCAACGGGGCTACGGGCACTGCGTGAGCGGGAGCTGCGGTCGGCGGGGCCGCGGGGGCTGGTGCCGGTGCTGGAACGCCGCCGGGAGGCGCGGGTGCAGGCGCGGGTGCAGGCGCGGGTGCAGGCGCGGGTGCAGACGCGGGTGCGGCCGGGGGTGCAGGGGCGGGCGCTCCGCCGGGAGGCGCAGGGGCGGCCGGTGGTGCAGGCGGTGTTGGAGGTTGGCCCTCGCTCATGTCTTTTTATGCTGGTTGATTTGCTGCCGGTTGGGTGGCTCACAAATCGTGAAAATCCAATCTCAGCAGGGTCGCATC
>PVBE012711865.1_pt1 | contig 21765 bp, 21 predicted proteins | sample 1631181 | NCBI WGS metagenome assembly PVBE01 (sample SAMN08397723, study PRJNA350692) | Marine metagenome, whole genome shotgun sequencing project. | isolation source: water | place: Pacific Ocean | collected 2012-04 | reverse complement strand
CTTCTCAAAAACTGCCGGATGCTGTGCCAACTGGAAACAAAGCCCTATTTGTATGTTCCCCATGCATCAATGAGCTCTTCTGTGGTCGTTAGTGTTGCAAGCAAAGACAATGATTTGTGTAAAATCTCATGGCCGTATTCCAGTGGTACTCCTGCTACTGCATCTGTAGCCAGAACCACTTGGTACCCCAAGTCAACAGCAGACAGAACTAAACCAAGAACTCCGATATTTAACGACACTCCGAGAGCAACAATTGTTCGGCCGTCAACGTTACGTATGATTTGATCAAGTGAAGTGCTTGTAAATGGAGTTAGACCATGGAGTCGTGGGACAACAATATCCTCAGGTTCAGGACCAAAGGATGGTATGAGTTCCGCTCCTTCCGTATTTTCAAGTAGCCCTGCTCCTTCTTGATTCATTTTCTGCGAAGCGGCGAGCATCCGGCAATTAACCGTCGACCCCGCATTATCTGCACGATTGGTTGCTACAGCATGAAGTACCCGAACACCAAGTGAGCGTGCAGCGGAACAAATTGCTGGGCCGTTCGAAAGAAGTCCAGAAATTTCCGCAGCGTCCTGGAGGTCGGGGAAGCTTGAAAGGTCGCCGATCACCCCGCGTTGTACTTCCATGGTGACTACCACGGTATGTTGTGGGTCCACTAATTCGTTTAGATCCATATCTTGTCCTTCCATCAAGAATAGAAAACTCTCTTGCTCTATGTGTGAACTTCTGACATTTCAGTGCCGAAGACATATCGCATAGAGCAGAGGAATAAAAAATTACTGGGGGTCCACCACTTCGATTGATTTTCAGACGACAGTTAGCTTGTTCGTTTCCCGGAAAATGCCACCGCTGTTAGGGGGCAGGCCAAATGGCCTGCCCCCTCCGTATTTAAGAGGATTTTCCTTCTAACCCTCAGATATGCTTCATACCAACTTCGGGTTAACCTGAGTAACTGCCCAAATAATGGAGGACAAATGGATGCAATACTGTTAGCTGCAGGCCAGTCTTCTCGTCTGGGTTCAACTATCGATAAACAGATGTATCGAATAAACAACAAACCCCTTGTCATCTACTCAGCCGAACGGCTGCTTGCAAATGACAGCATCGACCGGCTTGTTATTGTGGGCAGCGACGGAAGCATGGAAGAACTTCAACTTATTTTCAAAGAGTTCAACTTAATCGACAATTGTGATTTTGTACTTGGTGGGAGTGAAAGACAAGAGTCTGTTCGCAATAGTCTCGCAGCTATAGAAAGTGATCGAGTGTTACTGCACGAAGGAGCGAGACCGGTAATCAGCGCATCACTGATCGAACGGGTACTTGCTCCGGATACTGCATGTGTGACTCCGACCGTGCCCGTCCCATTCACTGTCGCTATAGGTGAAACTATGATGGATGGAGAACTCGATAGGTCCCTATTGCACAATATTCAACTTCCACAAGCATTTGATACACAGATACTTGTTGAGGCACATGAACGAGCATCATCTGAAGGTTCTTCGGCCACAGACGACAGTGCCCTTGTTTTCCGCTTAGGCTATCCAGTGAAATTTGTAGAAGGTGAACTTACGAATATTAAAGTCACCTATCCCAAAGATTTACTATTGATAGAAAAGATCCTCAACGAGTAGTGGATCTCATCTGAGGAATTCTTGAGTAGAACGTTTTGATTTCGATTCTCTTTAGTTTTTGTGCAAGGCTCAGAGAATGAGCGAATTGAGATGGGAAGGACAAGCAGAGCTAAATCGGCCTTTTTTTGTCATCGCTCTTGAAGGCTTATTTGATGCTGCAGGGGCAGCTACACATTCGGTTGACCGTTTGGTTGACTCATATGATGCGAAACCTTTAGCGCACATAGATCCGGAAATATTTTTCAACTTCCAGGAGGAAAGACCAGTCGTAAGACTTAATAAAGGTGAGCGTGAAATTGTTTGGCCGACAAATTCGATCTGGGGAGCTACATGCCCGAACGAGAACCATGATCTCGTTCTTCTATCTGGGGTCGAACCGCATCTCCGTTGGAGAACGTTTGCTGATTCGCTTATTGAAGTCGCACGCTCTACAAACGCAGAAATGGTCATAACACTTGGAGCCATGGCGGGTATGGCGCCGCACACACGACCATTGGGAGTCGTAGGTAGCGCAGCTGACCCCGCGACAGCTGATCGGCTCGGCCTTGGACGCCCTACCTATGAAGGCCCAACTGGGCTAGTCGGCGCTCTGCACGATGAACTTGATAAGGCGGGAATACCTGTGATATCTCTTCGAGTCTCCGTCCCACATTATGTCCCAAACCCTCCAAATCCCGAAGCTTCAAGGTCATTATTATCACGTTTGGAATTAGTCACCGGAGTAACAACGTTTCATGGGGAATTAGACCAGGATGCAAATGATTGGCGGGAACGAATCGACCTGGCAGTGTCCAATGATGGGGAAATGACAAGTTATGTCCAACAACTCGAGCAACGTGTCGATGAAAGTGAGATTCTTCCGACTGGAGATGATTTAGCTGCAGAGTTAGAAGCATTTCTGCGTGACAGAAGAGAAGACTAGAGTTTCCAATATTTCCAGTAGCTAAAGGTTTATCTTGCCAAGGGCTCTGAACGCTACAGCTCCTGCCCCTATAAGGGGACCTTGGTCAGCTAGCTCGCTAGGAACTATTTTTGTTCCTTTAGCATGATCTATTTTCGTAAGTTCATCTATGACACTTTGGGCAGCTTCAAAAAAAACATCTCCGAATCCAAGAGCCACTGAACCGGCAACGACCGCCAACTGCAGATCAAGTAAATTCGCTACAGAAGCTACGGCTCTCCCAACTAATTCACCTACTTTTCTTCTAGTTTCATCGTTTGCTTCGAAAGCCGGAAACCCAAGGGCTCGATGGAGTGCAGATCCAGAAGCCGATCCTTCCAAAAGACCAGATACTCCATTAGCGTCTTCTCCTCCTTCTGGATCGACAAAGACATGGCCAATATGCCCCGCGTTCCCATCTGCACCTTCAAGTAAGGTGCCATTAAGTACTATTCCTCCACCAACCCCGGTCGAGACAACCATTGCGAGAAAATCGCTGCAATTTCTTGCTGTCCCCACCCAGCCTTCTGCTAAAGCTAACGCCTTCGCGTCATTATCAACATAGGTTGGGAGTTGAAGATCATCTTCTAATTTTTCACGAAGCGGAAAGTCTCTCCACTCGGGAATATTTAAAGGAGAGACAAGTTGATAGGCATTCTTCGCCGGCCCTCCACACCCAACACCAATAGCTTCGATTGCACCAGAATATTTTTGTAAGGTGTTTTTAGCCATCTCTAGGAGGCGTGGATATAACGGTTCAGATATTGATTCAATGGTTTGGATCTGGCTCTTATTCGACACCTCACCGTTCGCGTCGATTACGCCAGACGCTACCTTTGTTCCTCCAACATCGATAGCTAATACTTGAGACATTCCTAACTCGAAGTAGTTAGTTGCTCGCTCTATACACGCCGGCGTCACCGACGGCGTCTTTATTGAGCATCTTGCTTAAGTGAAGGCCTTCAAGAATGAATTCGATTCCGCTTGCAACGTGCGCTGGTTTGTCAAGGTCGGCAGCGCTCAGGCCGATACTCTCGAGTAAGGGTCTAAATGATGTCATCTTGTTTAGGCACTCGATATAGGATGTAGAAGCGATATCATCACCTGCGCTTACCACAGCTCCGCTTTCAAATTCATCAAGTAAAGGAGAGCATAAGGAATGATCGACGATGTCCCGAAATACTTCAAGGACTGATTGTTTAATCAGATGTCGGATGATTTCTACTTCTCTTCCGTCCTCCAGTGTTTCAATTTCAATTTTTCCTGAAGTTGACGCGATTAATGAACTTAGGTCACTTACGCGGGGTACTGCATGTGTTTCTTCATTAAGGAGAGCTCTGCGAAGGGATCCGGCGATAAGAGTTTCGTAGTTAGAGACAGTTAATCGGACGGAAACCCCTGAACGTTGATTAATGTTGGGATTTTCGCGAGCCACATGAGATAGAGTTGCGACAATTTTTTCCATAAAAATTGGGACATCCACATTGATAGATTCATGGGGGAAAGTATCTGCTTCTTGAATCGCGATTTTTCTTTCCAGGTCGATATCAAATGGGTAATGAGTACGGATTTGGCTTCCAAAGCGATCTTTTAATGGCGTGATGATCCTGCCACGGTTTGTATAGTCTTCAGGATTTGCTGAAGCAACGAGGATTACATCTAGAGGTAATTGAACCTTATATCCGCGGATCTGCACATCTCTTTCTTCAAGTATGTTCAGGAGTCCAACTTGGATTCTTTCTGATAGGTCAGGTAGTTCGTTGATAGCAAAAATTCCCCTGTTAGTTCTTGGTACGAGCCCATAATGTAATGTCAATTCATCAGAGAGATACCGGCCTTCAGCTACTTTGATAGGGTCAACTTCGCCTATGAGATCAGCAATTGATGTATCTGGAGTAGCAAGTTTTTCACCAAATCGTTGGCTTCGGTGAATCCATTCAATTGGGGTTCCGTCGCCTCTGTCGTTTACGAGTTCCCGCGCATACTTTGAAACTGGGTTGAAGGGGTCATCATTAATTTCTGATCCTGCAATGACTGGCATCCATTCGTCTAAAAGATCAACTAGGCCCCTGATCATTCTGGTCTTTGCCTGACCACGTTCACCGAGAAAAATGATGTCATGTCCTGCAAGAACGGCGTTCTCTACTTGTGGGATGACCGTATCGTCGTATCCAAGTACCGTCGGGAAGATATCCTCCCCGTCTCGGATTAATCGGATAGCGTTTTCTCGGATTTCTTGTTTTACCGTCCGTGAAAGCCAGCCGGATTTCTTTAATTTTCCTAGGGTTTGTGATTTCTTCATGCTCGCACCGTAGCGGAAGTATCCGCTTATTTCTCTGTCGAAGAGAGAAGGTTTATAGATTTTTCAATTTTTTTCAATTCGTTAGAGATATTTTGACGGGCTTTTTCTTCCCATTGATGCTCATAGGCTTCTATCGCATAGAGAGGGTTTAACTCCAGTACCGCTTTTAGAAATTTCCTCCTAGCGTGCAGAAACTCTTCGTCCTGTAAATGCCTGAACTCTTCTCGGATACCTCTTTGGTACTGAAGGTAAATGCTTTCTTCGCTAGCGAGAATAGCTAGGTCGATATCGTGAAGGACCATGTAGGAGATCTGATCGGTCGCAGGTTCAAGGTAATTGGCTGTTGAGAGAATCAGGTTTCGGACTTGGTCGGGGTTTCCAACCGCTTGCTTATTCAGCCAGTCATATGCGATTTGCGCACTTTGGATTTCATTTTCTTCTGATTTTGGGTCATAGACAATGTCGTGAAACCATATGGCGAATCGGAGATCATTTTCCTCGTCAATTTGGATGGGTACCTGATCGAGGATGGATAAACAATGATTCACGTGTTCCAATGTGTGGTAGTTTCTATGGGAGCTGGAGTAAGCGTTGACGATTTTCTGGCCCATTGATGTCGCTGATTCAAGGTCAATCCCTATGTCATAACAGAGGTCGAACCATTGGCTCATGATTTCTATTTCCTTGGCGTCCATAGGGGAAGAATACTTTGAAAATGCCGAGAGGGTTTAAAGGAACTTTAAGAAATACTGATCTCTTAATGGGTAGACGGTTAGTGTTTAAAGAGTGGGAAACACTAATCTAATTGGTGGACAAATTCTTTTGTCTACCTGTTGATTTGCCTGGAGGCAGAAAAGTAAATGGCACAGACAAAAACGCGGTCTACTCCGCAGCCAATTCGGAAAAAACCGAAGCAACTCCCGTTCCCTCTTAACCTGTATCAAAGTGCAGTTGGCCGGAAATGGGTTATGGCTGTCAGCGGGGTTGTTCTTCTCGGGTTTGTTATCACCCATATGATCGGAAACCTTCATCTATATGAGGGACCATTAGAAATACATGAATATGCCGAGACACTTCGGAATCTTGGTACCGATATTGTGCCAAGAACATGGCTCCTTTGGGGAGTAAGACTTCTACTTATTGTGGCTTTCGTCGTCCATATCCATTCTGCTTATTCGTTAAAAGAGATGGGGCGAAAAGCAAATACAAGAGCGAATTACGTCGATGGGAACAAAAAGTATGCGGCTTCTCAGGATTTTATTGCCGCAAACTATGCAAGTCGAACGATGCGCTGGACAGGCCCGATTATCCTCCTCTACCTAATTTTTCATTTAGCTGATCTAACCTGGGGGTGGTTGAGCGATGATTGGGTCCTTGGAGACCCTTATAACAATGTTGTGGTCTCCATGGGAAATATTGGAGTTGCAATCATTTATATTGTTGCCAATATTGCTCTTGCGATACATATCTTCCATGGAACATGGAGTTTGTTCCAGAGCTTAGGTATCAATAGCCCAAAATATAATCAAGCTCGGAAAGTTCTCGCAAGTGGACTTGCAGGCCTTATCTTGGTCGGAAATCTTAGTTTCCCCATTGCTGTTCAAGCAGGCCTCATTGATCAAGACAATTGTGAGGCACCCTGCGGTTTAACTGCAGTTGAGGCAGAGGAAGGACACGAATGATCGGCGACCTACAATCCCTAATTCCTGACGGGCCCATTGATGAAAAGTGGGAAAGTCACAAGTTCAATATGAAGCTAGTGAACCCTGCGAATAAGCGGAAATTTGAAATTATCGTTGTTGGGACTGGGCTGGCAGGGGCATCAGCTGCGGCGACTCTTGGAGAGCTCGGATACAACGTCAAGGCGTTTACTTACCATGACAGCCCAAGACGAGCGCATTCCATTGCTGCCCAAGGAGGAATCAATGGCGCGAAGAACTATCAGAATGATGGCGATTCTGTCTATCGCTTGTTCTATGACACCGTCAAAGGCGGTGATTACCGAAGTAGAGAAGCGAATGTTCACCGCTTGGCTGAAGTTTCGCTAAATATTATTGACCAATGTGTGGGCCAAGGCGTCCCATTCGCTAGAGAATACGGTGGCCTACTCGATAATCGGTCTTTTGGCGGCGCTCAAGTGAGCAGGACCTTCTATGCGCGTGGGCAAACAGGCCAACAGCTCTTATTGGGCGCGTATTCTGCGCTAATGCGGCAAGTCAGCGCTGGGTCAGTTGAACTTCACACGAGAAAAGAAATGCTTGATCTGATTGTTCATGACGGTGCTGCTCGAGGAATCGTCGTCAGAGACCTTATTACCGGAGATATCCGAAGCCATACCGCCCATGCAGTGGTACTGGCGACTGGCGGATATGGAAACGTCTACTACCTGTCGACGAATGCCATGATGTGCAATGTAACAGCAGGATGGAGGGCGCACAGGAGAGGAGCCCTATTTGCTAATCCGTGCTATACCCAAATCCACCCCACGTGCATTCCAGCTAGCGACGAGTTCCAGTCAAAACTAACGCTCATGTCTGAATCGTTGCGTAATGATGGCCGTATTTGGGTTCCTAGACAACACGATGAAGCCCGCGGCGCCTCCGATATTCCTAATGATGATCGTTATTACTACCTTGAGGAGAAATACCCGTCGTTTGGGAACTTGGTTCCTCGTGATGTGGCGTCGAGAAACGCGAAGACAGTCGTTGATCAGGGGTTAGGCGTAGGAGATTTGAAAAATGGGGTATATCTAGATTTTGCCGATGCAATCGCCCGTGATGGAGAAGACTCTATTCGTGCAAGGTACGGAAATCTTTTCCAAATGTATGAACGTATAACCGGAGAGGACCCCTATAAGACTCCTATGCGTATCTACCCTGCAACTCATTACACCATGGGTGGGCTTTGGGTGAACTACGAACTTATGAGTAACGTGCCAGGACTATTCGTTGCCGGCGAAGCGAACTTTTCTGATCATGGAGCAAACCGCTTGGGTGCGTCTGCCCTTATGCAAGGACTCGCTGATGGATACTTTGTTCTTCCATATACGATCGGCAATTATCTCGCCCCGCTATTGGGAGAAGCTCCGCTTGCTGAAAATGACGCAGCATGTGGGGAGGTCGTTAGTGAAGTAGCAGACCGGACTCAAAAATGGCTGTCAATCAATGGGACGCGTAGCGTCGATTGGTTCCATCGTGAGCTCGGCAAGCTTGTCTGGAATTACATAGGCATGGAGCGGGACAAGAATGGTTTAGAGAAAGCTCTTTCTGAGATTCCGGCGTTACGTGAAGAATTCCAAAAAGATGTTCGCGTCTTGGGATCGGGGGATAATCTTAATTCCTCTCTTGAGAAAGTTGGGCGTGTTGCCGATTTCTTCGAGCTGGCTGAGCTTAAAGCCCGTGATTCACTAGAACGCGAAGAATCATGCGGCGGTCATTTCAGAACCGAAAGCCAAACTCCTGAAGGAGAAGCTCTCCGAGATGACGAAAATTTCGCTCACGTAGCGGCATGGGAATGGGGAGGCGCTTCCGACTCTGCGATCCTTCATAAAGAACAATTGGAATTTGAAAACGTTCCACTGACACAGCGGTCGTATAAGTAGGAGATCTTCATGGAAAATACAATGACTCTCACTTTAAAAGTTTGGCGCCAAAATAGCCCAACAGAATCTGGACGATTTGAGACCTACACCGTTGAAGAAATTAGCCCTGACATGTCTTTCCTAGAAATGTTTGATGTTCTAAATGAGAATCTCATTAACAGTGGTGAAGAACCTATTGAAATAGCTAGTGACTGTCGAGAAGGTATTTGTGGAACATGTGGATGCATGATAAATGGAAGAGCGCATGGACCTGAAAAGGCTACAGCAACCTGCCAGTTGCACATGCGAAAATTCGAAGATGGCGACACTATTGTTGTTGAGCCTTGGCAAGCGGCTTCTTTTCCAGTGATTAAAGATCTAGTAGTTGATAGGTCACCGTTGGATCGAATCATCGAAGCAGGCGGCTACATCACTGTGCCTACAGGATCTGCACCCGATGCAAACTTGATTCCGGTTCCAAAAGATGCAGCAGATACCGCCTTTGATGCTGCCGCCTGTATCGGCTGTGGAGCTTGTGTTGCTGCATGCCCTAACTCGGCAGCACAACTCTTCACTTCTGCTAAAGTTCAACACCTTAACTTGCTTCCACAAGGCCAAGCCGAACGGTGGTCAAGAACAGAGGACATGGTCGAAACTATGGAAGAGTACTTTGGTTCGTGCACCAATCACGGCGAATGCCATGAAGCATGCCCGAAAGAAATACCCCTAGACTTTATCGCCTACACAAATCGGGACTACGTAAAGTCGAAGCGAAAAAATAGAAAGCTTCTTGGTCAGACTCCTTAATCTAGTCTCAGATCTGGTTTAGTAGGTTAATTGTTCTTTCCCACGCTTGTGAGGCAGCATCGGTATCAAAGGTTCCAAGTGCATCTTCCTCATTGGCGAATGCATGACCTGTTCCTTCATATACATGGAAAGTAACATCCTTACCCATCCCCTGTAGTTGGCTTTCGAGTTCCTTAATAGCTTCAGGCGGGAAGAAATCATCGTGAGCCGCAAAATGACCTTCAACTTTTGCTGTTAGCCCGTTCCAATCGGGGGCGCCATCGCCCAAAGGGGCTCCATAATACGGAGCAGCAACAGAGACACGGTCTGATTGAAGTGCGGACACCATCAAAGTAAGCATTCCCCCCATGCAGAATCCGACAACGCCTACTTTTGACGATGAACAGGCATCAAGAGTAAGCAGGTGGTCTATAGCTCCTCCCATATCTCTTGCGGCACGGTCAGGTGGAAGCGAACTCATCAGTTCACCTGCTTTATCCATTTCAGTATGCTGAGCGAATTCTCCATGATAAAGGTCGGGTGCAAGGGCTGTGAATCCTTGTTCAGATAACCGATCGCAGACACCTTTGATTTGGGGGACTAGCCCCCACCATTCCTGTAAGACTAGAACTCCAGGTCCTGACCCAGATTGTGCTGGTGCTAAATATCCTCCGGCTGTTGTTCCATTAACTGGAAATTCGATCATCTGCGATTCCATACTTTTCTCCTTCAGGTTCTCAAGAGATTATTGCCCAGCATCTCTATAAGGGGAAAATCTTTGACGAAAATGTTTAAAGGGAAGGGCGTAATCACGTTCAGATTTTTTGTCCAATTAGCCATGCTTCATGCCGGCCGGATGTTCTCCACGCTTCATCAATGCTGATAATTCGCATTGACTGAAGCTGTTTGGCAAGTGTGTGAATTTCCCCATCTGCAAGAAGGAATCTCTCACTGGGGTGTTCGTGTTTTTCTAAGTTTGTTTGTGTGGGGTGTGCAAATAGGAACACTCCACCAGTATTTAATGATTCAGGGATGGTTCGGACTAATGCTCGATCAAGAAACAGTTGAAGAAATATTCCATCCCATTTTCTTTCCTTTGGCATGGACTTTTTTTCTAGGTCATGTTGCAGGCACTCTATGGTTACCTTCTTGTTTTTCGCGTGCTCTTGTGCCTGGGTTAAGGCGATAGAGCTGATATCTATAAGGGTGGTTGAGAACCCTTGATCAGCAAGCCATATCGCATTCTGGCCGTTACCTCCAGCAACATCTGCAACAGTTCCACCAGGAAGAAAATGCTTATACTGTTCACAAAGGAAGAAGGAAGGGTCCTTAAGTACGGGATTTTCTCTGTATCGACTATCCCACTTGGATTCAGAGGTTTCGTCGTTTGTCATCTGGCTGAGTGTTAGCGCTCAGTTACAGAGACAGGAACGGTTTTGAATCCTCGAAGCGTCATTCGTCCTCGTTGTTCTAATTCACCTGCTTGCTGAACTGAGGAAAATCTTCGAATGAGGCCGGCGAACATTTCTTGACCTTCTGCTCTTGCTAAGTTCGCTCCAAGACAGAAGTGGATTCCTGAAGCGAAGCTAAGGGGTGGTCCTTCATCACGACGAACTAGAAAATTGTCTGGATCTTCGAACTTTTCGGGATCTCTATTTGCAGCACCTATCAGTGTGACTACGGATTGTCCTTCTTCAATCTGTATTCCATCTATCTCTGTTTTTTCAAGTGCGGTTCTTCCATCGAGCTGAACAGGGCTATCCCAACGGAGCATTTCTTCGACAGCGCTTGGAACGAGATCAGGGTTATCCCATAGGAGCTTGTACTGTTCAGGGTGTTGAAAGAGAGCAGCTAGGCCATTACCTATGAGATTTTGCGTGGTTTCCATCCCAGCGGCAAACAAGAGAATCACAGTGCTGACGACTTCATCTTCAGATATTCGATCGCCGCTTTCCTCTACTTCAATGAGGGCGGAGATTAGATCGTTTTTCGGATTCTTTTTTCTTTCATGCAAAAGTTGTCGAAAGTATTCGCCCATTTCAGTAAATGCAGCGTGAGATGCTTTCAATTCTTCAAGAGTGGGGCTTGCTTCAAGGTTCGCTACCCCATCGTTGACAAGAGGGCGGAAATAGTTCCAGTCTGAGCGTGGAACCCCGACGAGTTCACCAATAACGTTCACTGGAAGAAACCCTAAAATTTCCATTGCGTCTCCACCGTTTTCTTCCGCAAGTTCATCAAGGCATTCTTCGGTTAGGTCTCGAATACTCATCCGCATATCTTCTATACGTCGAGGGGTAAACGCCCGATTGACTAATCCGCGTAAGCGCGTATGGTCAGGAGGGTCAAGGAAAAGAAGAGATGGTGAGGTTTGTGTCCGAGCTTCATTTACTTCGATTCTGAAAGCAACAACCTCGGGGGATTCCTCTCGGGGAAGCATTGAACCTCCCGGACCTGACTGGTCTCCTTTCCCAAATCGGTTGTCACGAAAAACACTATGGCAGTCATCAAAACGAGAAAGAAATATCGCTCCGTTAGAACTCTGGAAGATTGGCATATCTTCCCGAAGTTTCTTATACCAAGGTGCAGGATCTGCTACTCCTTCAGGTGTCAGGAACAGGTTAAGTAAATACTCATCTCCGATTTGTTGTTGTTCAGGGGTTGAAATCATCTAGCGTCCAATTCCTCTATGTCATAAGTAATCGTGGAATTAAGATCTATCATACAGTGGCATGACAAAACCGAAAGAAGCGAATTTCGCTGATACCAGAATATCCCATTTCCTTCGAGGTACTTTTATGGGCTTAGCGGATGCCGTTCCGGGTGTTTCTGGAGGGACTATCGCTTTGTTGTTAGGTATTTACGATCGCCTCATCGACAACATAGGTGCGTTAACAACCTGTATCAATCATCTGGTCAAGAGAGAATTTCAGCAATTATGGACAAGAGTTCGAACTATTGAATGGGCTTTCCTCATTCCACTGTTTCTTGGGGTATTTCTTGCATTTGGGGTTCTAGCCCATTTCATAGAAAAACTACTCGAGCATTACCCCCGACCTATGGCAGGGCTTTTCTTTGGACTGGTCGCAGTTTCGATACTCACCGGAGTCAGAATGGTCACCGCATGGAGCTACCGGAGATTTGGCTACATGGTTATAGTCGCAACGGCAACGTTCCTTCTTTTAGCTCTAAGCTCAGGCCAAACAGAGAATCCATCTCTACTGAATTTCTTCTTTGGAGGTTTGGTTGCGATATGTGCGATGGTGCTCCCTGGTATTTCAGGATCGTTTTTGCTACTGACTATTGGTATGTACGCACCAGTAATCGAAGCGATCAATGATAGAAATTTGAACGAACTCTTTGTTTTTGGATTAGGAGCAATCATTTCCTTAGGGATTTCGGTAAAAGTTCTCGGATGGATACTTCACCGTTATAGAGACTCATTAATGGTATGTCTTGTTGGATTGATGATCGGAAGTCTCAGAGTGCTGTGGCCGTGGCCAAATGGAGTTGGTGTAATTAGCGAGAAGGAAGATGAGATTATTAAGGGAACAGCTCTTAGGTGGCCGTCTAGCTTTAGTGACTTTTTCTGGCCGTCGCTTCTTGCAGTTATTGGATTTGTCTTTGTTTCATTTATTTTGCGCTATGAACAGAGAGGTCAAAGTCATCTAGTGGCCGAGGGGTCAAGCTCATGAGTGTTTATCTACTAGTTAATCCTGCTGCAGGTCGTGGGAAGGGAGATCGACTTAATGCCTCTATCGTTAACGCTGTTAGGTCTCACTGTGAGAATGTAGAGGTTCTTTCTGCATCATCGGTAGAAGAAACTACACTCCTCATGCAAAGCGCCGTTGACCGAGGCGCTGAAAAACTGATAGTAGCTGGAGGTGACGGCATTGTTCATCTCGCTATTCAGGCTGTTGCCGGATCATCGACGGTTCTTGGAATCATTCCTTCCGGTTCAGGAAATGACTTTGCGAGAGCCGTGGGTCTCCCTATGGGAATCGAGGAAGCGTCAAAAGTTGCTTTATCGCAAGCTTCAAAAATAGACCTACTGAAGGTGGATGACCGGTGGGTCGCTTCGGTCCTAACATTCGGATTCTCCGCTGATGTGAATACTCGCGCTGACAAAATGCGACGACCGAAAGGCCCCAGTCGCTACACATTTGCAACACTATTCTGTCTTCCTAAATTACAAGGTAAGAGCTTAGAATTTCTAGTGGATGATCGACGATACGTCTTTGATCTCATTTTAGGAACAGTGGCAAATACGAGCGACTTTGGAGGCGGAATGAAGATCGCTCCAGATGCTGACCCCGCTGATGGAAAGTCAAATCTCACACTGGTAGCCGATATCGGGAGAATCGAACTCCTTCGGTTCTTTCGACGAGTTTTTGATGGTTCGCATTTGCTTCACCCGAAAGTACATACGCTTGAGGGGAAGGTCATAGATATTATCTCTGAAGGGTTTGATATTTGGGGGGATGGCGAGTTAGTGGCTGTTTCGCCGATAAGAATCGAATTGGCACCTCAAGCTCTTCTACTAGCAAAGGGTTAGAGTACGCTTCAACTATGGTATTTTCAAAAACGGAATGGGTCGCTTCGCTAAACGAAAAACTGCGTGACTTATTTTCGGGAATACGAACCGATCCGATCGTTATCCAGTATGTACTCACAGAAAGTAACCAGAAGCCTTTCCCTTATCACCTCTCCCTTATTGATGATGATGCATCGGTAGAAGAAGGTGAGGCAGACAAACCCGACATTATTTTTACTGTATCTGTCGAAACAGCAGAACGAATCCAGGCAGGTTCACTTAGCACTGAGGAAGCCTTCTTAAGAGGCCTCTTAACTGTCGATGGCGACGTTGGACTGTTAGTGAACGTGCACGACCAAATAGAGAACTCAAAGGCGTGACTTTTTGCGGATGTTAAATCAAACCTAGCGAACTTACTGTTTCTCGTTCACTGACGAGTTCATCTGCTGACGCATCAATCTTCTGACGGCTAAATTGATCAATCTCGAGTCCTTGAACGATCTCGTAGGAACCGTTACTGCATGTAACGGGGAATGATGAAATGACACCCTCTGGGACTCCATAACTTCCATCAGAAGGAATAGCCATCGACACCCAGTCTCCTTCAGTTGTTCCCAGCTGCCAGTCGCGCATGTGGTCAATTGCGGCGTTTGCTGCTGAAGCTGCGGATGATGCCCCACGGGCTTTAATAATTGCTGCGCCGCGCTGTTGGACAGTCGGGATGAATTCGTTTTCAAGCCAATCTTGATCATTGATGGTCTCGGCAACGGATTTCCCTTCTACCTCACAGTGAAAAAGATCTGGATATTGAGTAGCTGAATGGTTCCCCCAGATGGTCATTTTTTTGACACTATCGACAGGTACTCCTAATTTTTGAGCAACTTGACTTTGTGCCCGATTATGATCAAGCCGTGTCATTGCGGTGAACTGTCCTGGGTTGATTCCGTCAGCGGCAGATTGTGCAATAAGAGCATTAGTGTTAGCTGGATTTCCGACTACGAGAACTTTTATAGCTGGATTTGCATTGTCGGCTATTGCTTTACCTTGCGGGCCGAAAATACCGCCGTTAGCTTCAAGTAAGTCAGCTCGTTCCATGCCATCTTTTCTTGGCATAGCTCCAACAAGTAGACCATAATCACTGCCTTCGAATGCGACGTTTGGGTCATCTGTTTTTGTTATTGAACCAAGAAGCGGGAATGCGCAATCATCAAGTTCCATCTGCACACCATCTAAGGCTCCTAGGGCGGGAGTTATTTCTAAAAGTCTCAGATTTACTGGCTGATCAAGTCCAAGCATCTGTCCACTTGCAATCCTAAAGAGCAGAGCGTAACCAATTTGGCCTGCTGCCCCTGTCACTGTCACATTCACGGCATCGTTATTCACAGAATCCTCCTTGGTCCTCTTGTGAGATTAGCTGTGACTCTATGCATGTTGACCAATCATGCAAAAAGTTACTTCTTTTTACTGATTTCTATAAGCGCGTATTTCCAAGCCAACTATCAAAGAGTGACGCATATATACCGTCTTGTTCCACAAGTTCAGAATGGTGGCCAGATTCGACGATTGCTCCTTCGTCGAAGACAAGAATGAAGTCGGCTCTCTCGGCTGTACTTAATCTATGGGCTACAGAGATAGTCGTCCTGCCCTCTGATAGTCGATCAAGAGCCGAAACGAGTGCTACTTCTGTCTCGGGATCCACCGCACTGGTCGCTTCATCAAGGATAAGTAAACCTGGATTTGCGAGTTGGGCTCGGGCGAGAGCGACAAGTTGGCGCTCACCGACAGAAAGTCGCTCTCCCCTCGGTCCTACATGTGTATGAATCCCCTCGGGAAGGGTTTCAATCCACCATTGAAGTCCTAACGCGTCGAAAGCTTTTTCAACATCACTATGGCCAGCTCCGGGCCTAGCGAACGCAACATTTTCAGCTATGGTTTCATTGAAAAGAAACCCGTCCTGAGGGACCATCTGTATTGACTGATGTCTTGATTCAGTTTCCACCTTGTGAAGAGGTAAACCACCTATTGCAATCGAACCATCAGTCGGGTCGGCTAGGCGCGTCAGGAGCTTCACAAAGGTTGTCTTCCCTGAACCTGTCTCTCCTACGACCGCGATATTAATGCCAGCCGGCAGCTGGCAGTTAACATTGTTGAGAACCGTTCCGCCGGTTCTGTAACGGAAATAAAGATTATTCGCCTCAACCGTTAACGCTCCCGCTGGGAGAATTTCTCCTTCAGAAGGCTCTTCAACTTCGATAGGGATGTCAAGAACAGAAAGCACTTTCCACCATCCTGCTAATGCCGTCTGCGTTTGGTCGAGGACTTCTCCCAATTCCCATATTGGTGCAATAAGAACAGTGGTAAGAAAAACGAATGCAATCATTTCACCTGAGGAAAGCCCCATTTCTGGGCCAAATAACGACCCTACGACAACGATCCCACCGATGGTCATAGCGCTGAAGGTATCCATCACTGGGGCTAGTAGGGCAAAGAACTTGTGAGCTCTTATTTGTCTCGTGTACTGGGTTCGGTTTGCGGTTTCTAGTTTCGTTCGCACCGTTTCTTGATATCCATATGACCGGATTACCGGGGCGGCCATAACGGCTTCAGAGACTTGTCCCATGGTTTCCGAAACGGCATCTCGTACTTCTCTGTACTTTAAGAATTGTTGGCGTTGGATAGCTTTGAGGATGGGAATAATTGGGATGTAAATCGCTATAACAACGATTGTGAGCTGCCAGCTATAAATGGCCATCACGGTAAGAGTTCCTAGGATAATGACTGAGTCGACTATCCAAGCGATCGCTCCCCATTGAGCAAACTGGGAGAGAGTTTCGATATCACTTGTCACTCGAGCAGTAAGAATACCTTTGCGGGCTTCAAGGTGATCAGCGAGACTTAACCGTTGAAGGTGAGAAAAAACTCGTATTCGTAGCTCCAAGATCGTTGTTTCAGCTATTTTTACCAGCCGGTTGTAGGTGGCGCGCTGGGCGGTAAGTACGAAGACGAGAAGAACAAGTGCGATTATGCATGAAGAGTAAATGAATCCTGAATTTAACCCATCTGTCCCAGTTAAGCCTTTATCGAGAGTTTGTTGAATGAGAATAGGAATCGCGAGGGATCCTGATGCAACAATAAGCGCCATAAGGACAGTTATTGCTGCGCCAGCACGTAGTTCAGGACTTACCTCAAGGCCACGGCGAAGTACTGTTAGAGCAGCAGTTTTTTGATGATCTCCTTCCTCATCCAGAAGACTATTCGAAGTTTCATCTCGTCCAATTTCTCCTCGAGTGGATTGCCGAACTTGTCGATCTGATTTCATAAGACGCTTTCTGTGTTGTCGTAGGCTTTCACAAGGGCGGCATAAGTGGGAAGGTTCATCAATTCGGTATGCGTTCCAACACCTTCGACTTGCTGTTCGTTAAGGAAGACGACTCGGTCAGCGAGCTTTATTGTCGATAATCTATGCGCAACAATGAGCAGGGTGACATTGGTATTCTGACGGAGATTCTCAAGTATTTTCTTTTCGATGAGTGGGTCAACTGAAGACGTTGAGTCGTCCAAAAATAGGATTTTTGGTGATCCAACCAGAGCTCTAGCGAGAGTTATCCGTTGACGCTGACCGCCAGAGAGTGTTACCCCACGTTCTCCTAGCGTCGCCTCAATCCCACCGGGAAGTTCATGGACGAAATCGAATGCTTGTGCGGTTCTAAGAGCTTCGTATATTTCTGCGTCTGAGCATGAGCGGCCGAGTGCAATATTTTCGCGGATGGTATCTGCAAACAGAAACGACTCTTGAAATGCCACAGCTATACATTGATTTCTTGTTTTAGGACTCAGCTCTGCTATCGGAGTGCCATCCAACAGGATTTGTCCTTTGGTGGGTTCTTGAAGCCCGGCTATGAGATCAGCGATAGTTGACTTTCCAACGCCTGTAGGCCCTACGAGTGCAACAATTTCTCCAGCGTTGACTTTGAAATCGACATTGTCTAGGACAAGATGATCACCATGGTGCACTTGGAGATCTTTGATAGCGAGACTGACTGACGGGGGATTTAAGTCTTCTTTTCCTTGAGAAAGAGATTGGGATTCTTGTAAATCTAGAATTTCATCGATTCTGTCTAAAGCCACTACTGATCGGGGTAATTCCTCAAAAAATATCCCTGCGATTCTCATTGGAAAAGCGAGGATGCCGAATAGGGCTATTGCACTTACCAGCTCACCGATCGATAATGATCCTTTGTCAACCAACCATGTCCCGATCATGAGTAGGAAGATCACGCCGATGCTTGGCAAAGCAAAAATAGCTGGTTCGAAGAGCGCCCGAAGTTTTCCGACTTTGATTCTATGTCCTCGAATCTGTTCAGCTGACTTTCGGATTCGCTGAATCTCCTGTTCACCTCTACCTAAAGACTTGACCACCATAATGCCATCAAAGCTTTCATGAACTAGAGCGGAAGTGTTTCCGACTGCTTCCTGAACCGCAGCAGCTGGGGTAACTATTTTGCGGGAGTATATCTGATTCATACCAGCTAATAAGGGAAAGAGAACGAGGGCCATTAAAGCAATAAGAGGATGGATGAAGAGAAGATTTATCAATGCGATTATGGCTAAGAAAAATGTTCCAACGGTAAAAGCAAATGGCATCAGAGCTAAAGAAGCGATCATCATATCGTTATCAGCGTGTGCTAAAAGTTCTCCAGCTGATCTACTTCTGTGAAAAGTCATTGGGAGGTCAAGATATTGGTTGAATAACTGCCGGCGCCAAACAAGTTCTGTTCCATACCGTGCCCCAGCGAGAAAGTATCTTCTAAGAAAAGCTCCTGCGCCTCTGACTAGACCCACCCCGATAATTAAGAAAAGGGATGTCCATAGTGCCTTGTGACTTAGTGCATCATTATCAAGTGCGGGAATGATGACATCATCTGTGGCGTAGCCAAGCACACGTGTCAGAGCAACAGCTGCGAGAGAAAATAAGCATGCTCCTGAAATAGCTACCGCATGAGAGCCGGGGCGTATACGGATCGAACGCCATACTAAACTGAAACCTCTCCTTAGGTGTGTTTGTTTTTGTTTCATACGCTGCTTTGGAGTATTGCTGTCAGATCTCTTTGTGATATCTGGAGTATTTCTAGAAAAGGGTTGGGGTGTTTAAATGGACGAAGTCAAGTATCGCTTGGCCCCAATCTCAACCACTAACAGATTTAGAGTCTATCGACTATCGCTGAAGCAAATTCGGAGCATTTCACTTGGGTTGCTCCATCCATGAGTCGCGCAAAGTCGTAGGTGACAATTTTTTCACCGATGGTCTGCTCTACTGCTCTGATAATGTCATCTGCCGCTTCTCTCCATCCTAAGTGCTCAAACATAAGCACGCCGGAAAGTAGAACCGATGACGGGTTGACTTTATCTTGTCCTGCATATTTTGGTGCAGTTCCATGGGTGGCTTCAAAGATGCCGTGACCGGTGACGTAGTTAATGTTTGCACCGGGTGCGATTCCTATACCTCCTACCTGAGCAGCTAGTGCATCAGAAAGATAGTCCCCGTTAAGATTCATCGTGGCGATAACATCAAACTCTGCTGGTCTTGTAAGGACTTGTTGCAGGGCGATGTCAGCTATGGCATCCTGAACGAGAATCTTGTCTCCTGGGTCGCCCCCACAGTCATCCCAGCCCACGGCAACGTCTGAGAATTCTTCACGGACGAGCTCATATCCCCATTTCTGGAAAGCGCCTTCCGTGTATTTCATGATGTTACCTTTATGCACCCAATGCACAGTTTTTCGATTTCGTTCTACAGCGTATTTCATTGCTGCTCTTTGAAGACGTTGCGAGCCAGTGCGGGAAACTGGTTTAATGCCTATCCCTGAATCTTCGGAAATATCTCGACCGAAGACTTCACGAATCATTTCACGGATGGTTTCTGCCTCAGGCGATCCAGCTTCAGCTTCTATACCTGCGTAGATATCTTCGGTGTTCTCCCGGAAAATAACCATATCGACGAGTTGAGGTTGCTTTACCGGTGACGGGACACCTTCAAACCAGCGAACTGGTCGAAGGCAGACGTAGAGATCGAGTAACTGTCGCAGGGCAACATTTAGGCTTCGGAAGCCGCCGCCGATGGGGGTCGTCAATGGGCCTTTGATGCCAATCAAGTACTCTTGGAATGTGTCTACGGTTTCCTGTGGGAGCCAGTCCCCTGTTTCATTGAAAGCTTTTTCCCCTGCTAAGACTTCAATCCATTCGATTGTTCTCCCATATTTTTTAGCTGCTGCATCAAGGACGAGTTTTGCAGCGGGCCAGATATCCACTCCTGTTCCGTCACCTTCAATAAAGGGGATAATTGGATTGTCAGAAACGTTTAAGGAGTGATCTTCGTTAATTGTTATTTTGTCAGCCATATATCTTCGATCATAGGCGAAATGCAGGAAATCGAGAAAGAAAGAGGCGGAAAATATTGAATCTTTTCACTTACAAAGTGGATAATTCTGCTGCGCTGACTGTGTTTTGCATGAGTAATGCTCGTGTCATCGGCCCGACTCCACCAATACGTGGAGATAACCAGCCGGCAACGTCTTTAACTTCATCGGATACATCTGAGAGCAGTTTTTTTCCATCGAAGCTTACTCCTGCTGCAACAACGGCAGCACCGGGTTTGACCATATCGGCGGTGATCATGCCTGGGGAACCTGCTGCAGCTACGATAATATCCGCCTGACGGGTATAGTCTCCAAGATTTCCTACTCCAGTGTGGATCACTGTTACTGCTGCATTGGCATTAGGTCTTTTTAATGCGAGTAAATTTGCCAATGGTCTTCCGATGGTTAGGCCACGGCCGATGATCACTACATGTTGTCCAGAAATTGGTACATCGAAGCGCTCGAGGAGTAGCTGAATACCTGCTGGAGTGCATGCTAGGGGCGCGTCTATTCCTTGGACCAAACGACCAAGATTAATTGGGTGAAGCCCATCAGCGTCCTTGTGCGGGAGTACTTCCAGAAGGGCTGATTCGTAGTCAAGTCCATTTGGAAACGGATACTGGATGATGAACGCATGTATTTGAGGGTCTTGATTAAATGCTTCGACGGCTTCGAGAATTTCTTGCTGTGATGTGTTACCGGAAAGGGCTATTTCCTTTGAATGCATCCCGAGTTCCTTACAATCTCGGTGTTTCATTGCTATGTAGTTTTTTGAAGGGCCATCATCACCGACCAGGATGGTCCCCAATCCTGGTGTGACGGATACCTTTGACAATTCTGAAATGCGTTGCTTAAGGTTTTCTTTGAGTTCTTTAGCGGCTAATTCCCCGTCTAATGTGATAGCGACCATACCCTGATAATGGCATGATAATGGGCGGAAAGCTCATCATTAGTATGTTGGCTCGTTGTGTTAGTTGAACGAAGGAAATTTGGTTTGAGGAATATTTGTGAGGGTTCCGTTTGCGAGTTCCTCGATAGCGGGAACTGGTTCGGGGTCAGCAAAGAGTGTTTCATCTTCTGGTTTGAAGCCTAACTCGTCAATCGGAACGGTCCAGTATGAGGCTTCGAGTGCAATGCCATTGTTGTCGTGGAAGTAAACGGATTTGATTATTTCATGGTCGACGATTGTGGTGATATCGCATTGGGCTTTTTCGAGTCTGGAAGTGAGGGCTATCAGGTCTTCTTCGGTTGGCAGGGCGAATGAGAGATGGTCGAATTGTAGGTCTGTGCGTGTCATTAATCCTGCTGGTTTTTTGAAGGTCTGGGCGTTTTCATCTTCAAAGAAAGCAATTGTGTTGCCGGGTCCTAGTTCGAAAAAATAATGCCTCATTGGTCCTGCCCTGACAGTCGCAACTAAGGGCATTCCGAGCACACCACAGTAGAAGCGAACGGTTTCGTCCATATTGGGTGTGATCATGGCCAAATGATGTATGCCTTGCCAATTTGGTGCAGGAGAATCGACCGGATCCATAGTTCTAGTTTACAGATAATTCGAACTTCATAGAATTCTATGCTT
>PVBE011798422.1_pt1 | contig 21766 bp, 17 predicted proteins | sample 1631181 | NCBI WGS metagenome assembly PVBE01 (sample SAMN08397723, study PRJNA350692) | Marine metagenome, whole genome shotgun sequencing project. | isolation source: water | place: Pacific Ocean | collected 2012-04 | reverse complement strand
GCGCTTCTTCGTGTCCTCGGAAGAGTCGTAGAAGTAGATCAACGAGAGGTGTTTCTCGGCCGCAGCATTCTTGACGTGATCGGTCTTCGCCAGGTCGCTGACGATGTTGTCTTGCGCGCCGGTCTTGATGCTGATCGTCGTGAAGTAGTTGCCCCAGCGTTCCTTCACCTCGGGTGGCACTTCAGGTTGGTAGCCCCTCTGGCTGGAGACGGAGTCGGCGATCGTGAGCGAGGTCATCACGAACAGGGCGAGCGTGCAGCGACTGCTGATCATGAGGTGTGCGGGGGTGTTCAAATGGGGCACCCCGCACGATACCTCGTTCTCGGCTCCGCCACGACCTCCGTTTCAAGTTCGATACCCTGTTGCGACGCGCGGCCATACGGTCATCATGGAGAGACGATGCGTGTCGCGATGCTCAGCCAGGTCTTCGCCGGGGATGGGGCGCCCGAACGGCTCCGTGAGGCCCTGCGGTCGCCTGCCGGATTGGGTGCCGATCTCGTGGTGCTTCCCGAGCTTCCCTGCGACGAATGGGTGCCTTCCTCGCGCGACGCGACCGCCGGGGATGCCGAGCAACCGGGTGGGCCGCGTCACCAGTTGCTCGCCACCGCCGCGCGCGAAGCTCGAATCACTCTGCTGGGTGGGGCGATCGTGGTCGATCCGGACACCGGCATCCGGCACAACACGGCGCTCCTGTTCGATGAAGGTGGCCACCTCGTACACAAATACCGAAAGGTCCACGTGCCGCAGGAGCCGGGGTTCTTCGAACAGGACCACTACGAGCCCGGCGACGAGCCGCCCTCTCCGGTCGGTAGCCTGGGGATGTCGATCGGCTTGCAGATCTGCTCCGACCTCAACCGGCCCGAAGGCTGCCACATGCTGGCGGCGCTCGGCGCGGAGGTCATCCTCGCACCACGGGCGACCGAAGCCGCGACGTTCGACCGCTGGGAACTCGTCATCCGCGCGAACGCGATGACTTCTTGCTGCTACGTGTTGTCTGTCAATCGTCCGACTCCCGAACGTGGCGTCGCCCTCGGTGGGCCGAGCATCGCGGTGGCGCCGGACGGCGAGGTGGTATTGCGCAGCAAGGAATCACTGGCCGTCGTCGATCTCCAATCCGATCGTGTAGAACAGGCTCGCGACCAATACCCTGGTTACCTCGCCACGCCCGCCAGTCTCTACGCGCGGGGTTGGCGTCGCGCGGAATCCCCTCCCCCCTGATTTAACCGTTGCCGAAGGCCTTCAAAACCATGTTCGTCCGTACCTCGTCTCTGGCCGTTTGTTTCACCGTGCTCGGCCTTGTGCCAGTGTGCAGTGGCCGTGTCCACGCGCAGGATGTCGTCGAGGAGACGAAGCCGGCTTCGGCCAAGCTCCAGAAGATCAAGCTCTCCACCAAGAAGAAGATCGTTCTCATCTCCGGGCGCCGGAGTCACGGCTACGGAAGTCACGAGTTCAACGCCGGCAACTTGCTGATGGCGAAGCTGCTCGAGTCGCGCTTCGACGGACTGGAAGCGAAGGTTTTCCTGAAGGGTGTATGGCCGAAGCCTGAGGATTTCGAGGGCGCGGATTCTGTCGTCATCTTCTGCAATGGCGGCGGTGGACACATCGTCAACAAGCACCTCGACGAGTTCGACAAACTGATGAAGAAGGGCGTCGGCGCGGCGTTCCTGCACTACGGCGTCGAGACAGTCAAAGGTCGGCCGAGCGAGATGTTCATCGAGTGGATCGGTGGGCACTTCGAACGGTTTTGGTCGGTCAATCCGCACTGGGACGCGAAGTTCACCGTGATGCCGAAGCACCCGATCACGCGCGGGGTCAAGCCGTTCATGGCGAACGACGAGTGGTACTTCCACATGCGGTTCCGGCCGAAGATGGAGGGCGTGACGCCGATTCTGTCTGCGGTCGCGCCGCCGTCGACCATGAAGCGCAAAGACGGTGCGCACAGCGGCAACCCAGCCGTGCGCAAGGCAGTCAAAGAGCGCATCCCGCAGCACCTCGCGTGGGCGGTCAATCGCAGGGACGGAGGCCGTGGTTTCGGTTTCACCGGTTTGCATCGACACTGGAATTTCATGGACGACAACTTCCGCAAAACGGTGCTCAACGCGATCGCGTGGACGGCGAAGATCGAGATCCCGAAGGACGGCATCGTCACGGCCACGCCCACGCAGGCTGAACTCGAAGCGAATCAGGACTACGCGAAGCCTGGCGCGAAGAAGAACCGCAAGAAGAAGAACAAGAAGAAGCAGGGCTCATGAAGTTCGGTTTCAATTTCCTGTTCTGGACGACCTACGTCACCGACGAACATCTGCCTCTGTTCGAGTTGATGAAGGAGATCGGCTACGACGGTATCGAGATCCCCGTCGGCGATGGGGAGGTGTCGCACTACGTGGACATGGCGCAGAAGGTCCGCGACCACGGTCTCGAGGTGACGGCGCTCGCGATGGCCATGCCCGACGCGGATCCGTCTAGCCCGGATCCGAAGATCCGCCAGGCCGGCCTCGAGCGGCTGCGGTCGCGGATCGAGTGCGCGCATGAACTCGGCGCGAAGCTCCTCGCCGGGCCGTTGTACGCCGCGCACAAGCACTTCCCCGATGAGAGGATCACGGACGATGACCGCAAGCGTTCCGCCGAGACGTTGGCGACGGCAGCGATCGACGCGGAGGCCGCCGACGTGACGCTGTGTCTCGAAGTGCTCAACCGTTTCGAGATCGTGTTGATCAACACGACGGAGCACGCCCGCCGTGTCTGCGAACTCGCCAACCACCCGCGGGTCGGCATCCACTATGACACGCACCACGCGCACCTCGAAGAGAACAGCCACGCCGAGGCGTTCGAGATCGCGGCCCCATATCTTTGTCACCTGCATCTTAGCGAGAGCCATCGCGGCACGCTGGGCGAAGGGCTCGTCGACTGGGAGGCGGTGAAGCAGGGTATCCGTGCGTCGGGATACGACGGTTGGTTCACAGCCGAGGCGTTCAGCACGCAGGTCGAAGTGATGCGCTACGCCGCGAACGTGCACCGCGATGTGTTCACGACGCGGGAGGATGTCGCGCGGAGAGCGTTGCCGTTCATGCGGTCGCTGGCGAGCGACTAGCGGTCGATCCCGGGAGCCTCACAAACCCGGCTCACAACCGTCGCTTGAAGGGTCTCGAGGGATCTCCGCCAGAACCAACCCAGGATCCCACCATCGTCCGATATCATCCCGATATGCTTGGGCGTGCACGAATGACCCGACGAGAGAGGCTCGAGGCGGCGCTGCGCCGACTACAGGAGCATCCCGACGATCCACGGGCGTGCTACTGGCAGATCCAGGCGAAGGTGCTGTCGTTCGTCGTCTCGGCGTACGGCGACGGCCTGGACGTCGTAGTCCATCCACTGGATACCGCGCCGCAGCTTCCGCGAGGACCCGGTGATCCGTCGCCACGAATCCGGAGTCGTCAGGAGATCCGCACGATCCTCGAGCGGATCGCCGCGGCGAACGAGGCCGAGAGTCGGTGGATCCACCTGTGGCGCGGGCTTCGCCGCGCGTTCCTTGGCGAACTCGTGGAGAAGGCGGTCTAATACGCGCGCTCTGCGCCGCGCGCATGGAAAACGCCGCACACACCCTCAGTGGTCTCGTCCTCGCCAGGTTGGGGCCGGATCGACACGGGCCATGGGCGACGGCGTTGCTCGTGACCGCTGCGAACTTTCCGGACGTCGATGGCATCTCGATCCTCCTGGATCAGCAGACCTACCTTCGCTGGCACCACGGCATCACGCACTCCGTCCTCGGGCTCGCCATCGCGGGCTCGCCATCGCCGGACCGTTGTTGGCGTGGCTGTTCTGGTGGGTCGCGACCCGACGGGGTCATGACGTGCGGCTGAGGGCTTTCCTCGTCCTGTCCTACACCGGGCTCCTCATGCACGCCTTCCTCGACGTGTTGCTGAGCTACGGGATGCGTCCCTGGTTGCCCTTCGACGGGACGTGGTACTACGCCGATGTGATCTTCGTCGCGGATCCATGGGTATGGGTAATGTTCGGTGTCGGCGCGATCCTTGGGGGGGCGCGACGCGGTGCAGGTTTCTGGGCGTGGTGCGTCTTCGCGGTCGCGACCGTCGTCGCGGTGGCCCTTGCCCACTTCGGGGGTCGGGCGCCGGTCCACGCGGGCTGGATCCTCGCCGGGCTCTGGACGATCGTTCTGGGCTTGCGCGCGTCGGGCGCGTTGGAGGGGCAGCGGTCGCGGTGTGCGCGGATATCGCTGGCGTTCGTGGCGCTCTACCTTGTGTTCATGTTGTTCATGGGTCGCGCAAACCACGCGCGGGGCGTCGAAGAACTCTCGAAGCGCTTCGACCTCGACGGGAAGATCGAGCGGACGAGCAGCGTCCCGCGTCTGTGCATACCGTGGGCGAACAGGATCATCGTGCAGACGGCGGACGAGTTGTTCCGAACGGACGTGAACGCGCTCTCCGGAGCGTTCGAGAACGGTGTGCGCCTACGGCGCAACCTGTCGGCCCCCAGGCTCGAACGACTTCGTGGGACGCGCGTTTTTGAAACATGGCAGGGGTTCGCGCGGCATTCGTTTGCTGGTCGACTCGACGAAGAGGGCGCGTGGATTCTCGGCTCGGCGCGCTACTCCTGGGGTGTGCGGGAGAGTTGGTGCAATCTGCGAGTCGACGACCGGTGAGGTACAGGAAGTCGTCGTGCCAGCGTCCGTCGTAGTCGGCGAGTGACTCAGGCGGCTCGTCGGAAGGAACGCTCGCGGAGGACTGTGCGACGTCGTGACCTGTCTTGCGCACAAACGAGTTGTACTCCGATTGTGTCACAGGAGTACGGGCGAGCCGAAACGGGTCGACGAAGACGCGATGCGCGGGGTTCTCGCACGCGATTGGGCCACCTCCCATCACGAACCACCCGCCGGAAACGTCGATCCAGTATTCCTTCATCGGTGGCGTCATCATACGTGGATCATCGGCGTGGGATCTGGGTAAGGTATGCGCCTGCATCACCCTCGTCGAGGCAACCTCATGAGTCACTCTTTCCCGATCGCCAAACCCGTCGTCGCAGCGATTGGTGTCTCCGTCCTGTTCGTGTCCTGTGTTTCCGCGCAAGGCGTGACTCAGGCGCCGCAGGGATTCACGAATCTCCTGAATGGCAAGGACCTGGCTGGATGGTGGGGAGCCAAGACCGAGGATCCCGAGAAGTACATGGCGCTCGACGACGCGGCGCTGAAGAAGAAGGTCGACGGCAGCCAGAAGAACATCCACCAGCACTGGCGGATGGAGAAGGGGGTTCTCGTCAACGACGGGAAGGGACTGTTCCTCACGACGCGGAAGAACTACGGCGACTTCGAATTTCACGTGGACTACAAGACCGTCGCGCGGGCGGACAGCGGGATCTACCTGCGTGGTATTCCGCAGGTGCAGATCTGGGATCACACCGAGAAGGGCAAGTGGAAGATCGGCGCGAACAAGGGTTCGGGCGGGTTGTGGAACAACGCGAAGGGCGCGCCAGGCAAGGACCCGCTGGTGATGGCTGACAAGCCTTTCGGCGAGTGGAATCGGTTCCGCATCATCGTCGTGGGCGAGCGTGTCACCGTGTTCCTGAACGGCAAGCTCGTCGTCGACCACGCGCGATTCCAGAACTTCTTCAAGCAGAAAGGCCAACGGAAGAAGAACCTGCCCAAGACCGGTCCGATCCAGTTGCAGACCCACGGTGGTCCGATCAGCTGGAGGAACATCTTCCTCCGGGAGATCGGCGCGGATGAAGCGAACCAGATCCTCGCGAAGGGTGGATTTGGCCAGACGGACTCGAAGTTCAAGCCGATCTTCAATGGCAAGGACTGGAAGGGCTGGAAGGGTCCCACGAAGAACTACGAGATCACGGAGGCCAGCTCGCTGCGTTGCAAGAAGGGCAAGGGCGGCACGATCTTCACCGCAGCCGAGTACGGAGACTTCATCGCGCGGGTCGAGATCAAGCTTCCGAAGGGTGGCAACAACGGCCTGGCGATTCGCTACCCGGGCAAGGGTGATACCGCGTATGTCGGCATGTGCGAGTTGCAGGTGCTCGATAACACGGCGAAGAAGTTCGGTGGGCTGCGTCCGCAGCAGTACCACGGCTCCGTCTACGGCCAGGTCGCCGCGCGTCGCGGATTCTTGCGCGCGCCCGGCACGTGGAACTTCCAGGAAGTGACCGTCAAGGGTTCGCGGATCAGGGTCGAGCTCAACGGCTACGTGATCGTCGACGCAGACATCCTGAAAGACGCGCAGTACATGACCAAGAAGGACAAGTTCCGCGGCAGGGACCGCAAGAAGGGCCACTTCGGTTTCGCTGGCCACGGCGATCCCGTCGAGTTCCGGAACGTCCGCATCAAGACCCTCTGACGATGAGTTGGAGCCGGAGCTGAAGAAGCGTCGGGTAGTGCTTGGCGCGTAGCAGTCTCTGGTCGCTGCGCGAGGCCTTTTCACGACCGAGAAGGTGCAGCGCCGCGGCGCGGTCTGCGACGAGGAGCAGGTCCGGGCTCTCCGGTCGAATGCGTGATGTCAACTCACGCAGAGCCGACATCAGGTCGGCCTCCGCGAGCTTGCGGTGGCCCATGCCCATGTGGATCCGCGCCCGCCGTAGCAGCCACGCGCTCTGGAATCTTGACTCACGCAGTCGAGTCTCGACGACCTTGCGAGCGCGTTCGAACCGACCCGCGTCGATGAGCGCGTCGACCCAGGCGGCCTCGACGATCGGGCTCTGCCCGCAGGCCGAGGGCTCGTCGACGAGCGTCTCCAATTCGCGTATGCGCAGGTCCCGCTGACCGAGCAGTCCGCGGAGAATGCTACGGTGCAGGATGACACCGGGTTGGTTCGGCACGTGGCGCAGTGCAGCGTCGAGGTGCGCGATAGCCAACCCGTAGTGTTTTCGAGCGGTGAGAAGGTCGGCTTCGACGCGGGAGAGTCGCGCGCGGAACGCGGGCGTGCGCAGCAGTGGTCGCGCCTTCCGCGCGCTCGCGAGGGCGTCGTCGGGCTTCTGCAACGCGACGAGAACCCGCACGTGCTCGACGAGTGCCCGCTCATGGGCGGGGTCGAGTTCGATCGCGCCGTGAAGGTCGTCGAGTGCCGAGCGGTATTGGCGTAGCTCCGCGTAGCACATCGAGCGTTGGAACAGTCGCTCCGCGGTCCGACCGACCGTGGCCATGCGCTTTGTGAGTGCCTTGATGCGAACTGCGGGCCCGTCGTGTGGCGGCGCGCCGGTGACGGCGAGGAGGATCGCGCCGAGCGCGGTTGCCGTGATGCCGATCATCACTTCTCCTCGTACTCCACCCAGAGGAATGGCGCGTATTTCGCCATGCGATCGTAGGCGACCGCCGTCCGTTTGCCGGTGCCCGTGATGACCACGGCCACCGCATTCCCGCTCTTCCAGTCGGGAGCGTCCACGATCTTTTGCAACAAGCCCGCGAGGTTGGGCGTCTGTTGGGCTCTGCTCGCGTCGCTCGCGACCAACCACGGTTCCGGTATCCACTCGACGGACGGCGCAGTCGCAGCCCGCTTGGACAGGCAGTACGCACTCGCATCGAAGGGTTCTGCGGACGGCATGTACACCTTGAGCGCGGCCTCCCCGATCGTCTTCGCACGGCAAGTGAACTGCACGGTGGCGAGCTTGATTTTCGCGCCCTTCGGGATCCTGATCTTCACAAACCGTAGTCCGACCCACTGCTGCTTCTTCGCCAGCTGCGCGATCTCGAGCTTGTGGTCCTTTGCCGTGATCTTGCCGTCCGGGCCTTCCTCGACATCATCCGCAGGACTCAGCAGCCGACGCATGAACACGCCAGGTGGCAGCAAGCTGAACTCCCGCGTCGATACCGGGCTGATCCGCTTGCCACGGTTCCAGACGCTGAAGGCCTTGACTGTCGTATCCCGCGCGAGCGTCATCGGTCGCTCGTAGATCGGAGATCGAAGCGTCGGCTCGGTCTTGTCGAGCGTGTAGTGGATCCTTGCGTCGGGCGCGGGGGGGCGCGCGACCAACTCCACCAAGACGTCCGTCGCAAACTCGGAGCCCAGGGCCCCGATCTTGGGACCCAACCCGCTCCAGGGGTGGAGAACGACTTCACGCGCGACATCGCCCTTCTTCACGATCTGGAATCGGTCGCGGATCACGCCGAGCCCATTCAGCATCCTTACGGTGAGCGTGTCCTTCTCGACATCGAGGATGACCGATCCGTGTTCGAGGAAGACTCGGCGCATGATGGACATCGTCCCGAGCCTGCTGATGTTTGCGCCACCATTCCCGGCGACGATCGCGACTGTTCCGCGGTGAGGTTTCAGTCCCTCGCTCTTGCGATACGGCCCGTCTCCCTGCGGATCCCCGTCGCCGTCGTCGAGGACCACACCGTCGGTCGTCGTCGGCGTCACGTAGGCCCCGTCGATCAACATCGAGCGCTCGTAGATGTGCGAGTGTCCGGACAACACCAGGTCCACGCCCCCCGACTCCAAGATCGGCATGATGTGCGTGCGCATCTCGACGAGTTGGAGTTCCACGTTGCTGTCGTGGCTTCCGAGTGTGTAGGGCGGGTGGTGCCAGTACGCGATCAGGAACCTGGCTTTCGTTCGCTCGAGATCGGCGCGCAACCACAGGGCCATCTCGCCGTCCGGCTTGCGGCTCAGGTCGTGGCTGTCCAGGCACACGAAGTGCACGTTGCCGAAGTCGAACGAGTAGAACGCCTCCTTGCCCGACGGGAGACCGCCTGCCTCGGCCTTCGTCGGCAGGACGTAGGCGTCGTAGTAGGGACCGATCCCGGTCATTCCGCGCGATGTCCCGCCTTCGTGGTTGCCCATCGACGGCCAGCACACCGTGTGGCGCAGCAGTGGCGAGTAGATCTTGAAGAACTTGACTTGGAACTCCGCGTCCTTGCCCGCGCCGTAGGCCATGTCCCCGACGTGCAAGAACCCGTCGAACTTGCGCTTCTCCTTGGCCATGAACGTCTGCATCGCCGTGAAGACCAGGCGTTGGATTGCGTTTCCCGTGCCGGAATCGCCCAGGACCCAGAAGCGCAGCGCGCGGTCCTTGCCTGTGGTCGGTAGCGTGTGGAATCGATGGTCCTCATCGGCTCCGGCGAGTCGCTCGTCGCCGTCGTGAACCGCGTAGTAGTACTTCCGATCCGGGTTCAACCCAGCGATGACCGCTTCGTACTGATGCGTGTCATTCGGCGCGCTGTGCAACCGCAGCGCGGTGTCCGGCGCGGCCACATTCAACGCGAGCCGCAGCGTGATCTGCGCGGCGGGTACCCGAAGGTTCAGACGGTCCGGTTGCTCGCCGTAGCGGACGACCGGGCGTGAGGGCCCGCGCGTGCGCCAGACGAGGGTGATCGACGTCTGCGTCGCCATCTGCAAGTAGGGATGACGAAGAAGTTTGAGCGCGGGGGCGACTGCCTGGGCGGGCAGCGTGGCGGCGAGGCTCAGCCAGCAGATTCGGAGGCGGTGACGAAGTCTGATTCGGGGGACCATGTGGCGGGAGAGCATACCCTCAGTCCCGCGACGTCGTCGCTACCAGCGGACCCAGATCTCCTCGCCGACACAGATCGAGTCGCTGAAGAGTTTGATCGGTCGGTAATGGTGCTTGGGAAGTTCGATGAGCGCGCCTTTTGCGATCACCGATGGATCGAGGGCCAACGCGATGACGCTGTTTATCGGGACGAGGGCGAGATACTCGACTCCATCGAACGGGAGTTTCCAGTTCTCGGGAGCCTTGTCGGGGACCGTCCCCGTGATCAGGACATCGCCCTTGGGCACGGGGACGAGGTAGTAATTGATGTTGGCTTGCGGCATGCCGATCACGAGTTGCACGCCGTCCGCGACGGTGACCTTGTCCCTCGCGGGAGCCAGATCGAGGATCGTCTTCGGCACGACGAGGCTCGCTTTGATGATCATTACGCCGTCGAGGATGTTCGCTCCGTTGATACCGCGCACGTAGCTGAACGACGGACCGGACCCGTCGCCGCCGTTCGCTGCAGCCCCGGCGTCACCGGAGTGACCACGGCAGGACGCGGTGACGAACGTGAGTGAGAGAAGTGCGATGGCGAGTAACTTGAACATGAAAAGTCTCCTTCTTCGGAGGTGTTTTTTACTGACCGTTGGGTGCTGGGCCAGAGAAGTAAACCCCCTCCAGTTCCCGGAAAGGGCCGATCGCCGCGTGCGCCGTGAGTGGGAAGACCATGAGAAGGGTGTTCTCGCGGCGCAGAAAAAGTTGCGCGAAACCGAGGCACTTGCGGACGATCGCGAACTTCATCCTGTCGTGTACGTTCCGCGTCGGCGGCGCCGCCCAAGTGGGTCGGCGAAGCGGCGCACGTGTTCCCACGTCTTGGTACCCGCAACTCCCCGTGGCGCCGCGTATAGTCCCCACGAATGCTGCGAACGCCACATAGATCCCGACCGACTCGGCGCCTCTTGCGACTGGCCGCCGTTCCGATCGCGTTCGCGTCGTGCTCCACGCGCCTCTCCGAGGCGGATTCGGGGACGGAAAGCGCGTTGCTGCCGATGGCTGGCGCCACCAGACCTCAGGATAAACCGGGTTCCGGTTCCCAGTCCGGCGCGAAGCCGAAGCCGACCGCACGTCCCGCGAAGCCCGCGCTCGACTACGCCGCGCACATCGCCAGGCTGCGCAAGAGGCTGCCGCGGCCCGAGCAGTTCCACATTGTGATCCAGAAACCGTTCGTCGTGGTCGGTGACGAATCCAAGCGGATGGTCGAGCGCCGATCGAAGCAGACCGTCAAGTGGGCGGTCGACCTGCTCAAGAAGGCCTACTTCCCCGAGGATCCGGACCACATCATCGATGTATGGCTCTTCAAGGACAAGAAGAGCTACCAGAAGCACACGCGCCAGATCCTCAAGCAGGTTCCGACGACGCCCTTCGGCTACTACTCACCGGCCAAGCGCGCGCTGATCATGAACATCGCGACGGGCGGCGGCACGTTGGTGCACGAGATCGTCCACCCGTTCATGGCGGCGAACTTCCCGAATTGTCCGTCATGGTTCAACGAGGGCATGGGGTCGCTCTACGAGCAGTGCTCGGAGAAGGGCAAGAAGATCATGGGCCTGACCAACTGGCGTCTGGCTGGATTGCAGAAGTCGATCAAGGCGGAAGAGGTGCCCTCCTTCAAGACGCTGTGTTCCACAACGGATCACGAGTTCTACAGCGAGGACCCGGGCACGAACTACTCCCAGGCTCGCTACCTCTGCTACTACCTGCAGGAGAAAGGACTCTTGCGGAAGTACTACAAGGCGTTCCACGTCGGGCGCAAGAAGGACCCGTCGGGCTTCGCCACGCTGAAGAAGATCCTCGGGCGCGACGGCAAGGACGGTCGGACGATGGCGGCGTTCAAGAAGGAGTGGCAGGCGTACGTGATGAAGCTGCGGTTTCGCTAGCTCGCGCTACTTGCCTGCTTTGTACTTCACGACACCGCCCACGATCGTGTACAGGACTTCCGCGTCGAGGATCTGCTCTTCCGGCACGGTCATGATGTCCTTCGACAGAACGACGATGTCCGCGAGCTTGCCAGGCGTCAGCGTTCCCTTGTCGTTCTCTTCGAACGCCGCGTAGGCGCACTGGATCGTGTAGGACCTCAACGCCTCCATCCGGCTCATCCGCTGCTTCGGGAAGAAGCGGGTACCGTCCCTCGTCTTACGAGAGACCGTCGCGTAGAAGGACGTGATCGGGTCGACATCCTCGACCGGGGCGTCGGTGCCGTTCGTGACGACCGCGCCCGACTTCATCAGGTCTTGCCAGACGTACGCGCCCTCCCGGGCTCGCTGCTCGCCGAGACGGGGGATCACGTAGGGCGCGTCGGACGTGCAGTGCACGCCCTGCATCGAGGCGATCACTCCCATCTGCGCAAATCGCGGGATGTCGTCCGGATGAATGTGCTGTGCGTGCTCGATGCGCCAACGCACAACCTTGCCGTTCTCAAGTTCATCGAAGAGCTTCTCGTAGATGTTCAGCACTTCGCGATTGGCCCGGTCGCCGATCGCGTGGACGCAGACCTGGAAGCCTTGCGCGGCGGCGACCTCGGCGGTGCGCGTGACGCTCGCGATGGCGGCATCCGCCGTACGGCCGGCCGTCGCGAGGCCCTTGCTACCTGGTGAGTCAGAGTAGGGTTCGAGCAACCAGGCACCCCTTGAACCGAGCGCGCCGTCGATCGTGCGCTTGACCGCGCGCACCGTCAGGTGGTGATCCGCGAAGTTGATCATCCGATAGTCCTTCAACTTCTTCGCGAGCTGCGCATTGCTGGAGCGGATCATCACGTAGAGCCGAACTCCGAGGCGACCGCGCTTCGCCATGTACTTGAACTGGTCGATCGATCCGAACGACGAGCCCGCGTCCTGGAAGCTGGTTACACCCTTGCTCAGGCACTCCCTCGCTGCGAGCTCGACCTTGCGACGCACCACTTCGTGGGGTGTCCGTGCGCGAGGAAGCTGGTTCGTCCTCCGGAAGCGTCCGACGAGGGATGCCGCGGTCTCGCGGAACACACCGATCGGATGGCCGCTCTTGTCCTTGAGGATTTCTCCCCCGGCCGGGTTCTTCGTGGACTTCGTCACGTTCGCGATCGCCATCGCCTTGGCGTTGAAGAACGCCGCGTGCCCGCTCGCGTGCGTGAGGCTGACCGGGTTGTTCGGCGAGACGGCGCTCAGGGAGTTGTGCGTCGGAAACCCTTCGACGTTTCCTTCGGGTCGGCGATCCCACTTTTCCTGGTGCCAGCCGCGTCCGACGATCCACTCGCCGGGTTGCGTTTTCTTCACCGCGTCGGCGACCATGTCGACGACTTCATCCCACGTGCCCGCCTTGGAAAGATCCAGGATGAGCTTGGAGTTGCCGACGCCGATGAAGTGGGCGTGTCCTTCGATGAACCCGGGAATCGCGGTGCGGCCTTCGAGCTTGATGACTTTGGTGTTCTCGGCGACGTGTTTCTGTATCTCCGCGGTCGAACCGACAGCGAGGATGCGGCCGCCCTTTACCGCGAGGGCATTTACGGTTCCGAGAGCGTCGTCGACCGTCACGATGTTTCCGTCGAGCAACACGAGGTCAGCCGCGACGGCGGCCTTCGCGGGGGCGGTGGGCTTTGGACTGCTCGGAGTTTGGCGATCTTCGGGCGTGTTGCAGCCGAGCCACGCGCCGCAGAGGATGAGCGAACAGAACAGGTTCCGTCGAGACATGGCGGTGTCCAAGGAGGGAGGGGTTGACGCCTTCAGCTTAGAAGCATCGATACGGCGCCACCCACAGTATTGGTGGTTTTTAGATCTCGCGGAATGTGCCGCGAAGCGCGATGTCCTTGTCGGGCCTCGCGCGGCGAAGAGCGATGGATCGGGAGTCGATCGCGCGCTGCACCGCGAGGATCCCGTCGAGGTGATCGACCTCGTGCTGGAGGAGTTCGGCGAAGTCGTCTTCCAGATCGAACCGGTGTTCCTGCCACTTCGTGTCGCGGAACGTCAACCTGCAGCGGCGTGGATTCTCGAGTTTCACGAGGAGCTCGGGGAAGCTCATGCAGTCCTCCCAGAACGCCATCTTCTCATCGCTCTGCTGATCGATCACCGGGTTGATGAACGCGAGCGGTTCGTCGACGTGCATGCATACGATCCTGCGGTGCACGCCGATCTGCGGCGCGGCGATGGCGCGGCCCCAACCGTGACGTTTTTGGAACTCGGCCATCGTGTCGTGCAGGTCCTGGATCACGGGAAGGATGCTCTCGATTTCCTCTGCCAGCACAGGCGTGGATCGTTCGTAGAGGCGAGGATCTCCGAGCAGGAGGATTTCTTGAACCGGCACACGGACATCGTTGCCCGAGACGAGAGCGCACGCAAGTCCGCTCGACTGTGCCAGCGTCGATCAGCGCGGCGCGACCCGAACCTCGACTCGCCGGATCGCCGTGCGCACGTCCCGGACGTGCAGGCGAAAGTCGGTCGCACCCCCTTGTCGATTCGCGAATCGTGCCCGGGGCAGGTCGAAGACGATGCGTCGCGCGTTGCCGAACCCGCGCACGAGCTCGTCACGCGCCACGGTGTATCGACCGTTTGTCGCCCCGTTGGGGTCGCGCGAATCGTACTCCAGCCGGATCGATCGGCCCCCGATTGGCTCAGCATCGACGACGACCTGCAGGTGGTCGTCTACATCGAAACGAAAGAAGTCCGACACTTCGAAGTACACCCGCGTCTCGCCGCGCATCGGGCCCCGGGGGCGAAGGCTCCGCCGTTCGATGCGGAAGGGACCGTCCGCGCGCACGGCTTCGCGCAGGCCACGTCGCTCGGGCTCGACTTTCGTGAAGTCGACGTAGACGCTCTTCGCGCCCTTCGCTTTCCGACCCCAACTGCGGTCGTTCCACGGTTTCGGTTCGGTGTGCAACAGCGGAATCTCGGGGCCGAGGTCGCCGCTGCGCAGGCGTCCGATCCACTCGCGCGTCAGATCGAGGTAGGCACGACCGGTCTCCTTCGTCGCGCAGATCTCAGTACCCTCGTGCACCTCGTTCCATGTCTCGATGAGGACGAGCTCGGGCTTCGATGCGATGGCCTTGCGCCAGGACCAGCGGTAGAAGTTGCCGTCCTCGCGGTGGCGAGACGGCGTCTTGCGCCCGGGGACCGGTGAGTCGTCGTAGCCGGGTCCGATCTGTGCCACGCCGGGGTAGAGTTTCGGGCCAAACAGCGCGCTGCCCCAGGCGGTCGTCCGATCCTGGCTGATTTTTCCCCAGCTCGCGTCGGGAACGAGAAACACGTCCTCGTTGGGGAACCGGTCTCCGAATGCTCTTCGCAACGCGGTACCGAGACTCTCATCCCATGCCTTTGCGGTGTGACTGCCGTACAGAACGACGAGGGCGCGCCCGTCGACGCGTGCCCAGAATCGCTTCGGAAATCGCGCGAAGTACCCCGTGACGATGTGGCAGAAGTGGACCTTGCCCGCGGTCGTCCGCAGGTCGAGCTTCTTGTCCCCGCCCCAGATCTTTGGGAGGAGGATCGTCGTGTCGAAGAACAACCCGATCTTCACCGACGCCGCCTTCTTCTTCTCGAGTTGGGTCAGGGCCTCGATCATCGGTGGGATGCCGAGGTGAGAGGACCTCACGGCCGCGTGGTCGTAGTGACCCCAGTAGACGGGCAGCGCGAACTCGATCCCGCACTTCGCCATCTCTTCGAACTGGGACCGATGCCACTTCGCGTCGAGGTAGCTCACGTTCTTCGGCTCGACGAAGTGGTGGAAGTGTCCCTCCGCGTTCTTCCGCCCGGCCTTGAAGTGTTCCTTTGGCCAGTGGTACCAGTAGAAGTAGTGCGTGGCGATTCTTGCGTTCGTGTTGGGGCCCGGTCCGTCCGATGGGGTCTGGCACGCGAGTGGAGTGCATCCGAGGACGAGGACAGAGAGGACCGCCGCGAGCTTCATCGCCAGATTCTATCGGCTACCATCCCGTCGGACCATCGATGGACAAACCACCGCCGTCGCGATCCTCGATTCCGGGAGATCGATGATCGCGTCGCGGACTACTACCTGGAGAAGGGGGAGGACGAGATCGGCAAGGGATTACCGTTCCTGACGCTGGAACTCCATCGAGCCACGGAGGGCTCCCCTTCGACGGGAGGCTTCGTGGACGTCTGACCTGTTTGCGGATCTGCAGTCCGTCCGGCTTGTCGAACACGAGCCACACGTCGTCCGGGACCTTCCGCATCGCATCACGGAACCGCTGCGACCTCGGGTCTTCCCTGGTCACGTTGCGGATGAAGACTCGGGGTCGAGTTCATCTCGTACGATGCGTCAACGTCGTCCATCGTGAAGGACCTCAGAACGAGCCGCTCGGTTTCGATCGTCTGGAGTAAGGGCGCTCAGCGCAGCGCCGCGAATTCCTTCTTCAGGCGAGCCAGCCAGGCTTCGAGTTCGTCGATCCGGATACGGGCGTCCTTCCCCGGTCGCTGGTCGGCGCGGTCGAGTATGCTCGCGAGGTAGCTGAGCTGCGCGACAAGCATCGGTTGCTGATAGGTGCCCTTCGCGGTCTCGAGCTGGCGTTCGATCTTCTCGAGTTCGGCGTCATTCGCGGGCTCGCCTCGTCTCTTCCGGCCGACTTCTGCCGCGAACTTTCGAGTCGCGGTGGTCACCCGCATCACGTCCAGGCTCAACTGTTCCTGTGCGCGCAGGTCGGCGACCGTGACGCCGTCGGCAGCGACGCGGGGGGCCATCCGGATTTCGAGCGGCACGGTCTGGGAGAGCTCGTCGACGAATAGTCGGATTTCGTACTTACCCGGCACCAACATCGGTCCACGGCTGCCGCGGCCGGCGCGCCGTGAACGTCGCGCCGGTGGTCCGTCCCGGGTCGTCCCCAGCCGACGCCAGCTTGCGCCGCGAGACGGACTCCGTGGTACGAGGGTACGTTCGGCAAACTTGATACAGACGTCGAGGACCGCGCGGTTGCGAAACGCGTGCGCGGTGTAAGCTGGCCGGCGACATGACCAGACACCTCGCACCAAGCCTCGTTCTGTTCACCCTCCTCGCCACGTCCCTGCACGCGCAGGTGCGGCTCCCCAACATCTTTGGCGACCACATGGTCCTGCAGCGGGGCAAGCCCGTGCGCATCTGGGGTAGCGGCAAGCCGAACACTGCGGTCTCCGTGAGTTTCGCCGGCCAGAAGATCGACGGGCGCGTCGACGAGAAGGGTTCGTTCGTCCTCGTGCTCGCGTCGATGAAGGCCAGCGCGACGGGCAGGGATCTCGTCGTCGCCGGTGAAGGCGGATCTCGGACCCTGAAGGATGTTCTGGTCGGAGAAGTCTGGGTGTGCGGTGGGCAGAGCAACATGGAGTGGCAGCTCCGCTCCTCGCGGGACGCCGACGTCGAGGTGCCGTCGGCGGACTATCCCGAAATGCGGTTCATTCGGATGCCGAAGATCGCGCGATTCAAACCACAGTCTGACTTCCCCGTAGAGAATCCGACCTCGCGGCAAGGCAACTGGCGGAAGTGCATTCCCGAACAGGTCGAGAACTGTACTGGCGTGGGTTACTACTTCGGACGACGCCTGCACCGGCGGTTGCGCGTGCCGGTCGGGCTGATCGACACGTCGTGGGGCGGGACGATGGCGCAACACTGGGCGAGTCAGGAGACCCTGCGAGGGATCCCCGCGATGAAGAAGTACATCGACGACTTCGAGAAGAAGCGAAGCGACTGGGTCGCCAACGGTCGCGAAGCCGGCGCGAAGTCGCGATACGAGGCCGACCTGAAGTCTTGGGAGAAGAAGAGCGCGCAGGCCAAGGTGGAAGGCGAGCGGCAACCACGTCGTCCGAATTTCAACTCGTACACCAACCCGGAGGACAAGGGACAACCCGGGGGCATGATGAACGGCGTGATCGCGCCGATCGCGCGTTTCACGATCCGGGGCGCGCTGTTCTACCAGGGTGAGAACAACTCGTTCGTGGAGGCATGGAAGCCGTTCCCGCGCACGTTCCCGGCGGTGATCGCGGGGTGGCGTGCCGCGTTCGGTGATCCTGACATGCCCTTCGGCATCGTACAGATCGCCGGGTGGAGCACCCGGCGGTCCATGACCTACGACATGAATCACCACTGCAACATCGTCCGCGAGGTGCAGTTCAACACGTGGCGCAAGACACCAAACACAGGGTTGATCGTGACCTTCGACACGAACTCGAATGGGAGCATCCACCCGGGACGCAAGCTGCCCGTAGGCGAACGATCGGCGCGCTGGGCGCTGTCAGAGGTCTACAAGGTGGGGCAGGGACGAAACTCGAAGAAGCCACTCGAGTGGCGTGGACCGATCTACAAGTCCATGTCCGTCGAAGGAAAGAGGATCCGCGTCTCGTTCGACGACAGCTCGGTCCGCGGCCTGCGGCTCGACCAGGACGTGGAGGTCGGGTTCTACATCGCCGGCGCCGATCGCGTGTTCCACCACGCCCGTGTTCGCGTCGACAAGGGGAAGCAACTCATCGTCTGGAACGATGACGTCAAGGCGCCCGTCGCCGTGCGCTACGGCTGGTCGAACCTGCCCGTCGGCGGACTGATGAACGCGCGCGAGCTCCCCGCCTACCCTTTCCGCACCGATACGTGGCCCATGGTCCCACACCAATCGAAGGGGGCCTACGAGGTGGATAAGAACTGAATCTCGCCAAGAGTCCGAACGGTCGCAAGAAGGATCGGGATTTGAGATCGGCCCCGCCGTCAGGTCGACCATCAGCTTGTTGCCACGGGCGCCCGACCGGGCTCCCCAGCGCCTACCGCGCGCCCTTCTTCTTGCCGTTCTTCTTCTTCTTCTTCTTCTTCTTCGGCTTGGGCTTCCTCGCCGGCCTCTTGGTCGAAGCGCTGCTCGTGAAGATCGGCGTGTCCCACCTGGCGATATCCGCGGGCTTCACCCCTTTGCGGTGCGTGCCGAAACCGAACTTGACCGGGTTGTAGGGGCCGACGAACGCGATCGGCATGTTCTTCTTGATCGCGTCTTCCATCCCGAGGCACCAGAAATGCGCGTTGACGATCATGCGCCGGAACCCGTCGCTGACGATGTCCTGTGAAGCACCATGAGTCGAGGCGAACACGCGGGACGTCGGTTTCTTCGGGTCGTAGTTGCGAACCCATGCGACGGCGTGGCGCTTCTGCTGCTTCTCGTTCTTGGTCGGGGGTGAGTCAGGCGTCATCCCGTCGAGAACGTGGCCGCGAGCCAGCGTGATGCTGCCGTCCTTCGGGTGGCCGACGTACCCACCGCACATCGCGTGTGCCTTTTCGACTCCGCGAAGAACCGGGTGGTCTCGCTGGCCCTTCTCGAGCACGAGGTTGGAGCTCTGGCGGTGGTTCCGACCGAAGTGTCCGACCCAGTGTTCACCGAGGATCTCCTCGCCGAACCCGAAGCGCCAGTTTTCACCGTCGCCTTTGAAGCCCTCGTTGTACTTGGCGAACTTTCCCTTCAGTCCGTTGAAGCCGTGCGTCGAGGTCCGCAACCCGATCACCGGCTTGCCGCTCGCGAGGTAGTCCTCGATGTGCTGCATCTGGTCGTCGGCGAAGTGCTGGAAGCGGAGGAACACGACCATCAGGTCCGCGGTCTTCAGCGTTTCGAGGTTCGTGATGTGGTTGCTGCCCGGGTCGATGTCGCCCGTCTTCGGGTTCGTCGTGACGATGAACGTGCTCTTGAACCCGTAGTGCTTCGCCATGATGCGCGCGAGCGCGGGCAGGGTCTCTTCGCCCCGGTACTCGTGGTCGCCCGCGATGAAGACGATGTGCTTGCCTTTGCCTGGCCCCTTTTCTCCCTCCCACACCACCGTGTTCGGGTTGTCGTTCTGGGCGAGGACGGGTGCCGCCAGTGCGGCGAACGTGAGGGCGAGCGGCATGAGCCGCAGACTGAGAGTCGACACGAGCGTCTCCTTGGCGTTTGAGTGTGAGTGTGTTCCGGCGTCCGTTCGTCCGTTCGTTCGACGCGAGACGGAGCAATGTAGCGGCGCGATGGTGGCGCCACTCGGCGTCCGTGACGTCGGCGCGGAACATCGCTCCCTCGAGACCCTCGCCTTCGAACTCCGCCAATCCCTTCGCGGCTGTTTCTTCATTGTTAGCGAAGTTCAGTGCGACCCTGGCGCCGGCGCGACCGAGGGCCTTGGCCATCGCGAGTCCGAGTCCGCGGGAGCTGCCAGTGACCAGAGCAGTGCGGCCGGAGAGGTAAAATGTGTCCATCTGGCATACCTTACCCGAGGAGGGATGGGTTGTTGCAACGATGGCGCACCTGATGACCATTGGGATGGGCTAAGGTCGTGGTGCCTCGCCCTGGCGCCCGAAACAATCTCACATGAACGTTATGAGCAAGGGTCGCGTCCGCGGAACTGTAGCGTTGGTCCTGTGCCTCGCGCTGGTCACACTCTCCACTAGCGCGCCGGCCCAAAAAAAACCTCATCCCAAGCACAAGCCTGCGGCTTGGTCGAAGTGCGAACGATGTCGATCGGCTTACGACAAGGCCATGGCGCACACGGTAACCCGTCTTCGCCGCGCCAGTTTCCCGGCGAAGATGGTCATGGGCTGGCTTTTCCTCGCAGACGGTCGACATCCGAGGGAGCTGAAGAACGTCATCGACGAGGCGATGCGTTGGAAACAGCGGGTCGGTCGCAAGGCGCCGAACAACCACCGTCGGAACTGGTATCCGGCGCTCGCCGGAATCCTGCTCGCGGAATACGCCAAGTACGAGCCCAGCCAGAAACTGCGGACAGCGCTGCAGGATCTCGTCGACCACTTCGTCTTTGTTCAGGAGCGAACCGGCGGTTGGTACAAGTGGCACGAAGGCGCGTACAAGGATCGGCTCGACTACCCGGTGAAGGACCTGGGAATCCTGAACGCGATGATCTTCGGCTTCCTGTGCACGGTGAAGACACAGGGTGTCAACGTTCCGACCGAGGCGTTCAAACGCGCCGACGCATGCCTGAACTCGCTCCTCTCCCGACGGGGCATCAGCTACGGCACGGGATCGCGAGGCGGTGATGTAACGGGGGCGCGAGGTGCGTTCGCGTTGAACGGCCTGTTCTACGCTCGCGATCAGAAACACAAGATCGCGAAGATCTACGCCGACGTTCTACCGAGGCAGATTCCGAAGATGGACCAGGGTCACCACGTCGGTGCGTTCCATTGCCTCGGCGTCGCGCTCGGTTGCCACCTTCTCGGCCCGAAGGTCTACAAGCAGCTCACCGACCACTGGCTCGACAAGCTCATCGCCAAGCAGAAGCAGGACGGAGGCATCTACGTCGGGGACGACGGCGACGCCGGCGGTGAAGTCGGGTTGCTGGGAGAGGACGACGGGTCGACGGCGGCGGCGGCGCTGTTGATCCTGCTCCAGGACTCGTCGCGGCTGACGCCGAGCAATCAGCCAAAGATCAACTGGCTCGCGATGGACCTGCCCGCCGCTGCCGATCCCAAGTCCAAGGTGTTTCGCCGCGCGCCTGGTCTGGCGAAGAAGGGCAAGCTCGCCGAATTGCTGACTCTCGCGAACAAGTCGCTCACCGCGCGGCGACCACCGGCGGAGGACGAGCTGGCCGCGGCGACAACGATCAAGCTGGCGGTCGAACGTCACGCGAAGAAGCGGTTGAGGGAGGCCAAAGCCCACGTCGAGGGGCGGGAAGTCCGGGCCGCGCTCGAGATCCTCGAGCCGCTGGCCAAGAACCTCGCCAAACACGAACTCGGTCGGGCCGCCGGTCGGGTCCTGGCCGACATCCGCGCAGACCCTGGCTTGCAGCGCGAGCTGAAGGCACAAAACGAGCTCGCGAAGGCCTGGCAGATCGCCTGGCGCAAGGGCCTCCAAAAGGCGCGGAAAGCCTTCGAGAAGGTCATCAAGTCCTACCCACAGACCCTCGCCGCGAAGAAGGCCAGGGACGTGATCGGCTGAAGAGGAGCCGGTCGACTCTACGGGGTGCGATGTGGTGCAGGGAGTGCAACTGCCGTGGCGTGGGGCCTCTGCCGACAACGTTGATGGATGGTCGGAACCGTGGTGCTTACGGGTGAGTTCAACAGCTTCGCGCGCGAAGGATACGGCTTTCAAAGATTGACCCGCGAAACACGCAATAACGCTCATCTCCTGGATCGTGCACGCCGTGATGGGTGACGACGCCAGGTTCTTTTGCAGCGCCGACAAACATGCCCGCAAGATCACTCCTGCCTCCTCCAGCTGCCCGCGAGGAGCATGCGCGACAAGTGGAACGCGCTCGATGCGGACCCGGGGAGGGAATAGGTAATTCAGTGGGTGGGACTACTTTCGCCGCCCGAGCGTCTTCCCCTCGCTCTGGCCCACCGGCTGCTCTTGGGCTCGACGCATCGCTTCATT
>PVBE011428210.1_pt1 | contig 21766 bp, 23 predicted proteins | sample 1631181 | NCBI WGS metagenome assembly PVBE01 (sample SAMN08397723, study PRJNA350692) | Marine metagenome, whole genome shotgun sequencing project. | isolation source: water | place: Pacific Ocean | collected 2012-04 | reverse complement strand
CGCGGACTATCCGCACGTCACCAACTTCCTGGACTTCCACTTCAGCGCTGCCAACCCGCAGTATGGTGAAACGCACCCCGAAATCTACGAGGTGTTGGAGCAGGCTTCGCAAATTGGCGATCCGGCTGAGGCGGAGGCACTATACACTGAGGCCAACAACGCCATACGCGAACTTGCTCCGATGGTTCCCATCGCCCACGGCGCTTCGGCTTCGGCCGCCCTGGCATCAGTCGACAATGCTCACTTCCGGCCGTTCGGGGCTCCGTTGTTCCACTATGCTGACCCTGGCAAGGACACGTTCGTCTTCATGCAGAACGCTGAGCCTATCAGCTTGTATTGTGCGGACGAGACCGATGGGGAATCGTTGGCGCCGTGCCAGCAGGTTGTCGAGCCGTTGTATGACTACGAGATCGACTCTGGCAATGTACGGCCGATCCTGGCAACCTCCTGTGAGCCTAATGGCGATCTAACTGCTTGGACCTGTGCTCTCCGTGAGGGAGTCAAGTTCCATGACGGCTCTGACCTGGACGCCAACGACGTCGTTATGTCCTGGGCTGCCGCCATTGACGCTGGCAGCCCGTATCATGTGGGAAATACAGGCGCGTTTGAGTACTATGCGTATCTGTGGGATGGTTTGATGGACACCAGTCAGTAAACTTGCTCAACAGACCACGTTCCAATGTGGTCTTTGTATGACCTAACGTGGGATGGCATTGTCGCTTGAGGTGACTTTCCATCCCACGTTGTTGTTACCAGACCTGATAGGGCTACGGTCATGATCCAATACGCTGTTCGCCGCATACTGCTTGCTATTCCCGTAGTATTTGGAATAATGCTGGTTACCTTTGTGCTGGCGAGAGCTATCCCCGGAGACCCCTGCAAAGCGATTTTAGGGGAAAAGGCTACGGTTGCGGTATGCGAAAAATTCACCCGTGATCATGGCTTGGACAAACCTGTACTAGTCCAGCTCACGATATACGTTGGGAACATCCTCAAGGGCAATTTTGGCGAATCCATCCGCTTTAGCCGCCCGGTGATGCTGATCATGGTCGAACGACTGCCGATGACGTGAGGCTATCAGCTTTTCGAGGGGCTCTCCCTGCTTTGCCCGTTTCTCGCCGTCTTCGCCCTTTGCAGATCGCGATAGGGGCGAACAGCCTCGGCAGGTATTTGTTCGGCATGTTGCTTGATTTGCTGAATGACCTCTTGAGCATACAACATGATGTCTTTCGAGAAAACCCCTTGCTGACTGAGCAAACGGGCAAAGGCTCCCTGCGGATAGAGCGCTGGCAGATGGCCTTTGAAGATCAAATCCGGTCAAAGAGGGCCAGCGATTCAATTAAACAATCTTGGTATATGCTGAGAAATGATCCAATGGCCTAGCCAGGTATAGTGAGAGGTGATTGGGGACGCGTTTACGTTTATAAATCCGGAATTATGCGACATGACAGGCCACCTTACTTTTTGGTTGCGGCTGGAGACGGCGCTATGGACAAAAAATGGCATTATTAGAAATTGATAATCTAACAAAAAGATTTGGCGGATTGATTGCTGTGGATGGATGCACTTTTTCTGTTGAAGAAAGGAGTATCACAGCCCTAATCGGCCCTAATGGAGCGGGAAAGACGACTGTATTCAATCTAGTCAGTGGAGTATTGCCAGTAGATACAGGAAAAATGATATTCAATGGTGAGCACATAGAATCTCTCCCACCGCACAAGATCACTCGCAAAGGGCTAAGCAGAACTTTTCAGATCAGTCGCGATCTGACGGAAATGTCCGTGATCGAAAATTTAATTGTCCATTCACCCACTCAAAACCTGCTTGACTTACTCAAAGGAAGTATTCTTAAACGAGAGCTAGATCAGGCGATGGAATTGTTAGATTTTGTGGGCATCACCCATCTGGCAAATGCCAAGGCCAAGAGTCTTTCTTATGGGCAGAAAAAATTAATGGAATTTGCCGCAACCCTGATAACCGAACCTCGCATGATCTTGCTTGATGAACCTGCCGGTGGGATCAACCCTGCTCTGCTAGAGAATATCATGGAAAAGATCACGGATGTCAACAAACGGGGAGTTACTTTCTTGATTGTGGAACACAATATGGATGTTGTGATGAATCTATGTGATCCTGTGATAGTAATGGCTTATGGAAAAGTATTAGCACAGGGTACACCTGATGCTGTGCAAAATGATCCGCAGGTGTTGGATGCGTACCTGGGAGATGGCTCATGACATTTTTGCACATACAAGAAATCACAGCTGGTTATGGGGTGGGCCCTGATATTCTAGCCGGCCTTTCCCTCAATATAGATAAAGGAAAGTCATATTGCATCATTGGTCCAAATGGCGCAGGTAAATCTACTTTACTGCGAGTGATATGCGGGTTGCTTCATCCACGCACAGGTATGGTAATGCACAATGGCGAGGATATCAGCAACTTGCGAACTGATGAAATCTTACATCGTGGGATTTGTTTTGTACCACAGGACTTCAGCCTGTTCCCAGATATGACGGTCAAGGAGAATCTGCGAATGGGGGGGTACATCATGAGTGATCGGAAAGAAGTGGAAAATAGAATCGAAGAGGTTTTTGACATGTTTCCGATTCTAAGTGAGAAAAGCTCGGACCTGTCCAAAACATTGTCGGGTGGCCAGCAGCAAATGCTAGCCATGGGACGCAGTCTGATTCTCCGACCAGAGGTGATAATGCTGGATGAGCCATCTCTAGGACTGGCGCCCGTCATTGTCCAGCAAATTTTTGACAGCATCGCCAAATTGAAAGATGCAGGGATGACGATCATCATGGTAGAGCAAAATGCGCGCAAGGGTCTTGAATTTGCCGAATGGGGCTGTGTACTAGATCTGGGGGCCAACCGTTTTGAAGGTCCTTCAGAAACCATTTTACACGACCCACGCATTCAGGAACTTTATCTCGGAAAAATTCACCGGAAGCGCATGAAATGACCGACACTGTTCTCCTGATCCAATTATTGATCCTCGGTATTTCTTTGGGAGGTGTGTATGCGTTGATGGGTTCTGGGCTTACCATTGTTTATGGCGTGATGCGGATTGTGAATATTTCTCACGCAATAATAATGATGATCGCTTCATATTTGACCTATTTTGCATTTCAGCTATACGGAGTGGATCCAATCCAGTCGCTTGTTGTCTCAATGCCTATCATGTATGTGGTAGGTGTGCTTATTTACAAAGCATTTTTTTCCGGGCTGAGTAAGGATGCACGTTTTGGAGAACTAACGGTGTTATTAACGTTTGCAATTGCGTTGATTGCCGAGGGTACATTAGGGTACTTTTTCACAAATACTTATCGTTCAGCATCTCCAACCTATGCAACCAGCGCCTTTTTATTTGGGGATATATTCCTGCCTAAAGGGCAATTCTTCGCAACGGTTTTGAGTATTATTCTGATTTTCTCGTTGTGGGCTTTTTTGCGCTACACTCGAATGGGGAATGCCATTCGAGCTACGATGCAAAATACCACGGCTGCTCAGATTGTTGGGATCAATATTGAAAAAGCCTCTGTGGCTTCTTTTGGCATTGGTATAGCGTTGGGGGGTGCAGCTGGTTCATTGCAGACATTCCTATTCCCATTTTATCCAGGGAAACATTGGGAGTGGATTGCGATCTTGCTTTCCTTGATTGTTCTTGGAGGAATGGGAAGTTTGATGGGCGCCCTGGTTGGCGCTATGATATTGGGAATATCTTCTACTTTTGTCAGCCATTTCTTTGGGCCGACGTGGGCACCAATAACGTTTTTCCTCGCGTTGTTCTTGATACTTTTGTTCCGCCCGCAAGGTTTATTTGGCCAAAAGATGGAGGCCGAATGACAGTAAACGATGCTGTTAACTCTGAATATTATGATACTCTGATCGCTAGAGTATCGCGCGGTAAGATAATGTTTGCACTTACGCTTGTTTTGATATTGGCGTTGGTGCCGTTACTGGTATATGTTGTTGATGGGATGAATTATTATCTGCACATGATGCTCTACTCCTTCATGTTTATCGCAATGGCGACAAGCTGGAATCTAATCGGAGGCTATACAGGATATACGTCTCTGGGACACAATGTTTTCTACGCTGTCGGAGGGTATTTTTCGGGCATGCTATTCCTGGAATTAGGTATCTCCCCCTTCATTACCGCTCCTCTCGCTGGTGTCGTTTCGTTAGGAATTGGGTTTTTGTTTGGATTGGTCAGTTTGCGCACACGGCGTGGCCCGGCATTTATCATTTCTACGATCGCGCTATTGCTTTTGTTGAAGATCACATTTGATCATTGGGATTTTATTGGCGGTACTGGGGGGGTTAGCATTCCGTTTATGAAAATCCCACTGATATGGGCTAAAGTACCTTTTTATTATGCCATGTTGCTCATAGCAATAGGTGCAGTATATTTGTCTTACCGCGTCCGGCATTCAAAGTTTGGCCTTGGGCTGCGAGCCATCTCACAAGATGAGGTCAAGGCGGAGACAGCTGGAATACCTACCAACCAGTACAAGATCCTGGCTTTTGCGCTGAGTGGCTTTTTCGTGGGTATGGCTGGGGCTATATGGGGCTACTATATTACCTATCTCAGACCAAGTATTTTCCTGACTGTACTTTTGGGCGCTCACCTGGTGTTGATGTCAGTCTTAGGCGGCAAAGGTACAGTTACTGGCCCTATTGTAGGAGCGATATTGTTCATTGGGATCAATGAGTTTATGGTGGCTCAGTTAGGTTCATCTGAATTGAACATTGTTGCCACTGGTGTACTCTTGGCTGTGGTCTTATTATTCTTCCCAGCTGGGATTATTGGCTCTCTCAAAGAAAGCGGTATGCTTCCAGCAATATTGGATTGGGGCTAAAAGAGAATGCAAGTGCAATCAAGAATAGCCCAGTTGCGCCCGAAATTGTCATCCGCCTTTGAATTTTCGCAAAAGCAGGTGCGCAACCTGGTCGAGACCTATCCAGATTTCTTCCCCATGTACACCGAAGGAGGAAGATGGCGCCACGAAGGCGAAGCCTGGACGAACTGGTGTGAGGGATTCCTGGGTGGCATGATGTGGGTTTTTCATGCTCGGACAAGTGATCTCTGGTGGCGTGAAAAGGCAGAGCATTACTCCCGGTTGATCGAGGAGCGTAAGACCGACCGCAATGTCCACGATTTGGGTTTTTTGTTCTGGTCAACCTGGAAACGCTGGTATGACCTAACGGGAGAAGATGATATTTATCAGGCGGTAATCACAGCTGGAAAAACCATGGGCCTGCGCTTCATGGAGAAGGGCCAGTACTTACGCTCGTTCGTTGCTCCCGAATCCCTCTTCATTGACATTATGATGAATGTGGGTATTGTCTTCTACGCTGCGCAGCAGACCAGCGACGCTACCTTGTTGGACAAAGCCCATCAGCACTGCCTGACAACCCGCCGTTACTTGGTACGAGGGGATGGCAGCACTGCCCATGAGGGCATCTTTGATGTGGAAACAGGTGGATTCCTGCGCCAGTCGACACATCAGGGGTGGCGCGGCGACTCAGCCTGGGCGCGCGGTCTGGCGTGGGCGCTCTACGGGTTTGGAACCGCTTATGGGATGACCAAGGATCCTCGCTACCTAAGCACCGCCCGCCTGTGCGCAGAATTCTACCTGGAGTACACCCCCTTCGAGGCAGATACACTTGGAGGCCCCGGGATCCCGCCAAACGATTATGATGATCCGCGTCAGCCGGTATCTTATGAGAGTTCTGCGGCTGCGATTGCTTCCAGCGGCCTGTTGAACCTATCTCAACTGGTTCAGGATCAGGTATATGCCGACCGCTATCTTCAGGCAGCCCTGACTATACTAGATACACTTACCAGTCCCGAATATCTTGCCATCGATACGCCTGGATGGGAAGGGATCCTGAAACATGGTATCTATCACCAGACGAAAGGTTTGGGTGTGGATGAGAGCGTGATGTGGGGAGAGCACTTCTTTGTGGAGGCTGTTGATAAGGTACTGTCGTTGGGGGATGAACGTTGATGAGAGAAAAAGTTGCCATTGTCACTGGTAGCAGCCGTGGCATCGGGCGCGGCATCGTTCTGGCTTTGGCAGAGCACGCCTGGAGTGTGGTAGTCAATTACCGCAGCAACCAGGCAGCTGCGGAAAATACTCTACAAGCCGCTCAATTCGTTGGAGCTAAGGGTATCATCGTTCAAGGAGATGTAGCCAACAAGGAAGATCAGGTGAAATTGGTGGAAGCCACCCTGGAGCATTTCGAGCGCGTTGACCTGCTGGTGAACAATGCAGGCATTGGCCCGCGTGTACGGGTGGACATGCTCGAGGCAAGTGAGCAGAGTTATGATGAGGTAATGGCCACCAACCTCAAAGGCCCTTTCTTCCTCACTCAGTTAGTCGCCCGTAAGATGGTCCATTTGATCGAGGATGGTAAAGTTCAAAGTCCGAAAATCGTCAACATTGGCTCGATTAGTGCCTATACTAGCAGCCCAGCCCGAGCCGAATACTGCATCAGCAAGGCCGGCGTGGGTATGATGACCGCTCTGTGGGCTGATCGTCTGGCCGAATATGGCATCAATGTCTATGAGATCCGCCCTGGCATCATTGAGACAGATTTAACATCGGTGGTAAAAGACAAATACGACCATCTTATCCAGGAGGAGGGTATCACACCTATCCGTCGATGGGGGCAACCGCAAGATATTGGTAAAGCAGTTGTTGCTATTGCAGAGGGTTTACTGCCATTCTCAACAGGTGAAGTCATCAATGTGGATGGAGGTTTCCATCTCACACGGCTTTAGGAGGATAGATTATGACCCGAGTTGTCACCTTTGGAGAGATCATGTTGCGTCTTTCTCCACCGGAAAATATGCGCTTCAGCCAGGCACGCAGCTTCGATGTAATCTATGGTGGGGGCGAGTCGAATGTGGCCGTATCGCTGTCACACTTTGGTTTAGAGACCGACTATGTCACCCGCTTGCCGTCCAATGATATAGGTGATGCTTGTGAAAATTATCTGCGTCAGTTCGGCGTGGGTACTCGGAAAATCGTCCGGGGTGGTGACCGCCTGGGCATTTATTTCCTGGAACACGGCGCGGTGCATCGCAGCAGCAAAGTAGTTTATGACCGGGCAGGTTCTGCTCTCGCTACTATCCAACCAGGGATGATCGACTGGGATACTGCTTTCAACGACGCTACCTGGTTCCATTGGACCGGTATCACCCCCGCAATTTCTGAAGGCGGTGCTGCGACTTGCTTGGAGGGGGTGCGGGCTGCTAAGAAAAAGGGGTTGACTGTTTCCTGTGATCTCAATTACCGCGCAAAGCTCTGGAAGTGGGGCAAAGGACCTGGAGATGTTATGCAAGACTTGGTAGCACTTAGCGATATTGCCATCGGGAACGAAGAGGATGCCGCCAAGGTATTTGGCATTCACGCGCCTGATACAGACGTAACCTCTGGCGTACTTAAAGCTGAGAAATATCAACAGGTTTGCCAAGGACTCTCAAACCGATTTCCCAATCTACATACAATTGCTATCACCCTGCGTGGCTCCCTATCAGCTAGTCATAATACCTGGAGCGGCGTGTTATGGCATGATGGAGAGATGTTCTTCGGCCCAACATACGATATTACGCATGTCGTAGACCGGGTTGGCGGCGGCGACAGTTTTGTGGCCGGTCTCATCTATGGTTTGAACGTTTACCAGAGTGATCACCAACGCGCCTTGCACTTTGCCATCGCCGCTTCTGCGCTGAAACACACCATATTTGGTGATTTCAACTTGGTGTCTGTGGCCGAAGTCGAGAAGATTGTGGTTGGTGACGTCTCCGGCCGCGTTAGTCGATAAGAAGCTGGAACTTACCTATAGAGGTATCATCTAATGGCCCAATACAGTCGCTTACATGTCCTTACTACGATGATCGAAACCGGTCTCATGCCCCTTTTTTACAACGCGGATATTGGCATTGCTACCCGCATTGTCGAGGCTTGTATTGCTGGTGGTGCTCGCTGCATTGAGTTCACCAACCGGGGGGACCAGGCACATGTTGTCTTTGAACAAATAATGCAGCGATTTAAAGATAAAGAAGATGTAATCTTAGGTGTTGGTTCGGTGATTGACCCAGGGACGGCTTCGCTTTACGTTCAATTAGGTGCCAATTTTATCGTCAGCCCCGTTTTGGTTACGGAGACTGCCCAGGTATGCAATCGTCGCATGGTTGCTTATATGCCGGGTTGCGGCGGTCTCAACGAAATTTCCCAGGCGCAAGAACTGGGGGTTGAGATATGCAAGATCTTCCCTGGTAGCCAGGTCGGAGGACCGGGTTTTGTCAAAGCCGTGCGCGCACCAATGCCCTGGACCCGTATATTACCCACCGGTGGTGTGTCTCCTACGGAGGAGAATATCAAAGGTTGGATCGAAGCTGGTGCATCCTGTGTTGGCATGGGAAGCAAACTCATCACCAAGGAGTTTGTTGCCAATGGGGATTACGGTGAGATCAGCGAAAATGTACGTAAGGTATTGACCTGGATTCAGGAAGCCCGTGATGGCATATCACCTATTTAAATTTACTAGTAACTGTTCACCCAATTAGGAAACAAAAGTGAAAAATCGCTACCCTCGCGTTGCTCGCCATCGAGATGCAAAAATCTTCCGTGAGCATATCGACAAACTGAACATACGTCTGCCCTTTGATGAGAATTTGCTCTCAGGTACCGAAAGCCCTTTGGGACAGCCCTATTTTTTACCCGATGGTCGCTGCATCGGGAATCGTTTTTGCACTTTGCCCATGGAGGGCTGGGATGGCACGCTGGATGGAAAGCCATCAGAGCTGACCACTCGACGATGGAAGAATTTTGGTCGGAGTGGCGCGAAATTAATTTGGGGTGGAGAAGCCGTCGCGGTCCGTCATGATGGGCGTGCCAATCCTAATCAATTGATGATCGATGAAGCAAACCTGGGAGATCTTACCACATTGCGCCGAGATCTGGTTGAGGAGCACATTGCTCAACATGGTTCGTCGGACGATCTTTTTGTGGGATTGCAACTGACCCATTCTGGACGCTTCAGCCGCCCCAATGAGAAGACTCGTTCGGAGCCCTTGTTGGTTTACCGCCACCCGGTAGTCGATCAGCTATTTAATATCCCTGAGGATTACCCCGTCTTGACGGATGGTGAAATCGAGGGCTTGATAGCTGATTTTGTACGAGCTGCGACGCAAGCCCAGGCAATCGGCTTTGACTTCGTTGATATCAAGCACTGTCACGGCTATTTAGGCCATGAATTTCTAAGCGCCCGTTCGCGTCCAGGCCGCTATGGAGGCAGCTTCGAGAACCGCACCTGTTTTTTGCGAGAAATTGTGGAGGGCATCCGCAGAGACTGTCCTGATTTGGTCATCGGTGTACGTCTGAGTGCGTTCGATTTTCCACCCTTTAGAGAAGAAGAGAACGGGAAAACCAATCCGCTGGAGTGGCGCGACGAAGATGGTAAGTATCCATATACCTTCGGAAGTGATCCTGATGACCCGCTGTCGATTCGGTTCAGTGAAATCTCCGCCTTCCTGAAACTATTGGAAACCCTGAATATAAAGCTGGTCAACCTCACGGCTGGCAGCCCCTATTACAACCCTCACATCACCCGGCCAGCTTATTTTCCCCCATCTGATGGCTATGCTCCGCCGGAAGACCCATTGGTTGGTGTGGCGCGTCAGATTAATGTTGTTGCTGAATTGAAGTCCCACTTTCCAGATATTGCTCTGGTTGGTTCAGCCTACAGTTACCTGCAAGATTGGTTGCCTAACGTAGCGCAACACGTGGTCGGGAATAATATGGTTGATTTCGCTGGATTAGGACGCATGGTATTGTCCTACCCCGAACTTCCAGCTGACGTATTGGATGGGAAAGAACTCGACCGCAAACGCATTTGCCGCACTTTCAGTGATTGCACCACTGCGCCTCGAAAGGGTATGATTTCTGGCTGCTACCCCCTGGATGATTATTATAAGGAGCTTCCTGAGGCACAGATGCTAAAACAGATCAAAGCCCAACTTCGCTCTTAAGTAAGTCCCCCTTGTGGAGGTAAAACTTTGCGTGTTGTTACGGCAGACCAGGCGATCAACCTGATACGAGAGGGTGACACCGTGCTCATTGGGGGCTCTGGTGGTGGACATGCCATCCCCGAGAGCCTGATCCTGGCTCTGGAACATCGCTTTCTCGAAGAAGGCAAACCAGGAAAGATCACCTTGTTGCACCCCGTAGGGATCGGTGATGGTCAAGGGCAAGGAGTTGATCACCTGGCGTATCGTGGGTTACTCAAACGCATCGTTACAGGTGCGTTTGTAAATTCCCCCGCCATTGCAGAATTGGCAAAGGAAGACGCTATCGAAGCCTATACTTTGCCACAAGGTGCACTTTCTCAACTCATGCGTGAAATGGCGGCTGGAAGACCTGGACTAGTCACCCACGTAGGACTGCATACTTTTATAGATCCACGTTACGGTGGTGGACGACAAAGCCTTTCTGCCAAAGAAGACTTGCTCGAGGTGATCACCCTCGCCGGTCAGGAATGGCTGTTCTACAAACCTTTCAAGGTGGATATTGCCTTTTTGCGTGGGACTACCGCCGATGAACAAGGGAATGTGACCATGGAGCACGAAGCTGTCTTCGGTGAGATGCTCTCCATGGCTCAAGCAACTCGCAACGCAGGGGGAGTCGTGATCGTTCAGGTGGCCAGATTATCCCAGGGGGATACATTGCCCCCCAAGCAGGTGAAAATCCCTGGAATGCTGGTAGATCTTGTTGTCCTGGACCCAGACCAAAGGCAAACCTATCAGGTCGATTTCAGCCCTGCCTATGCTGGCGAGCTGCGTGTCCCATTGACTGATATTTCACCTCTAGCTTTCGATGCTCGCAAGGTGATTGCCCGCCGGGCCGCTTTAGAGCTTTTCCCGGGAGCAGTCTGTAACCTGGGTGCCGGAGTCTCCACAGGGATTGCCAACGTGGCTGCTGAAGAAGCTATTTTGGATCAGATCGTGCTCTCCAATGAGCAAGGCTTGATAGGTGGCGCGCCAGCCTCGGGCATGGACGCTGGTGCAGGGATAAATTACACGGCGATGATTGACCAGCCCTATCAATTTGATTTCTATGATGGTGGTGGACTTGATTTGGCTTTCCTCTCCTTCGCACAAGTTGACGCAAGAGGAAATGTGAATGTCAGCCGCTTCAACGGGCGGATTATTGGCACCGGTGGTTTTCCTCACATAAGTCAAAATGCTAAAAAGGTGATTTTCAGTGGAACACTTACCGCGGGGGGCGGTGACATCTCTTGGTCTGAGGGCCTCACAGTGATCCAGAAAGATGGGCGCTATCCAAAGTTTGTGTCCCAGCTTGAGCAGATCACCTACAACGGGCGATTTGGTTGCGAGCGAGAGCAAGAAATCCTGTTTGTGACTGAACGGGCAGTTTTCCAACTCAGTTCAGCGGGTTTGGAATTGATTGAGTTTGCGCCCGGTCTGGAACTAGAAAAGGATATTTTCGCGCAAATGGAATTTCGTCCGCAAGTTTCGCCAATATTGAGAGAGATGGATGCCCGAATATTTCGTGCTGACCCCATAGGAATGGCATCTGATCTGGCCAAAAAGCCACATACCAATATCCCATCTCGTTTGCGGGAATGAAAAGAGATGACTAATGACTAATTCAAACTCCACCAAGAACATCACCAACTCATCAGATTTAGATTCTTCTGTCATCAGGGTTGAATATCCCCGCCAAGGTGTAGCGCTGATCACAATATCATCCGAGCCGCTGGGGGTGCTGCGCTTCAATGTCAAACGGGCGCTGCAATTAACCTTGGCGGAAATGGAAGCTGACCCCACTGTTCACTGTGTTGTGTTGACTGGTGCTGGGCGTGCCTTCTCTGTCGGGTCAGATATTCGCGACTTCCGCCAGGACGTGGGCTGGTTGCTCGAAAACGAATACGTGGAGGCCGGTCTAAACGCCGCTATTGAAAATTCGCGCCTACCGGTCGTTGCGGCCTGCAACGGCTTTACACTAGGTGGCGGGGCAGTGTTAGCTTTGGCGTGTGACATTCGCATGGCAGCCGAATCCGCACAATTTAGCTTCCCAGAAGTAAAAGTTGGTGCCTTTGCATCGGGCAGCGGCACGCAACGCTTGCCGCGCCTGATTGGACGCGGCCGTGCCCTCGACTTGCTTCTGACTGGTCGCACGGTTGATGCCGTCGAAGCACTGGACATTGGTCTGGTAGAATATGTCATCCCAGACGACAAATTGCTAGAAAAAGCCTTGGACCTTGCTGCTCAAATTGCCGTCAATGCCGCGCCTGCGGTTGCGGCTACGAAGCACTGTGTGAATATCGGGTTGAGGGATGGCTTCGAAACAGGCTTAGCCCAGGAGAGACAGTTACGAGTTAAGACGGGTGTAGGCCTCGACGCAGCGGAAGGTAAAGCTGCTTTTTTGGAGAAACGTCCATCACATTTCACGGAATAGATTATGCTCGCCGTCCTCTTTCTCCAACCAGGCAAATTTGCTCTCAACGAAGTGCCCAAACCAGAAATCGGGGCAAGGAATATGTATGGATATCCCTAAAACAATGAAAGCAGCTGTGCTGTTTGATTATGGTGACCTGAGAGTCACCGAAGTGCCAGTGCCTGATTTGGGATCGGGTGATGTGCTGGTGAAAGTAAATTCTGTCGCAATCTGTGGGAGCGACCCGGCTATCATCGCAAAGGGCTGGAAAGGACATGAGAAATTAGGTGAGTTTATCCCTGGTCATGAATTTACCGGAGACGTTGTAGCTACTGCACCTGACGTGGCCAGGATCAAGGTTGGCGATCGCGTTGCTGTTGAACCGCACAAGGGTTGTGGTCGCTGTGAGAACTGCATTCGTGGTCTGTATACCACTTGCCTCAACTATGGCAAACACGAAGCGGGCCACCGCCACTTTGGTTTCAGCAGTAATGGCGCCTATGCTGAGTTTGCCAATTGTTATGAAACCATGTTGCACAAGCTGCCAGAAAGTATATCTTACGATGAAGGGGCCTTGCTTACGACTGTTGGCACGGTGCTATATGGTTATGAGCGCATCGGTTGGGTGAAGCCTGGTGAGACGGTAGTGGTGACTGGGCCTGGGGCCATTGGCCTGATCTCGGCGCTGTTGGCGAAGATCCTGGGTGCAGGGCTTGTCATTATGACGGGTACGCGAGAGCAGCGCCTCGCCGTGGGCCGTGAGATGGGTGTAGACATCTCGCTCAACGTGAAAGAACTGGACGCTGTCGAGAAGGTCATGGAACTGACCAATGGTGTAGGTGCCGATATGGTGGTTGAGTGCACCGGACAGCCTGGCCCCGCAGCGGATGCGCTCGACATGATCCGTAAAAACGGGCGCATATCCTACAACGGCATCTATCACGAACCAGTGACCCTGCAGCTTGACAAGATCGTGCAGTGGAACCTGCTCATCACCGGCCCTAAGGCCGAGGGGATGTGGAGCATGGAACGAGCCGTTCCTTTGATGGCCGATGGGCGTTTGGATTTGAAACCCATGATCACGCATACCTTTCGTTTAGATGAGATTAACGAAGCCTTTGACACTTTTACTGGTCGAAAAGGTGGAGCAATCAAAGTCATCGTCAAACCCTGATGGAGGTAGATTATGAGTATGCACAACTGGCAAATCCCGCCCGATGGCGGACACATGGATGCCCCCGATGGCATTTACTTCCAAAACATGAACGCTTTGGAGGTGGAAGAACGACTGAAGAAAAACGATCTGCTGATCATTCCGGTGGGCAGTACTGAAGCCCACGGCCCGAACGCCTGCTATGGGGAGGATACTTTCCTGGTTACGCGTATGGCCGAGGCTGTAGCAAAGGCAACTGGCTGCACGGTCTCGCAGCCGATTTGGTTTGGTAGTCACCCCTACCACCATATCGGGATACCTGGAACCGTTCCCGTAGATGAGGATACCTTCACCGCGTATCTGAGTTCGATTATCGCTGGATTTTGGAACGCCGGCTTCCGCAAGCAAATTCTGCTCAATGGGCACGGACAGGAATATGTCATCCCTTCAGCCATCCACCGCTTCGCCAAGCGGTACCAGGTGCCGAGCATATTGATCAACCTGAACTGGTATTACGCCATCCAAGAACACATCAAAGACAAAGCCCACGGCGGTCCATTTGAAACCCCTTTCGTCCACGCCGATGAGTGCGAGACATCTTACTCCCTAGCCCTGTTCCCAGAGATGATCCAGCAGGAGAACGCGGTGGACACCGAGTTCCACGGCTTTTTACCCCCCGGACATGTGGACTCGGCCGCAAATTGCTACCAGCGTCCCATCCCATGGTATGGCCACGTCGGGCTGGGAACGATCGAGATCATCGGCAATCCAGAGGGCGTGGTGGGCAAAGCCACCCTGGCTGATGTCGAGAAAGCCCGCCCCGGGGTGGAAGCCCTGCTGGACTACATAGTCAAGCTGCACGATGACATCATGGAGAAGTTCCCGGTTGGGGTGCTGCCCGATGCCTCTTTGGTCACGCAGCGCTTCACCCAGGCAGAGGTAGACGAACTGATGAAAGGCCCGCTCAAGGGGGGCAAACATCTTTATACCGTCGCTTGGCCGCCGAGCTAAACCGAACCGCCCCTTTATACAGGACTGCCATTTCTGCCAAGACCGGCAGCTCAGCACTAGATTTGGGAAAAGGACAAAAAATGTATGACCTGGTCACCTTTGGCGAAGCAATGATCCGTTTCTCTCCGCCGGGGCACCAACGCCTGGAGCAGGTCACCTCGCTCGAGGTGGCAATAGGCGGGGCAGAGCTGAGCGTTGCCGCAGGTGTCTCACGCCTGGGGATGCGTTCAGCCTGGGTCAGCCGCTTACCCAATAATCCACTGGGACGGATGATGGCCAACAAAGGCCGGGAGTTTGGCGTGGATACCAGTCACATCGCCTGGGTGGATGGTGAGCGAGCGGGATTATATTTTGTGGACTATGGCGCCTCCCCGCGACCCACCAGCGTGATTTACGATCGGAGAAATTCGGCCTTGGCTGGCATACGACCTGAAATGATCGATTGGGAATCCCTCCTCGCTAGAACCCGCCTCTTCCACGTTGGCGGTATCACCCCAGCCCTTAGTCCCTCTGCTGCAGGGACTCAAATAGAGGCCTTGCGTACTGCCCGTTCGGCAGGCTGCCTGGTCAGTTATGATCTTAACTACCGTGCTCTCTTATGGCCATTGGAAGAAGCCAGGGCAGCCCAACTACCATTGATGGAATATGTGGATATCCTGATCACCTCCTTGCCAGATCAGCCCAATGTCACGGAGTTGATCTCAGGTTTGAGTGGTGAGAATCCCGCCGAGATGGCACAGAAACTTTCCGAACGCTTTGGCTTCAAGGCTGTCTTGGTGACAATGCGTGCCACCCCGTCCGTTCAGCGAACGATCTGGACATCGCTGGCATATGCCGATGGACAGGTGTTCACGGACCGTTCTTATGATGTGGAAGCTGTTGACCGTCTCGGTGGTGGAGATGCCTGTGTGGCCGGGTTCTTGACAGGGTATCTTGAAGGAGATATGGCCAGAGGGTTACAACTTGGCAACGCTTTTTCTGCCCTCAAGCAAACCTCGCCCACCGACTGGCCCTGGCCGACTCGTGAGGAGGTCGAAACGCTGATTGCTGCTGACGAAACGAGGATCACCCGTTGATGGATGAAGCTAAGACTCTGCGCGTAGCATTCACTGATTTTGTCTTTGAAAGCCGCCAGGATATTCACCTGCCGGGTTTTGAATTTAGTATTCATCCACCGCTTCGGGCTGCTGATGAAATCATCGCGGCGGCGTCTGATGCCGACATTTTGTGTATGCGCGACCAATTTGGGCAGGTGACGCGTCAGGTTTTTCAATACCTGCCCAAAATAAAATTAATCGTCACACGTTCAGCAGGATATGATCACATCGATCTTGAAGAGGCCCGGCAACGAGGCATTCCAGTATGCCATGTCCCAGATTATGGCGCTCACATGATTGCTGAGCAGGCTTTTGGGCTGTTGTTGGCTGTGGCTCGAAATATTGTGCGGGGCGATCAACGCTATAAGCAGGAGCATGTCTTTTCTGACCAGGGTTTACGAGGTATTGAACTCTATGGAAAAACTTTAGGAGTGGTCGGTACCGGGCGCATCGGTATGCACACCATTTGTGTTGCCAAAGGATTCGGCATGAAGCCACTGGCTAACGATGTAAATCAAAACATGAAAGCAGCTAAGAAATGGGGATTTCAATATGTTCCCCTGGAAACATTGCTGACCGAAAGTGACTTTGTCACCCTGCACACCACCCTGACCAAGAATACGCACCACCTGATCAATGCTGAACGTTTGGCTCTAATGAAATCAGGCGCGATCCTTGTCAATACAGCCCGTGGTGCTGTGGTGGATACGCAGGCCCTCATCGCCTCACTCCGCATTGGGCATCTGGGGGGTGCAGGCTTGGATGTCTTAGAGAACGAGCGCGACACCTACCACGATTTTGGCAGCCTCAACGTGGTAGTCACTCCCCACCAGGGTTGGTACACCGATGGTGCTGTCGCGCGTATCCTCCAGATTGCTTTCGAGATTCTGCGGTCTTATCAACGTAACGAGCTTATTCATCGAATAGCATAGTAATGTGGGTTCCTCCCCTCTTTTCTTAATTTGTTGATATTGAGGAGTTGAATTGTATGACTGGTGCAATGTGGGCAGCAGTGGCTGGCGTAGGATTTGGATTTTTCCAGGCTTTCAACCGTATGGCGCGAAAAGGTTTCAATGTTTATTGGGCGACCTTTTCGCTGTTATTTGTCAGCAGTATTTTTCTGGCTATCGCTGGCTCGTTGACGGAAGATCTGGCAACTTTATTGTCAACACCTCCACTGGCAATCCTTAATTTCGGATTGGCTGGTTTCATTCATTTTTTTGTTGGGTGGACTCTTCTTACGGAAAGCCAGAATCGAGTCGGGGCGGCGCGCACAGGTGCTTTGGTGGGAGCTACACCACTATTTGCAACGATTGTTGCTATTTTGGTATTTGGAGAGATTCTCAGTTTTGTGCTCCTGCTGGGTGTTGCTACGGTAGTATTAGGTGTATATTTTGTCTCCATATCTGGCAAAAATGAACTTAACATTTCTGGGACGACCTGGCGCGACTCATTGTTCGGATTGGGCACTGCTTTGTGCTTTTCCCTCAGCGCGATATTTATTCGCAACGGACTGCAAGCCCTACCTTCTCCACTCTTAGGTGTGTTGGTAAGCGTGGGGATATCTACGATCGCCTATGCAATCCTGCTATTTATTCGACGTGATAGCCTAAATTTGCGAGCCATTCCTCACGACTCTCTGTTGTATCAAATTGCTGCGGCGATATTTGTGGGTATCTCCACTTGGATGAAATGGGTCGCTCTGGGTATGGCCCCGGTTGCGGTCGTACTTGCTTTAGGGCGCCTAAACGTTCCAGTAGTTATTGCGTTGTCACTTTTTATGGTCGGTCAGACACAAGAACAAGTCACAGCCCGGGTGTGGCTTGGTGCAGCCCTCATCGTGGCTGGTTCGCTATTGCTTATATTTTGTCGTTCATGAATTCAGGAGACCTTCATCATGCCAAAGCCAAGTTCTCTCACTAAATTGTATGTCAAAGCCCTTTCCCCTGATCAGCCCCCCTATCAAGTCGATGAAAGAATCTACCAGCGATTTGATCAGCGAAACAACCTGACCATTGGTCGACCCAACTGGGATGAAAGCATTCAGGTATTCACCCGAAAGTCGGTGGATACACGCGTGAAAAAAATTAAGACTGATCGCCCTGGCTACCAGACCGAAGACTACAGCCTTTTTCTAGCAGGGGGTGTGACCACATTTCGTATGGGAAACAGCATCAACCATGCTAATCGTGGTGTGACTTCTTGGGATACTCTTGGTAACGAACTCCCTCCGGGAATAAATCGTTGGGACGATTTACCTGAAAAAGCGACAACGATGCTCAAGCGGGCAGCGCGTTATTTTGGCGCGGATATGGTGGGGATCGCCCCTCTCGACCGACGATGGTTTTTCTCACATGCCTTTTGGGCTGACAACACTCACAAAGAGGTGGTTTTCAAGGCTGTTGATATCCCAGAAGAAACCGATGACCAACTGATTATTCCTGAGAAGATGCGCTGGGTTATTGTGATGGGGGTTTGGATGAATCCCTCCGTAATCCAATACACCCCTTCTCCTCTCGGCTGCGCAGAAACACGCCTCGCTTATAGCCGGGAGGGCTTGATGGTTTCCGGTGTGGCTGAATTCCTGCGGGGCATTGGCTATCAGGCCATTCCCTCGATCAACGATCTGGCGTTGAATATTCCCATGGCAATTGACGCCGGATTCGGAGAACAGGGTCGCAATGGCAAACTGATCACCCCGCAATTTGGGCCAAGTATGCGCTTGTGCAAGGTGATCACGGATTTGCCATTAGCGCGTGATTTCCCGATTCGTTTTGGTGTGGCGGAATTCTGCAAAAATTGCCAGAAATGCGCAGAATCTTGCCCTGTCTATGCCATACCTACGGGTGAACCTAGCTGGTCGCGACCGAACATCTCAAATAACCCCGGTGTATATACCTGGCACTTGGACAATGAGCTTTGCCGGCGTTATTGGTCTTTAGGCAACGGTACCAATTGCACAGTCTGTATTCGCTCCTGCCCCTTTACCAAACATCCCGGTCTGGTGCATGACCTCACCCGGACTTTCATTTCCAACACACCCGTATTCAATCCATTAATTCGCAAGTTGGATGATCTTCTAGGTTATGGCAAAGAAGGCGACGCAGAAAGATTCTGGTCTGGGAGTGATGGATGAAATAATCAACCAAAGTGCTTTATATGATCTTCAATATCCCATGTCTGGTAAGTTATCTTTCTGAATTGACAACCCTTGGACCGGGGAATGTAATTTTGATATGCAGCCTAAAAGAGATTGGAGCAGTTCCAGCTCCGATAATCGCTATGAAACCTGGAAATATACTATCCGGTAACATTGAAGAGTTAGGCGTTTTGACGAACCCGGTTGTAGCAGAGGAGGTATAAGGTGAACACTGACTATCATACGGCCATCGTCACAGAGCCAGGAATAATTGAGTTTCAGGAACGAGCGTTGCCGGAACTCGGGACAAAAGATGTCCTCATTAAAGTGAAGGCTGCTTCTATCTGTGGGAGTGATTTACATGTTTACAAGGGAAAACATCCCTCCGCACCCCTGCCGGTTGCTGTTGGACATGAAGTCTCTGGAGAAGTCGTGCGGATTGGGGGGAATGTATCAGGCGTCGCTTTAAGTGACCGAGTTGCAGTTGAACCAGTGATTGCATGTGGAAAATGTCATTTCTGTCTGCGTGGGAAATACCATTTATGCACTAAGATCAGTTTTCAATACCGGCAAGGACAGGGAGGCTTTGCGCCCTATTTTGTGGTCAATGAACGTTGGTTGCACAAACTACCGGAAGATATCTCTTATGAGGAGGGAGCCCTGATAGAGCCTTTGGCGGTAGCGATCCACGCAGTCACTAAAGGATGTATAAGCATAGGTCAAACAGGTGCGATTTTTGGAGCCGGTGCTATTGGTTTGCTCATTCTAATGGTGATGAAGCATGCTGGGGTCGGAGATATTTTCGTTGTTGATATCCAGGACCATCGGCTGGAGAAGGCTATAGCATTAGGAGCATCGTCAGTGCTAAACAACCTGAACACAGACGTTGTCGAACAAATATTCAGAATGACAAACCGGTTGGGCGTAGATAAAGCCTTCGAAGCAGTAGGAATTGAAGCTACGCTGGTTCAATCCCTGAATGTATTAAAAAAGGGTGGCACTGCTGTTTTGGCGGGTATTTTTGAGCGCCCAGAGGTATATATCCCCGCAAATGTATTCGTTCAGAAAGAGATTACATTAACGGGGTCACAGGGTTATTGCTGGGATTTTCAGGAAGCCGTGAAGTTCGTTGAGCATAACGATGTTCAACTCAGCCAACTCATTACCCATGTTTTACCATTGGGAGAGCTTCATGACGGGTTTGAACTGTTGATGGATCCAAAGAACAATGCCATAAAGGTTGTTATTAAGGTTGATCACTAGATGAATTAAGTTGACTGTTTTATCATTGCATTAATACTGGGTTCATCATGTAGACTGGATAGAATTTTAGGTAACATGTGAATGTTCCCTAGTGACATTTCAACTATACACCCGCCCCTAGCGGGACAACAAGCATCGCCTGTTCCGGTCCCATCCTGATCAGAGGCCCAATTTCTCCCACCCCCGCCGGGATGAGAAGGGGTCATATATTGGTAAGTAACAATAGAAAAGTGAACGCGGGAGGGTCGATGTACGGGCAGTAAAGCCTTTACTGCCCCCGTACACCCTTACAGGACTTCGGGCAGATTTAAAGAGTGGCTACAGATGAGGAACGAAAGAAATTGCTGGGCTCGACTATCGACATCGCCTACATACTAGAAGGCTCCATCAAGGCCATCAAGCCCAAGCCAAGCATGTACAACCTGCTGCATGCGACTATAGGTCGTGATCAGCCCGATAAGAGCCCTCTTGTAGTACGACTGCGGTCCCGACGGGGACGAACCCGCACGCATTTGCAACATGTTTACCCTGATTTAGGCGGCAAATCCGTGCATTTCTGCGGGATAAAAGTCTTTACCCCCCTAGCCTACTTCGCGACGTGACCGACGAGCCTGAGCGTCATTGACCTGCTTCAAATAGGAGTGGGGCTTTCTTTTTTTACCACCAGCCAGCGCCTGCGCGTCTTGTTCTCATATTATGCTACACTCCATCTTATGTCCCCAGATATTACTGTCACAGTACGCCTGTACGCAACACTACGGAACCATCACACCAACCCAGAGATTTCCGGGCCGCTCGCAGTCACTGTGCCCGCCGGGGCGGTGGCTGCCGATTTGGTGGGCGCGTTGCAACTCCCACCTGAGCAGGTGCATAACATCTTCATCAACAATGCTGCTTGCGAGCGGGATGCGTGCCTGCACGCTGGCGACGAGATCAGCCTGTTCCCGCCGGTGAGCTGCTCCAGAAGCGGGACGTGGAGACAGACCTGCTCTGGCTGATGCAGTAGCGCTGGAGCGCTACTGCATCAGCCAGAGCCAACGCGTCTTTTTTCTCTCAAAACTATCTTTATACATGAGCAGCGTACGGTGGGCCTTGTCGGGTGACGATGGCTGACCCGCTGGGAGCGGGTGCATAGTGTAGACAATGATACGGAATCCTAAGCTTGGAAGAGGTATGAGAGCAACGCGCACGTAATGAAGGAGAACAAACAATGGAAAAGGTGAACATCGCTCAGAAACTTAGCCTCTTCCGAGAGTATTGGAGTCCAAGAATTGCAGGTGAACTTAACAACTCATATGTCAAGCTGGCCAAACTCAAGGGGGAGTTCGTCTGGCATCATCACGAGGCAGAGGCCGAACTGTTTCTCGTCGTAAAGGGATACTTATTGATCAAACTCAGAGATCGTGACATCTTGTTAGAAGAGGGAGAGTTCATGATCATCCCCAAAGGCGTGGAACATTTGCCCATTGCCAAAGAAGAGGTACAGGTGTTATTGCTTGAGCCGAAATCTATAGTGAACACGGGCAATGTACGGAATGAAAGAACAGTCGACGACCAGTGGATCTGAACTTTGTAATGCTGCATATGGCCCAAAGGCTTCGACCCGGAAGCGGCAGGGGCGGTG
>PVBE011604961.1_pt1 | contig 21771 bp, 19 predicted proteins | sample 1631181 | NCBI WGS metagenome assembly PVBE01 (sample SAMN08397723, study PRJNA350692) | Marine metagenome, whole genome shotgun sequencing project. | isolation source: water | place: Pacific Ocean | collected 2012-04 | reverse complement strand
GCTGCCGCGGCCGAAGATGCTGATCTCGCCGGTGCCGGTGACTTCACGGGTGAAGCGCACGCAACGCGAGCAGAGGATGCAGCGCTCCTGATCGAGCATGACGTGCGGCCCGAGCTCGACGGCCTTGTTTTTCTTGACCTTGTGCTCGCGGAACCGCGGATCGTAGAGCCCGAAGTTCAGATAGAAGTTCTGCAGGTCACACTCACCGGACTGATCGCAAACCGGACAATCGAGCGGGTGGTTGGCGAGGAGGAACTCGAGCACCGCGCGGCGGCCGTCCTCGACGTTATCGCCCTTGGTGTGCACGACCATGCCCTCGCCGACCGGCGTGTTGCAGGCGATCTGCAGCTTGGGGAACTTCTCGACTTCGATCAGACAGATACGGCAGTTGCCGGCGATCGACAGTCCCGAGTGGTAGCAGTATCGCGGAACGAAGATGCCGAGCTGCTCCGCCGCCTGGATGACCGTGGATCCCTGGGCGACTTCGATCTCGCGGCCGTCGATGGTCAGCTTGGGCATGCTGCAACCTCTCCCTTTTGGAGCTTGCGACCGGAACGTATGAACTCCTCAAACTCGTCACGGAACTTTTCGATGTAGGACTGCACCGGCCACGCCGCCGCGTCCGCGAAGACGCAGATGGTCTTGCCTTCCATGTCGCCCGCGATCGCGAGCAGATCGTCCAGGTCCTGCAGGCGGCCTCGCCCGTCGGTGATGCGGCGAAGGATGCGATGCACCCAGCCCGTGCCTTCGCGGCACGGCGAGCATTGCCCACACGACTCGTCTGCGAAGAAGCGTGCCGCCGAATCAAGTGCTTCAACCATGCACGTTGTCTCGTCCATGACGATCACGCCGCCGGAGCCGGCCATGCTTCCGGCCGCCATGAGCGAGTCGAAGTCCATGGCAACATCGATCTCGTCTGCTCTGAGGATCTTGGCCGAGATACCGCCCGGGATGACAGCCTTGAGCTTGTTGCCGTCGGACACTCCGCCCGCGGCGTTCTCGATCAGCTCGCGCAGCGTCACGCTGACCGACCACTCGTAGACGCCTGGCTTGTTGACGTGCCCGCTGACACAGAAGAGCCGCGTGCCGCCTTGGCGCTCCGTGCCAATCGTGGCGAAGCGCTCGGCGCCGTTGCGCAGGATGTACGGGACACAAGCCAGGGTCTCGACGTTGTTGACAATGGTCGGACACTGGAAGAGACCCGAGATAGCCGGGAACGGGGGCTTGAGCTTGGGATAGCCCTTCGATCCCTCGAGCGAGCTGAGCAGCGCGGTCTCCTCGCCGCAGATGTAGGCGCCGGCACCGCGGTGAATGACGATGTCCAGGTCGAAGCCGGTCCCTTGGATGTCCTCGCCCAGCCAACCTTGGCTGTGCGCCTCGTCGATCGCACGCTGCAGCCGCTTCGCGGAGCGGAAGTACTCGCCGCGGATGTAGACATAGGCCTTGTGACTCCCGATGGCATACGCCGCGATGATCATGCCTTCGATCAGCGCATGCGGATCCCGCTCCATGATGTAGCGGTCCTTGAACGTACCGGGCTCGCCCTCGTCCGCGTTCGCAACGAGGTACTTGGGCTTTGGTGAATCCTTGGGCACGAACGACCACTTCCGCGCGGCCGGGAAGCCGGCGCCTCCGAGGCCGCGCAGGTTGGCTGCGCCGACCTCCTCGATGACCTGCTCGCGCGTCATCGACGTGAGGGCCTTCTTGGCGCCGGCGTATCCGCCGGCAGCCGCGTACTCCGCCAGCCAGGTACCGTCAAGATTGTGGAAGTTGTTGGAGAGCACGGGGCCGTCCGTGCACACGTACGGCGTCGGCTCTGCCAACGGCGTCGAGTCTTCGGGCGGCTCGAGCGCAGTACGAAGCACGGTGCTCAGCGTGTCGTCGTCGAACGGTCCGACGAAGGCCTCGTCGAGCTGACCCATCGGCGACATCTCGCACGCGCACAGACACTCGACCTCGGTGAGCGTCACCTCCCCGTCGGGCGTCGTCTCGCCCGGACGGATTCCCAGGGTGTCCTGGATGCGAGCCATCACGTCACCGGAGCCGCGCAACAGACACGGCAGGCTCGTGCAAACGCGAAGCTCGCGCCGGCCGACCGGCTGTGTGTGGTACATCGTGTAGAACGAAACCGCTTCGCGAACCTGCGAGCGTGGCACGCCGAGCATGCCGGCCACCCAGGCCTCCGCGTCCTTCGACACCCAGCCATGGTTCTCCTGCACTAGCCAGAGCACGGGAAGCATGGCTGCCTTCGGGTACTCGTAGAGCTGGATGATCTCCCTGGCCCTGCCTTCGAGGTCTGTGAAACTCACCTGTCGAGCTCCCCGCCGATCATGTTGACTGAACCGAAGGTCGGGATCATGTCGGCGATCATGTCGCCTGTGAGCATGTGCTCAAGCGCCGACATGATCGCGAAACATGGCGGCCGCACCCGGACGCGATACGCGTGCGCCGCTCCGTCGCTGACGACATAGAACCCGAGCTCGCCGTTGGCGCCTTCCACCGGGAAGTAGACCTCTCCGTTCGGAGGGCGAATGCCATGGCCGAACATGACCAGCTTGAACTGGTTCATGAGCCCTTCGATGTTGCCGTAAGCGTCTTCCTTGGCCGGCAGGAAGACGCGCTTCTCGTCGGTGGCTATGGATGGCTGATGCGCGCGACCCGAGCCCTCGAGCGTCGGACCGGCGACCGCGCATCCACCCGAGAAGGCATTGATGTCACCCATCTTGGCGAGGTCGACCATCTCCGCCGCGGGAATCTCTCGCCCCGTCTCCGGGTTGACCAGCACCGGACCAGGCGGCATGTCGCGCAGCGCTTGCTCGACGATCTTCATGGACTGCTGCATCTCCTCCATGCGGACGAGATAGCGATCCATGTTGTCGCCCGTCGTGCCGACCGGCACGTCGAAGTCCAGCCGGTCATAGACGGCGTAGGGAGAGTCCTTGCGCACGTCGAAGTCAGCGCCGGTGGCGCGCAGGAATGGACCCGTGATGCCGTACGAGATCGCGTCCTCGGCAGAGATCACACCGGTGCCAGCCATGCGGTCGGTGAAGATGCGGTTGCGGGTCAGCAGCTGGTCCGACTCCTCAAGGACCTTGCGGGTTTCTGCGAAGGCCTTCTTGCACGGCTCGGCGAAGTCGTCGGGCAGGTCACCCTTCACTCCTCCGACGCGGCAGTAGGAGACGGTGAGGCGCGCGCCGGTGACCTTCTCGACGAGCTCCCAGAGGAACTCGCGCGCTTTGATCATGTAGAGGAACACGGTGAAAGCGCCCAGCTCCATCGCGGTCGCCCCGACGCACGTGAGGTGGTCGGTGATCCGCGAGATCTCCGAAACGATGACGCGGACGTACTGGCAGCGCTCGGGAACCGTGATCCCGAGCATCTTCTCCACCGCCATGCAGTAGCCGACGTTGTTGATCAGAGGGGAGACGTAGTTGAGCCGGTCCGTGTACGGCATCACGCCGTTGTAGTCGACCTGCTCGGCCATCTTCTCGAAGCCCCGGTGCAAGTAGCCGATCTCGACGTCCGCCTCTTCGATCTGCTCGCCGTCGAGCTTGGCGACGATGCGGATGATCCCGTGCATCGCTGGATGCGCAGGACCGATGTTGAGCAGCATGTCCCGCGTCTCGAGTCCACTGGCATGGACCTCGGCGGTCATCGTCTCCGGCTTTGGCGTCGTTTCCATGGGCACCTCGATCCGGGTCAGTTCAGCGGCCCGATCAGGGGCTGGCGCTTGTTGACGGGGTAGTCCTTGCGGAGCGGGTGCCCCTCGAACTCGGCGTACAGGAGGATGCGTCTCGGGTCGGGGTGCCCACGGAAGACGATGCCGAACATGTCCCACGCCTCGCGCTCGAGCCAGTTGGCGCCGGCCCACAGCGATGTCACGGTGTCTACCTCGGCGTCATCCTCGGTGAGAGGAACCACCAAGCGCAGCCGGTGCTTGTGCGTCGTCGAATAGAAGTGGTACACGACCGTGAACCGCCACTCTTCCGGATCAGCGCCCCTCTTCTCAGAAACGTAGCCGGGCCCAGGCCACGGATCTTCGTCCGGAATCTGAGTCGACGGCTTCACCGCCACGCCCGACGACGCGAAGAACGCGGGCGTTGGACCCTTGCCGAAAGTCGAGTAGTCCACAGCCGACAGGTCCATGAGAAAGTTCATCGACAGCGCTGGGTCGTCCTTGACGAATCGCGCCACGTCGAACAACGACTCGCGACGGACGACTACCGTCGCGTCGCCCCGGAACACGTGCGAAGCCAGCACGCCGTCCGCGAACTTCGCCGAAACGGCCTCGATCATTCCGGAGTTGTTCATACGTCGAAGTCCGGTCGGGGATCGCGGGTCGGGTGTTGCCCGGTCGAGTGCTGGAGCTGGATCTTGTCCTGCAGCTTCATCAGACCGTCGAGGACCATCTCTGGACGCGGTGGACACCCCGGGATGTAGGTGTCGACTGGCAGAATCGTGTCGATCCCCATCACGGTTGCGTAGTTGTCGAAGAAGCCGCCCGTGCACGTGCAGACGCCGAACGCGACGACCCACTTGGGCTCTGCCATCTGGTCGTAGATGGTGCGCAGGACCGGCGCGATCTTGTGGCTGATCGTCCCGACGACGAAGAGCACGTCGGCCTGGCGCGGAGAGAACCGCGGCAGGCCGGCGCCAAAGCGATCGACGTCGTAGTGCGAGCACGCAGCCGCCATGTACTCCATGCCGCAGCACGCCGTAACGAACGGGTACTGGAAGATCGAATACTTTCGCGCCCAGCCGATGGCGTCGTTGAGCTTGCTGGTCAGGAATGAGTTCTCGTGTGCCATGCTTCGATGCTCTCCGGACGTTACTTCCAGTCCAGGGCGCCGTTGTCCCACGCGTAGACGAATCCGATCATCAGGACGCCCAGGAAGATGCCCATCTCGATCAGCCCGAGGGTTCCCAATTCGCCGAAGACGACGGCCCAGGGGTAGAGGAAGACGAGCTCAACGTCGAACAGAATAAAGAGGATGGCCGTGAGGTAGAACTTGACCGCCAGCCGTCCCATCGGCAGCGAGAACGGTTCCTGGCCGCACTCGAATGGCGCGAGCTTCTCCGGTGTGGGGTTCTTCTTTCCCAACGTCGAAGCGAGCAACACCATCAAGGCAGCGATGCCTCCTGCCATGACGAACATGACGGCGACTCCGATGTACTCGCTCATGAGCCCATGACCTCGATCGCAGCAATGTACAGGGAGTTGTTCAAGGCGACACCGCCCAAGCAGTGAGGCTGCCAGGTGAGATCCCGCCAACCAAAGTGACCAGCGCCGCGAGCGCGATCGCCACAGTCACGGCGATCGGAACACGCGATGGTGCGGCCTCTTGCGGATCCTTCATGTACATGAGCACCACGACGCGCATGTAGATAAAGGCAGAGATCACACTGCAGACCACGGCGAGGATCGCCAGCGCGATGTGGTCGGCGCGCACGGCGCTCTGGATGATCACGAACTTGGCGGCGAACCCGGCGGTGGGGGGGATGCCGGTCAGCGACAACAGGAAGAGCAGCATCAGCGCTGCCATTCCGGGGCGCTGCGAAGCCAAACCTTGGTAGCGGTCGAGCTCTTCGCCGCGCTTGCCCAGAGCGATCACGACACCGAATGCTCCAAGCGTCATGAACACGTAGAAGAAGGCGTAGGTCATCATCGCCGAGACGCCTTCGCCGGTGCCGGCCAGGAGGCCGAGGACTGCGTAGCCTGCGTGCGCGATCGAGGAGTAGGCGAGGAGCCGCTTCATATCGGTCTGCGACAGAGCAAGCACGCTGCCGGCGATGATCGAGAGCGCGGCGAGCCCAGCGAGCAAGAGCGAGAGGACCTCGGTCTCAGAGCCGAACGCCACGAGGCAAACGCGCCCGAGCGCGGCGAGTCCCGCCGCCTTGGAGCCGGCGGCGAGGAACGCGGCGACCGGCGCCGAGGCACCCTGGTAGGCGTCCGGCGCCCAGGCGTGGAACGGCACGGCGGCGATCTTGAACGCGAGCCCTGCGGTCACGAGTCCGAGGGGAACGAGCAGGAACGGGGCGCTCGCTAGACCTTCCTTTGAGAGCGCCGCCGCGATGCCCGCGAAGTCCGTGGCGCCCGTTGCACCATAGGTCAGCGCGATTCCGTAGAGCAGCAACGCCGAGGCGAAGGACGCGAGCAGAAAGTATTTGATCGCGGCTTCGTTCGCCAACGGTCGGTCCACCTTGATGCCGACCAGGACGATTGCGCACAGCGTCGTGAGCTCGAGGCCCAGATACAACGTGAGTAGATCGATCGCAGATGCCGAGAACATCATCCCGGTTGCCGCCAGCAGGAGCAGCGCGTGGTAGTCGCCGCGTGGCACCTCTTCGCCGACGATGCTGCGCACCGAGAGCAGCGTCGTCATGCCCACGGTCGCGGCAATGAGCACTCTGAAGAACGTGGCATAGCCGTCCACGGTGATCATGCCGGCGAACCCGGTGGTGGGTTCGGCCGGGGCGAACCAAACAGCGCTCAGTGCTGCGGCGACGGCAGCGGCGACGGTCAGGACGATCGCCACCGGCGTCTTGCGGATGCGCCGGGCGATCAGGATCAGCAGCAACGCCGTTCCGACGAAGATCAGCTCCGGGACGACGAGGACGAGGTCATCGAGAACCGGGCCGCTCGCCTTCTGTGTGACGACGGTGCCGATCATGGCTTGACTCCCGCCAGGAGTTCGGCGACCGGCACGTGCAGATAGGACAGCACGACTTCGGGATAGAGGCCGAGACATACAGCCAACGCCACGAGGGGCACCAGCGTGGCAATCTCACGCGCGTTGAGCTCAAGCTTCAGCCCTCGTAGCCCCTCGTTGGTCTTGCCCATCACGACGCGGTAGTAGAGCCAGACCAGGTATGTCGTCCCGAGCGCGACGCCCCAGACCGCCATCGCGCCGAGCCAGCTCTGGGTCTTGAACGCACCGCCGATGATCAGCACCTCGCCGATGAACGAGTTCAAACCGGGGAAGCCGGCGGACGCGAGACAGAAGAACGCCAGCATGGTGGCGTAGATCGGTGCGACCTTGCCGACTCCCCCGTAATCCTTGATTTCGCGCGTGTGCGTGCGCTCGTAGATCATGCCGACGCACAAGAACAGCGCCGCGGAGATGATCCCGTGGTTGATCATCTGCAGGATCGCGCCTTCGACGCCGCTTTGTTCGAGCGTGAAGATGCCAAGCGTCACGAAACCCATGTGGCTCACGCTCGAGAACGCGATCAGGCGCTTCATGTCCGTCTGCACCAGAGTCACATAAGCGCCGTAGACGATGGCCACGACCGAGATGACGAGCATCGGTAGCAGGAAGGCCTGCACGCCCTCCGGCAAGATCGGCAGTGAGACACGCAGGAACCCGTACGCGCCCATCTTGAGCAGGATCCCCGCCAGGATGACGCTGCCTGCCGTCGGCGCTTCGGTGTGCGCGTTCGGCAGCCAGGTGTGCACCGGGAACATCGGCACCTTGACCGCAAAGGCGGCTAGGAACGCGGCGAAGAGCCAGGCCTGGTGCGCGGCCGGCAAGCTGTCCTTGGCCGCCGCGAGCGCTTTGAAGTCCAACGTGCCGCACGTGTTGTGCAGCACGATCATGCCGACAAGCATCAACACGCTTCCCGCGAGCGTGAAGATGAGGAACTTGACGGCTGCGTAGACGCGCCCGGGACCTCCCCACACACCGATGAGCAGGAACATCGGGATGACCATGAGTTCCCAGAATACGAAGAACAGGAACAGGTTGGACGCTGCGAAGAGCCCGATCATCGCCGTCTCGGAGACCAGGAGCGCGGCGTAGAACTCGCTCGTTCTCGTGCGGACGGCAGTCCACGAAACGCCGACACAGAGGATAGTCAGAAGCGCGGCGAGGAAAATGAACGGAATGCTGATGCCGTCCACGCCCATGCCGTAGGCGATGTTCCAGCTCGGGATCCACTCGTGCACCTCGACGAACTGCAGCGCACTCTTGGACTTGTCGAAGCTCAGGCAGAGCGGCACCGAGACGCCTAGCGTGGCGAGCGTGGTCACGAGCGCGATCCAGCGCGCCAACCGATCGCGACCGAGCAGCATGACCAGGGCTGCACCCGCCATCGGCAGGAAGGTCGTGACGGTCAGTACGGGAAAGTCACTCATACGGCGATCAATGCCAGGGCCAGGAGCAGCAGGATCCCCGCCGCCATGACCAACCCGTAGTGCTGCGCGTGGCCGCTGATCGCGGTGCGCAGAAGCTGGTTCAGTCGCAGCGTCAACCGTCCCACGCCGACGATGAGGCCATCGACGACGAAGCTGTCGAAACCGCGCAGAAGACCCGCCGCGCCGAGCACGGGACGACGAAACACGAACTCATAGATCTGTCCAACGAAGCCGTACTCGAGAACGGTCAGAGGCTTCCGTGCCACCCATGTCAACAGAGCGGCGCCGCGGCGGTAGATCCAATCCGTGTCCAGGCTGATCGTGAGCTTGGGATCGAGGTGCTTGAGCAGCAGAAAGAAACCGAGTGCCGTGAAGCCCAGCATGCCCGTCGTGGCGGTTACGTGTTGCAGCGTGTACGGGGCGTACTCCACTGCTCTTGGCAACGCCTGGTAGAGGAGTCCCGGAAAGACGCCGATGATCGTGCACGCGACGGCAGCGATCGCCATCGCTGCCAGCATGTTCTTTGGCGGCTCCTTGGCTCGGACTCCTGAGTCCTTGCCGAAGAACATGTAGTAGGGGAGCTTGAGCCCCGTGTGCAGGAAGGTGCCGGCGGATGCGAGCGTCAGCATCAGGAAGATCGCCGTCATGTGCGATTCCGCCGAAGCCGACACGATCATGGACTTGCTGACGAAGCCACTGAACAACGGCACGGCCGAGATGGCGAACGCACCGATCATGTGGAGGAACACCGTGAGCGGCATGGTCTTGTAGAGCCCGCCCATGTCGCTCAGCTTGCGCAGCCCGGTGACCTGCATGACGGCACCTGCACCCATGAAGAGAAGCGCCTTGTAGAGGATGTGGGCGAAGGCGTGCGCGCACGCGCCGTTGATTGCAAGCGCGGTGCCGATGCCGACGCCGCACACCATGTAGCCGACCTGGCTAATGATGTGGTACGCGAGCAGGCGACGCGCATCGTTCTCGAGCACGGCGTAGACGACGCCGTAGAGCGCCATGATCGCGCCGAGCCAGATCAAGAGCTCCGTGCCCGGGAAGCCACGGATCAGGACGTAAACTGCCGACTTGGTCGTGAACGCGGTCATGAACACCGCGCCCGTGACCGTGGCCGCGAGGTAGGCGTCCGGCAGCCATGCGCCCAGGGGCGGCACCGCGGCGTTGAGCAGGAACGCAGCGAGGATCAGGTACCACGCCGCGCTGCCCGAGAACGCTTTCAGATCATCGAACGCGAACGACCCGGTCTCGCGCCACAGGAGCACGATGCCGGCGAGCAGCAAGAGCCCGCCGAAGACGTGCGTCATCAGGTAGCGGAAGCCAGCGGCGACCGAGGCCTCCTCGCGGTGCAGCCAGACCAGGAGCGCCGAGGACACGGCCATCACCTCCCAGAAGACGTAGAGAGACAGGAAGTCTCCTGCGAACGTCACGCCGAGCGCGGCACCGGCATACGTGAGGGCGCTGACGTGCTGGGCGTTGTCGTCGACGTGCAGCGCGTAGACCATGCCAATGAGCGCCATGATCGAGAACACGTAGCCGAACACGAGACTCAGGCTGTCGACGCGCCCGAACACGACCTCGTATCCCCACACGCTGACGACGCCGTGCGTCCCGGCCGACATGAGGAAACAGTCGATCAGCGCCGCGGTGGGCACGGCGAGCATCGCGACGCGCTTGGCGTTGCCCTTGAGGAACGGCAAGAGCCACGCGCCGACGATCAGGATCAGTCCTGGATGGATCCACTCAGGACTCATAGTGATCCTCGCGGCGCATGAGCCACAGCTTGCCGATCACCTTGGAGACGATGATGATCACGGCGCACGAGACGAACCCGTAGATCGAGCCCCATCCAGGGAAGTCTTCGAACGAGAAGTGTCCGTGGCTGCCGAAGATCAGCGGAAGAACGATCTCGGCGACGAGTGTCAGGGCCAGGAAGATCAGGCCCCAGCGCTTGAGCCGCGCGAAGCGAACAGGGTCTTCGAGTTGCCGCTCGAGGAAGTTCACTGCAGCGCCCTCCCCGCCAGATCCAGCACGGGTCCCGGCATGACACCGAAGAGCAGGCTGAGGCCAGCGCTGATCGTCAACGGCGCGACGATCCAAGGCACCTCGCGCACTTCGTCGGCCTCGCCTGCCGCGAGCGGCGGTGGCTCTTCGAAGTAGGCCTTGTAGATGATCGGGCCGAGATAGGCCGCGCTGAGCAGCGAACTGGTCAGGAGCACACCCAGCACAACGAAGCTCTGGCTGTCCACCGTGCCGAGCGCGATGTGCCACTTGGACACGAAGCCGCTCGTGAGCGGAATGCCGATGATGCTCAGCGACGCGATCGCGAACGCCGCCATCGTCCACGGCATGCGTTTGGCCAACCCTGACAGCTGGCTGATCTCAGTCTTGTGCGTCGACGCGTAGATCGAGCCGGCGCAGAGGAAGAGGGTGATCTTCGACACTGCGTGGTTGGTGATGTGCGCGGTTCCGCCGAGCACGCCGCTCGCATTCAACAGCGCGGCACCGAGGATGATATAGGAGAGTTGGCTCACCGTGGAGAAGGCGAGCCGCGCCTTCAGGTTGTCCTGCCCAAGCGCCAGCAGAGACGCAACCAGGATCGTCACCGAGGCCGCGATCAGGGCCAGTTGGTCGGCGCCGATGCTGCGCATCGCGGTCGGGCCGAAGATGAACAGGAACACCCGCAGCGTCGAGAAGACCCCCGTCTTGACCACCGCCACCGCGTGCAGCAGCGCGCTCACGGGCGTCGGCGCGACCATGGCGGCCGGCAGCCAGCCGTGCAGCGGCATGATTGCGTTCTTGGCGAAGCCGAACAGAAACAGCCCGAAGATCACGAAGAGCAGCGTCGGGTGCTCGGCGACATGCGCCGCCGACAGGATCCCGCCGCTCTGGAAGTCGAGCGTCCCCGTCAGGTCGTAGACCAGGATGATCGCGGCGAGAAGAAACACCTTCGCCGCGCCGAGCAGGTAGATGACGTACTTGCGGGCGCCCGCTTTCGCCTCGGCAGTCTCCTTGTGACCGACGAGCGGGTACGTGACCAGGGTCAGGGCTTCGTAGAACAGGAATAGCGTGAACAGGTTGGCCGAGAACGCGACACCGATCGTCGCGGATAGCGCCAGGGCGAAGCACGAGAAGTACCGCGTCTGCGCGTGCTCCTCGAGCGTGCGCATGTAGCCGATCGAGTAAAATGACGTCAGGATCCACAAGAGCGACGCGCCCGAGGCGAAGAGCAGGCCGAAGGCATCCACGCGAAACGCCAGTGACAGTCCTGGCAGGATCTGGAACAGCACCGCTCCGACTGCGTTGCCGGCGCGGACTTCCGGAATCATGCTCACGACGAGCGCCAGCAACGCGACGCCCGCCGCGATGGACCAGAACTCCCTGAGGTTGGCGCGGCGCTGACCCGTGCACGCAATGAGGGCTGCCCCCAAGGCCGGGACGAGCACAGCGAGCAGTGGCACCAGTGAGAAGGTCACTGTTTGAGATCAGTCAGGTCGCCGACGCCTGCCCCGGGCTTGTTGCGGTTCAGCGCGATGACGATTCCGAGCCCAACGGCGGCTTCTGCAGCCGCGACCGCGATCACGAACAGCGCGAGCACCTGACCCCGCGGGTCGTCGAGGTGTTGACTGAATCCCGCCAGACTGAGGTTGACCGCGTTCAGCATCACCTCGGTCGAGACGAGCATGAGGATGATGTTGCGTCTGGCGAGGAAGCCGAAGACGCCGATCCCGAACAGGATGGCGCTTACCGCCAGGACCGTGCTCATGGGCACGATCATGTGCGTTCTCCCCTCTTTCTGGCGAGCACGACGGCGCCGACGATCGCCGCGAGCAGCACGAGGGACGCAAGCTCGAAGGGCAACGCGAACGGTCCGAAGAGCGCCTTGCCGAGCTCGGCGACGCTGCCCGTGAATGCTGCCCCCGTGTCCGGCAAGCGTCCTGCCGCCGGCGCGACCGCGCCCTGAGCGAGCCAGGCCAGCAGCGTAGTGGCGACTCCGACGCAGGCGGCGAACGGCCAGTGCTTCCCGAAACGCGGCTTGGCCTCCTCGTCCGGGAGGTCGAGCAGCATGACGACGAAGAGGTAGAAGATCAGGATGGCGCCCGCGTAGACGATCACCTGAACCGCCGCCAGGAACTCCGCGCTCAGCAGCAGGAAGATGCCCGCGACATGGAGGAACAGCGCCAGCACCCAGAGCATGCTCTGGACCGGGTTCCTGCGGGTCACCGCGAGTAGCCCACTCGCTACGCTGGCAGCCGCCATGTAATAGAAGACCGCCTGTGCAGTGAGCAAGGTCGTTACGCCTGTCTAATCAGCCGAAGTTCGCTGCGGCGAATGATCCAGGTGACAACCTCGGCCCGCGACAACCATCTCCCACTTTTTTCGGCAGTCCGGAAACTCCGCGCTGTGTCCTTGCGGAGCCCCTGGCGCACCGAACAGGGTAGGAGCAGAACGAGCAGGGCCCCTTTGACCGATTCGGTGGTCCTGGCGGACCGAGAAAAAGGACAGTCGGACCGCATGACCACTTGCAGAAGATTACGCAGGCAGGGGTCGCATAAAGGGGGGCATGCATCTCCCGACAAGGCTGCTTGAGAAGGGTCCGGGAGCGGGCCGACCCCTCCCGGCGCGAAGCGTCCAAGCTATCGCCGCATGAGACTGTCCAGAGGCCTCGCTCTGCGCGTCTGCGCTGACTCAGCGCACACCGATCGTCGCCGCGCCTCCGTTGGAGGTGACAAGCTGGAGCGCGTTCTTCTTCGGATCAGAGATCAACCACTGGTTGTAGAACGCCACCCCTACGAGTCCCAGCGCCAGCGGGAGGGGAATCGGGTGCGAAGCCTTGCCCGCCGTATCCGTGACGGCCGCGCTGAGCCAGTCGAGTGACGCGAGCACCGAGCAACCCGGCGCACCCATCGGCGTCAGGTCGAGGGGCAACTTGAACAAGCCGAAACGCTTGCTGGAATACCCCAACGACATCAGCGCCGGCGTGCCAGCTGGTGCACCCGAGAGGTTGACGAAGAGGGTGTCTCCGATCCACGGCCGCGCTCCTCCGACGCTGAGCGTCGGTGTGCCAGCGCTGCTGGCACAGGCCGTCCCGTATGCCGTGTAGGTGGCGACCTCCTTGGTGCCGTAGAGCCATGTCGTGTCAAACACGGCCTGGTTGTTGCCCTCGCCACCGAAACGAACGACGCGCTGGCGCACGCGGTCGTAGGCATAGGCCGCGTTTCCAGCGAGCGGTGGCGGGTTCTTCGGCAAGCGGACGGTCCACGCCTTCCCGTCCCACTCGTGCGTCGTGCCACCCGACCCATAGCCGCCGTGCAGGACGACGCGCTGCCGCAGGTCGTCGTAGACAAGACCGGCGCCGAAGGCACGCGGACCGTTCGTCGCGATCTGAGTCCAGTTCACACCGTCCCACGCCCAAGTGTCGCGGTGGCTCCGACGAATCTTTGGATCGAACCCGCCATGGATCAGCACACGCTTGCTGACCGGATCGTAGGTCATGCCCTGGTAGCAGCGACGCGGCGGGCTCACAGTCGGTTTCTTGCGAGTCCAACTGGTGCCGTTCCATTCCCAGGTATCGTTCATGTCGCCCAACACCACCGACGTGCCAGCAAACATGACGACGACCTTGCGCACGGGGTCGTACGACATCGAGTGAAAGGCGCGACCGGGCGGCGTCGGGTTCGTCGGGATCAGCGACCAGTTCGACCCATCCCACTCCCAGGTCTCCGTGTTTCCGTTCGTCCCGCCAAACAACACCGTGCGATTGCGCAGAGAATCGAATGCCATCCTGTGGCCGCCCCGCGCAGACGGGCTGGTGGTTGGCCTGAGCTGAACCCAGCCGGCCAGAGTCAAACCCCAGGTGTCACCATAAAATGACGGGTTCTGCCACGTGCCGCCGCCGAACATCAGGAAACGCAGGCGATGCGTCTCATACACGGCAGCACAACCGAAGCGCGAGCCCGGCTTGGTCGTCGTGGTCAGCAGCGTCCAGTCGGCCTGCGCCGATGCCGGAGCCGTGAACAAACTGACGACGACAAACACTCGCGCTAGGCAACCCATTGGCTCCTCGTGTGGGTCCAAGATTCCCATTGTAGGCTCAGGCGCGCACGGCTGGGGACCGCAAGGCGACTCTGCACGATTTTCGGAATTCACTCCCATGACAGGGGCGTGACAAAGCAGGGGCCCCGGCGGCCGAAAGTGCGGTCATGCGGCTTGAGATGTTCGGCAGCGACCACCACCTGGCACCCCCTTCGCGTATGCGCGCGCTCACGGTGCGGACTGAGCCCATCCGCGCCATGCTGGCGCGACTGCAGCGCGAGGGTGTGATCAGCGGTTCGGTGCTGATCGAGACCTGCAACCGCTTCGAAGTCCTCGTCGAGGCGCCCGCCCCCACAAAAGCCGGCGCGCCCGACGACCTGGCCGCGCTCGTGCTCGGCACAGACCACGGCGTGCCGCTGCACCGCCACAAGAACGTCGACGCGATTGCACACCTCCTGTGCGTCGCAACCGGGCTCGAGTCCATGGTCATCGGCGAAGAACAGGTCCTCGGACAGGTGCGGCGCGCTTTTCAGGAAGCCGAAGAAGCGCGACTACTGAGCCGCGGTCTGCACATGCTCTGGACGCGCGTCATCGCTGCCGCCCGCGAACTGCGCAGCCGCTGTGACCTGTGCGGTGGACAGCCGTCGGTTGCTTCGGTCGCGGCGGGACGATTGGCGCAGGCGGGTGCGCGACTGGCCGTCGTGGGTACCGGTGAAACAGGCCGCCAAGCGCTCGAGTTCCTGACGCGACACGGCGTGCGAAACCCAGTCGTGGTCAACCGAACGCGCGCGCGGGCCGAGGCGCTCGCAGCCCACTTCGGCGGCACGGCTCAGGGCCTCGACGACTTCTTGAGCGACCCACCGGAGCTCGACGGCGTGCTGTTCGCCGTTCGCGGCGGCAAGCTGGCGCTGCGCCCGGACACGGCCAGTGTCCTGATCGACGTGAGCCAGCCCTCGGTGCTGCCCGATGACCTTCGCTCGCACCCTGAGCTGACCGTCCTCGATCTCGACGACGTCGCCGGTCTCGCGGCGGTGGAGAATGCACGGCGTCAGCAAGCCGCGGACGACGAACGAGAGCTAGTCCCGGGCCACGCGGAACGTATCTTCTCGGAAGTCAGCGAGAAGCGCGCAGAGATCGGCAAGCTCGTCGACCTCCACGTCGAGAACGCTCTGGCAGAAGTCGACCGGGCGCTGCACGGCAAACTGAGCCACCTGTCCGATACCGATCGCGACTTGTTCCGCGATCTGGTCCTGCGGGCCGCCAAGCGCCATGCGCACTTGCACATCAAGGACGTCAAGCTGCTGTCGGCGGGATGATCACCTTTGGCAGCAGGGGCAGTGACCTCGCCCTGACGCAAACCCGCATGGTGGGCGAGGCCCTGTCGCGACAAACCGGCCTCGACCACCAGATCGAGATCATCGAAACACGCGGCGACCGTGACCTCGTTTCTCCGCTGCCTACCATCGGCGGCAAGGGTGTCTTCACCGCCGAGCTAGAGGAAGCATTGCGCGCAGGTCGCATCGACGCGGCGGTGCACAGCCTCAAGGACCTGCCGGTCGACGATCCTCAAGGCCTCACCATCGGAGCGATCCCCGCTCGCATCGCCGCGAATGACGTGCTCGTCGCGAATCCGGCCAGGATCGAGAACGGGGCGCTCCGGCCCGGTGCACGCGTCGGCACGTCATCTCTGCGTCGCCGCTCGGCGTTCTTGGTGGAACGGAGCGATCTGGTGCTGACGAACATCCGCGGCAACGTGCCGACGCGCGTGGACAGGGTGCGCCGCGGTGACTACGACGCAACCGTTCTCGCCGCGGCAGGCCTCGATCGCCTGGACCTCGACCTCGGCGGACTGACGCGCATGACGCTGCCCATCGACCGCCATCTGCCAGCGCCGGGGCAAGGCGCTCTCGCGGTGCAATGTCGCGCGGACGACGAAAAACTACTCGGTGCCTTGCGCAAGCTGCACCACCCGGGGACGTCGCGCTGCGTCGGCGCCGAGCGGGAGTTACTGCACCGGCTGGGCGGAGGTTGCTCGATGCCACTGGGCGCGCTCTGCACGCCGCACGGCGACGACTATCGGCTGCGCACATCGCTGTTCGGGCGCGTGCACGCTGGGTGCGGCGTCTTCACCGAGCGGACAGGGACAGACCCGACGCTGCTCGCCGCGGATCTCGCCGCGGACCTGAGTCCGTTGGTTGGCGACCCTCTCGAAGGCCTGCGCGTCGCGCTGCTGCGTCCGGATGGCAACGGCGGCCGCCTCGGTCAGGCGCTCGGTGTAGCTGGAGCAACGGTAGAGACCATCGCCATGACTCGCGCCATCCCGGTCGAGGCGGCGCTGCACACCGAGCAAGCCGCCGCGATCGCGTTCACGTCCGCCCGAGCCGTTGCCCGATTCCAGGAACAAGTGAGTGGACCGGTCGACGCGCCGATCTTCGCGATCGGTCCCGCAACCGCAGCAGCGCTGCGTTCACTCGGCTTCGAGTGTCGTGTGCCGCAACCACCGAGCGGCGGTGCGACGCTGGCTCGTTTCCTGATTGATAGCGGCATCACGTCCGGCCGTGTGCTTTTCCCCTGTGCAGCGGATCGGCAAGGCGATCTCGAGCGCGTGCTCGGCGAGAACGGCGTCGCGGTCGATGCAGTACCGCTCTACCAGACAGAGCGGATCGAGCAGCCGGCAATCACTCGCGCCGACGACTGGCTCGTGTTCTCGTCCCCGTCAGCCACGGGTGCGTGGGCTGCGAGCGGCTCCCAGCACGACGGACAGCGGCTCGCGTTAGGGGAGACGACCGCAGCGGCGATGGTAGAGAACGGCATTCGCTGTGATGCTATCGCCGCAACTCCGTCGGCCGGGGCACTGATCACGGCGATGAAGGAGGCCCGACAGTGACCGATCGCCCGAGACGCTTGCGGCGCACCGCATCGCTACGCGAACTGGCTGCCGAGACACACATCGCAGCCGAAGAACTCATACAGCCACACTTCGTGATCGGCGACGAAACGCGCACCGAGCCGATCGCCGCGCTGCCCGGCATCTCGCGCATGGGCCTCGATCCACTGCTGGCACAAGTGGAGTCCGACCTTGAGCACGGAGTTCGGCACACGCTGCTCTTCGCCGTGACCGACGCCAAGGACGCGACCGGCAGCGCCGGTGTGCTCGCGGCCTCACCAGCTCACCGTGCCTGCACGGCACTGGCGAAACAGTTCGGGGACGACCTGACCATCATTGCTGACGTGTGCCTGTGCACCTACACCGACCACGGGCACTGTGGCATCCTGCGCGACGGCAAGGTCGCCAACGATGAGAGTCTGCCGCACCTCGCACGCCAGGCGGTGTCGCTCGCTGAGGCCGGCGCCGACGTCATTGCGCCTTCCGACATGATGGACGGCCGCGTGCGCGCCATCCGCGAAGCGCTCGACACGGCGGGGTTCGGCGACCGTGCCATCCTCAGCTATGCAGCGAAGTACGCGTCGAGCTTCTACGGACCCTTCCGCGAAGCCGCCGACTCGGCGCCCAAGAACGAAGGCCCGAAGGACCGCAAGGGCTACCAGATGGACTATCGCAACCGCGGCGAGGCGGTGCGTGAAGCGCTGCTCGACATCGCGGAAGGCGCCGACATGGTCATGGTGAAGCCGGCGCTCGCGTATCTCGACGTCATCTCCGACGTCAAGGCGGCGGTCGATCGCCCGGTGGCGGCCTACCTGGTCAGCGGTGAGTACGCGGCCGTCGAGTTGATGGCGCGCGAAGGTCTCGCGCGCCGTGAGGACCTCGCGCGCGAGCACATGTTTGCCGTGAAACGCGCCGGCGCCGACATGCTGATCACATACCACGCGCGCGACGCACTCGCCGGAGGCTGGCTGTGACCACGAACGCGGAGCTCTGGCGGCGCGCGCAGAACGCGTTGCCGGGCGGCGTGTCGTCGCCGGTGCGCGCCTTTGGGGCAGTCGGCGGCGATCCGTTATTCGTGCACGAAGCGCAAGGTGCTCACTTCGTCGACGCGGACGGTCGACGCTTTCTCGACTTCGTCATGTCGTGGGGACCGCTGATCCTCGGACACGCGCACCCCGAGATCGTCGACGCCCTGCACGAGGCGACACCGCATGGCCTCAGTTACGGGGCACCGCACGAGAGCGAGCTCCTGCTCGCTGAGAAGGTGCTGGCCTGGTATCCGGGCGCCGAGCGTGTGCGCTTCACGTCCTCCGGGACCGAGGCAACCATGTCCGCGCTGCGGCTCGCGCGCGGCGCGACTGGACGCGACCGCATCGTCAAGTTCGACGGCTGCTACCACGGGCATTCGGATGGACTGCTCGTCGCCGCCGGTAGCGGCGCCAAGACGTTCGGCACGCCGTCGTCGGCTGGCGTGCCCGGACCCATCGCCGAACTCACGTCAGTGTTGCCGCTCGACGACGAGGGACGACTCGACGAGTTCTTCGCGCAGCACGGCGCCGAGACCGCGGCCGTGATCATCGAGCCGGTCCCAGCTAACAACGGGCTCTTGCTACAGCGACCCGTCTTCCTTGAACGGCTACGCGCGCTCACGAGTGAGCACGGCGTCCTGCTGATCTTCGACGAAGTCATCTCGGGCTTTCGTGTCGCCAGGGGCGGCGCCGCAGAGCTCTACGGTATCGAGCCCGACCTCGCCACGTTCGGCAAGATCATCGGCGGCGGCCTGCCGGTCGGCGCCTTTGCCGGACGCGCCGAGCTGTTCGAACATCTCGCGCCGAATGGGCCCGTGTACCAGGCCGGTACGCTGTCGGGCAACCCAGCGGCCATGACCGCCGGTCTGCGCACGCTCGAGATCCTTGAACGCGACGATGCATGGTCGCGCCTCGAGGAGCTCGGCAGTCGACTCCAGGAAGGCGTGCACGGACTCCAAGGCTTCGTCCGTCAGGGATCGATCTTCTGGTGCGATCTCGGCGCAGGCGCGGCGGACCGCTACCGGGACCTCTTCCACGGCTGCCTCGAACGCGGCATCTATCTCGCGCCGTCAGCATTCGAGGTCGGCTTCCTGTCGACGTCACACACGGAAGCACACGTAGACGAGCTCGCCCGCGTTCTGACCGATGTGCTCGCGTGAAGCGCGGCAATCCTAACGGGGCCTTCCTCGCGACCGCACGGGGCGAACAGGCGGAGCGACGACCACTGTGGATCATGCGGCAGGCGGGTCGCTACTTGCCCGAGTACCGCGAGATGCGCAGCAAGCTGTCATTCCTGGAGCTGTGCCGGAACCCTGAAGCCGCGGCCGAGGTGACGCTGCAGCCGCTGCGGCGCTACGACATCGACGCGGCGATCCTGTTCACGGACCTGCTGGTGCCGGTCGAGCCGATGGGGATCGAACTCGCTTACGAGCCTGGTCCGGTGCTCGCCAAGACGGTCGCCACGATCGAGGACGTCGCCGCGCTCCGAATACCCGAACCGGAAGCGGACCTTGCCGCGATGCTGGGCACTGCCACGCTCGTGCGCGAAGAGCTCGCCGCCGACAAGGCGCTGATCGGCTTCGTCGGCGCGCCGTTCACGATGGCCTGCTACCTCGTCGAGGGTCGCGGCTCGAAGTCGTGGGACGGAGTGCGGCGGCTCATGTTCGAGGCGCCGGACGTATTCGATGCGCTGCTTGTGCGCATCGCTGAGTGTCTCGAGCCGTTGGTCGGCGCCCTCGTCGAAGCCGGCTGCGACGCGATCCAGGTCTTCGACTCTTGGGCGTCGGCGCTATCGCCCGGGGATTGGGCCGAGCGTTGTGCGCCGCACAGCGAACGACTACTGGCCGCAGCGCGCCGCGCAGGAGCGGTGTCGATTCACTACGTCAACGGCGCCGCCCAGCACTTCGGACGCATGCGTGAGGCCGATACGGACATCCTTGCCTTCGACTGGCGATTGCCGATGCGCCAGGCACGCGCGATGGCTCCGCTTCGCACCCTGCAGGGGAACATGGAACCGGCCGCACTCTTCGCCGATGAGTCGCTGCTCCGACAAAGAGTCACCCAGGTGTGCGCCGATGCCGGAGATCGACACGTGTTCAACCTTGGACACGGGATCTCGCGCCACGCCGACCCGCGCGCTCTCGAAATCGTCGTGGACGAAGTGCGGAGGTCACGGTGAAAGTCTCGCGCGAGCTCATCGCCCGTTACGACACTCCGGGTCCGCGCTACACCAGCTACCCCACGGCTCCCTCGTGGTCGAACGACTTCGGCGAGGCCGACTACCGCAGACATCTGATCCGGGCCGGCTCGAGCGCCGAGCGGCTGTCGATGTACGTGCACGTGCCTTTCTGTGAACGGCTTTGCCTCTACTGTGGATGCAGCGTCGTCATCACGCGCCAGCGGGACCGGATGCACGATTATGTGTCACGCGTCCTGCAAGAAGCACGGCTGGCCCACGATGCGTTGGGCAGCGCGCGACCGGTCGTCCAGCACCACTGGGGCGGCGGCACGCCGACGTTTCTGTCGCCGACCGAACTCGAGCGATTGTTCACGGGCCTCGTTGCACTGTTCCCGCTCGACGAGAACGCCGAGGTGAGCATCGAGATCGACCCTGCCGTCACGACCATCGAGCAACTCGACGTGCTGCGCACCTGCGGCTTCAACCGCATCAGCATGGGCGTGCAGGACTTCGACGCGAAGGTGCAGGAGACCGTGCACCGCATCCAGAGTGTCGAGGCGACGCGTCTGCTCGTCGATCACGCGCGTGCACTCGGCTTCTTGTCGGTCAACCTCGACCTGATCTATGGGTTGCCACATCAAACGCCCGAGTCGTTCGGTCACAGCGTCGACCAAGTGCTCAAACTGCGGCCGGAGCGCATCGCCTGCTACGGATACGCCCACGTGCCGTGGCTCAAGAAGCACCAACGTGCCCTGCCCGAGGACGCGTTGCCTCGTGGCCACGACAAGATCGAGCTGTACCTGACGGCGTACCGGAAATTTCGCGAGGCCGGCTACGAAGCGATCGGCATGGACCACTTTGCTCTACCGCAAGATGCGATGATGCGTGCGCTCGCTGATGGAACGCTACACCGAAACTTCATGGGCTATGCAGTGCACCCGGCCGAAGACATGCTCTCGTTCGGCGCGTCTTCGATCTCCGAGATCAACGCGGCATTCGCACAGAACCACAAGGGCCTCAAGGACTGGAGCGAGGCGATCGACACGGGTCGACTGCCGATCGACCGCGGGCTCACGCGTTCTGCGGACGACACGGCGCGGCGTCGCATCATCCTCGACCTGATGTGTCGGTTCCGCCTCGACTACGACGCGCACGGTGGCGCTGCTGCCTTCCGCAAACGCTACGCCGATGCCCTGGTGCAGCTGGAGCCTCTCGCCAACGACGGCGTGGTCGAACTCGACGACAACGGCATTCGCGTCACAGAACTCGGCCAGCTATTCGTGCGCAACGCGGCCATGCCCTTCGATGCCTATCTGGCCAAGCAGCGAGCCCAGGGTGGGCCGATGTTCTCGCGCACAGTCTGAGGGCACACCTCATGACCCGGCATGGGACATCCTCGAATCGCGCGTGGCGCGAGCGCTGATAGGCGGACGGGAATCCACGCTTGCGGCCTCGCGCCCACGGGCCACGATGACCGCATGAAGCACCTTTCCTGCTC
>PVBE011878214.1_pt1 | contig 21778 bp, 20 predicted proteins | sample 1631181 | NCBI WGS metagenome assembly PVBE01 (sample SAMN08397723, study PRJNA350692) | Marine metagenome, whole genome shotgun sequencing project. | isolation source: water | place: Pacific Ocean | collected 2012-04 | reverse complement strand
GTCAGCTACGTTTTTTAAGATGCCTGCGACATAAAAAAGTTCATTACCTATTGACCCATCAGCGCCTTGAACAAACACTACTAATTCTGTTCCTATATCCGCTGCTATTGAGTTTGCTAGTTTTCTGCCTAATACAATTTTTTTTAAAGATGTATTGGTTAAAAAGTTTCCTTTATCAATATGGTTAGCAAAATCAAAATGCCGAAGCTCAGATTCTGGATTAATTCCCCAAAACTGCGCGCCTGCTGATTTTGTTCCTGAAGAAATTAATCCAAACCCATAGCTTCGTTCGACCAAGCCGATGTTATTTTCTTTTGCAACTAAATGTATTTCTTCTGTATTTTGTAGTGATTTATATATTGAACGATCATCAAGATAGCCCTCGGCGTGAACCTGCACCTCACCAATAATTAAATTCGTTGTGGTAAATTTTGTTTTTTCAATCAGTCCTACGATCATAGATTGAAAAATAATTAAAACAGCAATACATAAAGATACGGATAAGATTGTCACATTGGTCCTGGTGGGATTGCGCCACAAGTTACGCCAACTGAGTTTTGTTATTTTCATATCCTTTTTTTCAATCACTATTGTTGTAGCTTACGTAAAGAAAAAAAATCATCATTGATTGTTAAATCAAATTGAATTTTTTTCCACTGAATAGCCGTTGACTCACCTGGCTCGTCAACTGGAATCATCATCATTTGAGTTGGTATTTTCTTGCCATCCATCATTTGAATATTTGTAAAATTGAGTGTACGCGAAAGCTGTAAATCTTCATCATAATAGATTATGCTTAATGGAATATAATTATCACGAAAAACAATAACTTCTACTTTGCCCCAAACAACCGCAGCATCCTTTTTTGGAATACATGAAATTTCTATAATATTTTTTCCTTCTCTTTTCCCTTCGTAGGTTACGGAAAAAGTATAATCCTTAACCATACGTGATTGTTTGACCAGATCATCATTGGTAAAATGTGACCCCATCCAAGAAGATGCCATCATGGAAGAAGGAATTTTAACAACACGCTTAACCTTAGGCATATAGTTCCAAACATTAGCATCAACACGAAGTGTAGTAAGTCCTTTTTCTTTTTTTGGCTTTAATACCCTGATCAAATGTCTATCTTCTCCTTTGGACCACTGTTCTAACGTAAGTGCTCTTTGCCAATTTGTTGTTGTCACCGATAAGGTAAGAATACCATAACTCGTATTTGAACGGTAAAGATCATCAACGCTATCAAGAATTTTTTCAGGATTTAAATTTGATGCAAATACAAAGTTGGGAAGAAAAATTTTAAATATAACCCACGCAGCAATAATGGATAGTCTTACCATAATAGAAATAACCACTCGGTAACAAATAATTTATTATTGTGTTTCAACCAAATTGCCATCTTTCCAGATACCTTTTTCTACGACTCCATTGGTATATGTAAGTGCTCCTTTTCCATTAAATTTACCTTCTTTCCATTCTCCAACATATTTTTCTCCGCCTGGATATCTGTAGGTACCTTGTCCATTTTCAAAATCATCTTTGTATTCTCCAATATATTCAGCTCCATCGGAATATGTATAAATTCCTTGTCCGTGCTTTTTACCATCTTTAAATTCTCCAACATATTTTCTTCCATCTGGCCATGTCATGGTTCCTTGTTCGTTAAACAAACCATTTTTGTATTTTCCAACGTATTTTTTTCCATCTGACCAAGTTTCAATTCCTTTGCCATCAGGAAAGCCATCTTTCCACTGTCCAACGTATTGGGCTCCATCCAGTGTTGTAAAAGTTCCCTGTCCAGTTGCTGAACCATCTTTAAATTCTCCAATATGTTTAGATCCATCTGGCCATATCATGGTTCCTTTTCCTATTGGTAAACCTTCTCTAAATTCTCCAATAAATTTAGATCCATCTGGATATATAAGGGACCCTTGTCCATGTCCGATTTTCTTACCATCTTTAAATTCTCCAACATATTTGATTCCCCCTGGCCATGTTTCGATTCCTTTTCCGTTTGGTAATCCATCTTTCCATTGTCCAATATATATTGCTCCCTCTGGATGCGTCATGGTTCCCTGTCCATGTCTCTTACCATCTTTGAATTCTCCAACATATTTTCTTCCATTTTCCCATGATTCTGTACCTTGGCAACCAGTCCACTGCTCATAATCATTTCCTTTACATTCGGGCAATGAACTTTCTGTCCATCCAATGTTACAAAAAAATAATACTAAAAATACATAAGAAAGTAGTTTCTTCATTTATTTTTTTCGTTTTATTAATTCACCCTTTTTCCAAATGCCTTTATCAATTTTTCCATCTGCAAATGTATAAGTGCCTTCCCCATTTGGTAAGCTATCTTCCCACCGTCCAATATATATTGAACCATCTGAAATTGTGTAGGTTCCCTGTCCATGTCTCTTACCATCTTTGAATTCTCCAACATATTTGTTTCCACTAGAATCCGTTAAGGTTCCCTGTCCGTTTGGCAAACCATCTTTCCATTTTCCTACATATTTTCTTCCATCAACGGAAATATTAGTTCCTTGTCCATGATATTTATCATTTTTCCATCCTCCGCTATATTTGCCTCCATTGGCAGAAGTATGGGTTCCTATGCCCTGCCTCTTACCATCTATAAATTCTCCAACATATTTATTTCCACTAGAATCCGTTAAGGTTCCCTGTCCGTTTGGTAAACCATCTTGCCACTTTCCAGCATATTTTGTTCCATCCGAATATTCGATAGTTCCTTTTCCATGATATTTGCCATCTTTCCATTCTCCATCATAAACGTCACCCGATATTGGAAGAGGTCCTGCTTTACCATAACAATTTGTCCAAGTAGGAAAGTTACTTCCACGACATCCTGGCAATAAACTATCGCCTCGAGCTATGTTACAAAGCAACAAACCCAAAAACAATGTACCTAAAACTTTGTTCTTAAAACAATAATTATGTGTCATTTTTTATGTTTTTTCCAAAAATCATCTTATAATATATACTATTTATTATGATCAAAAAGATTTCCGCAATTATTCTAATTCCATTAATTTTGTTTCTCAGTAACTGTAAAGCACCCACAACAGTTGTTTTTGAGGAAGAAAAACTACACAAAGGTATGACTAGAAAAGATATGGCTAAAGTGCTTCGCTTTAGTGTGCTTACGGCACACAATCCTTTTAGAAGTAATTGTTTTCATGAATATTATCCCTTAAAAAAAAAGGAGATTATTTCAGGAAAACATTTGCTTACAGAAATTCGAAGTAATCTGAAGCCAGTTTATTATATCTTAGAAAACGTAACCATACCTTCGCATAAAGCTAAAACCTTATTTTTTGGTGGCGATAATGAATGTTTACATGGTAATGGAACTTTAGAAGTTTGGGTAATGGGCCATTATGATGCCCTAGATTACGTTTCAAAAAATTAATTAAAAAAATACTATTATTTAACTTTTGAAAAAAGTTAGTTTTACTCAACAAATTGTTTCAAATTAGGTTCGGAGTAATTTGGTCCTTTCATAACTTTTCCTTTTTCATTGAATATAGGTTTTCCGTCTTCTCCTAATTTGCTCATATTTGCTCTTTGAACTTCCTTAAAACATTTATCTAAATTTATGCCATATGCATAGCCGGCACCATAAGTTACATAAAGAATATCTGTTAAAGAATCTGCAATTTCTTTTAAATTCTTATTTTTCATTGCTTCTTTTAATTCAAATAATTCTTCTTGTATCAAATCGTATCGAAGTTGCATGGTTTTGTCGTCTGGAAATTGTGGTTTAGTTCTTACTATTTGGCCAAAAATTTGCATAAAGATTCTAACATCTTCAAAATTACTCATTTTTCTCCTTATTAAATTTATAAAATTAAGATAAAATTAATTTTTGTTCAAAAAGATTTTCCACATTTTCCACAAGGCCTCATGGAAATTTTTCGCAAATTTTTTTGTATCAAATAACGGCGAATTAAGGGCTTTGTGCCTCAGATTGGCTCTTAAATCTGACAATTTTTCATAATCAGAGCAAATATTAACTGCCTTGAATATAAAATCTTCTTCATTGTTTGCTATCCAATCACTCATTTCTAGATTATGGTTTATGCTTTCTCCACTTTTTGAAATAAATTTTTTTCCTTTTAAAACCAATACTGGTACTCCCATCCATATGCTACCAAAATTTGTAGTTGTACCTGAGTAAGGAAATGGATCTAAAGAAATATCAATTCTGTTATAGGTTTCCAATAAATTTTTTCTTTTCGGAGACGATCCCTCGAGAATAAGTTGATCTTTATTTATTCCATAGTTACGAAATTTGTTTATTATATTATTTTTATAAAAATCATTATCCAGCAGATTTCTATATTTCAAAAAAAGTTTTGATTTTGGTATTTTTTTAAGAAGAGTAGACCACAATTTTATTACCGAGTTATTCATTTTATTTAAATTATTAAATGAACCGAAGGTAATAAATTTATTTTTGATCGCCGGCAATGTAGCTACCTTAATATCATAATTTGGTTGAGAAAAACTGTTCCAAATATCTGGCAACCTCCAAACTTTTTCTACAAACAAGCTTTCCTGATTTTCATCAACTACAAAAGGATCCGCTATGATATAATCTATCTCTTTGAGTCCCGTCGTATTTAAATATCCACACCAAGTTATCTGCAAAGGAGCTGGCTTGTTAATAAATATCGGCAATCTATTTTTTGCGGAATGACCTGACAAATCTATGAGCAAGTTAATTTTATCCTCTCTTATTAAATTAATTAAATCTAAATCACTCTTCTTTTTTACTTGATGCCATTTAGAAAAAAAATCTTTTAATTCGTAAGTAAGACTATCTTCTTCCTTTTGCATTAAATTGCTATATGCAACTAATTCCAAATTCATATCTTTAAGATATTTAAGTGTTTCAAATAAAAAATAACCGATAGGATGTTTTTTAAAATCGCCCGAAACAAAACCAACCATAAGTTTGGTGGTGTTTTTATTGTATTTAAATGGTGTTAATAAATTTTTATCTAATCTTTTAATTGATTTACTATAACCAAGTGCCTGATTGTAATAAAAATTGCCATTATATTGGTTTGAATAATTTAAAAAAAATAAATAGCTACTATAAGCTAAGCTAAAGTCGGGTTTAGCATCAATAGCTTTTTTAAAACAACTTGTTGCTTTTTCAATTTCATTAAATTTTGTATATAAATCTCCTAAACTAAAATTTGAAAGATGGTGATTAGGATTAATTTTTAAAGCATCTTGAAAAACATTAAAAGATTTTAGGAGTTCGCCACAATTTTTTAAAGCTATGCCAAGATTATTATAGGCATCTAATAATTTTGGATCCAATTTTTTTGCCTTTTCAAAATTAATTATCGCTTCTTTAAACATCTTTCTTGAAGATTGAGAAACGCCAAGAATATTATACAGAACAGGTACATTAGGATATTTTTGAATTAATGGTTTTACTCTTGCCTCTAGTAGGTCATAATTTTCTTTATCGAAAAGAATTTTTAAATCTTCTAATTCTACCGCATTGGGAAGAGATAATTCCGTATTTTTTATCATTTAATTATTTAATTAATTAAGATATTAATTATTTTATACTAAAATATATTTAAATGAAATTTAGAAAAGAATTTGACAGTTTGGGTCCAGTTATGGTGCCCTCAGATAAGTATTGGGGAGCTTCTACTCAGAGATCAAATAAATATTTTGATATCGGTGATTTTTTAGTAAGACCAATAGTTATCAAATCAATCGCTATGATAAAAAAGGCTGCGGCCATAGTAAACATTAATAATAAAGATCTTGATCCAAAAATCGGAAAGACCATTATAAGAGCTGCAAATGAAATTATTGTAGGAAAACTAAATAACCATTTTCCTCTTAAAGTTTGGCAAACTGGCTCTGGAACACAAACAAATATGAATGTAAATGAGGTAATTGCTAATCGAGCAATTCAAATACTTGGTGGAAAAATGGGAAGCAAAAAACCAGTACATCCCAATGACCACGTGAATAAAAGTCAATCAACAAATGACGTATTTCCTACAGCAATGCATATGGCAATAGCAATTAGAACAAAAGGCAAGTTATTACCTTCGCTAAAATTACTAGAGTCACAAATTAAAAAAAAAGTAAAACAATTTAGTAAAATAATCAAAGTAGGACGAACCCATTTACAAGATGCTACTCCACTCACGTTGGGTCAGGAATTTTCTGGTTATCATGCGCAATTAAAAAAATGCATTGAAAGAATCGAAAAAGCTCTTGAGGAAATATATTGTTTGGCCCAGGGTGGCACGGCTGTTGGTACAGGTTTAAACACCAGAAAAAATTTTGATAAAAAAATAATCTCAGAACTAAGAAAAATTACAAAACTTCCATTCAAACCAACAAATAATAAATTTGCTGCTCTAGCAGCTCATGATGCAATCGTAAATTTTTCTGGAACCATGAACACTACTGCCGTTTGTTTAATGAAAATTGCAAATGATATAAGATTTCTTGGATCTGGTCCAAGAGCAGGATACGGTGAACTTATTTTACCAGAAAATGAACCTGGATCCTCGATAATGCCTGGAAAGATTAATCCTACACAATGTGAGGCCGTAACAATGGTCTGTGTAAAAGTAATAGGTAATCACAATGGAATTACAATGGCGGGCTCTCATGGACATTTTGAACTAAATGTGTTCAAACCTTTAATTATCCATAATATAATGCAATCGCTTCACATAATGGCAGACTCTTCAAAAAATTTTGCAAAATATTGTATCAAAGGATTAAAACCAGACAAAAAAAGAATAAACCAATTGCTTGAAAATTCCTTAATGTTGGTTACCGCTCTTGCTCCTAAAATTGGTTATGATAATGCCTCCAAAATTGCAAAAAAGGCACTAAAAAACGGTACTACTTTAAAGGAGGAAACAATTAAATCCGGATTAATAAATGAAAAAGAATTTCATAAACTTACAAATCCAAAAAAAATGATTGGACCTCAATAATTAATAAATCCAATTAATTTAGTTAAAGAAAGATTGAATAATTTTTCTTAAATTTTGATATTTTAAAATATTATTTAACGAGTTTTGCGAAAAGATTTCATTAATTCTCTCTTGTAAAAAAAATAATTCTTCTTCGTCTAATTCTTTTTGGCCCGATTCATTCTCAAAGTATAGTTTGTCTAAGCTAATTTTATAAGACTCAAGATCAATTTTTCCATGAAAATTAATAGGCACCAAATCTATTCTACTTTTTTTCGGTATTAAAAAACGCGAATAGAAAATTTCTGAATTATCCAGATTGATTTTGGCATTAAAAATAAATAGTTTTTTCTTTTTTTGTTGTAAAATTTTACCCATAAGATTGATATTACCAATATTATTGATATTTAATTTAATTTTCTTAACTACTAGAACTGTATTTTTAAATTCTAGATTAGCACTACCTGAATTTATTATGTTTGATGAAGATGGTATTTTATTAATCTTAACATTTATTTTACCATTAATTTTCTTATTAATTGGTATTAATTTACCTAAGAATTTATTATTTTTTATAAATTTGCTATTTAATATGTTTTTAAATTTTAGAAGATTAATATCTAAATTTAAATCAAAAATTAAAAATGGAAATAAAAATAAATCTCCAAATAATTGACCCTTAAAGTAATTATTTATTAATCTTGAACTTGAAATACTTAAAATTTTATTATTCAATATATAATCAAAGTACATTTGATTATTGGGAAAAAAAACTCTAGCATTGCCATGGGTAGTTTCGTTATTTTTTTTATCAGGATTTATGCTTAACTTTAAATTTAAACCAAACTCTGGAAAGTTAATTGCAACATTTTTTGCGGGATTTTTGTTAAATTTTTTATTTTGATAATTAATTTTTATTTTTGTATCAAATATTTTGCCTTTGAGAACTAATTTACTAAACAAGCCTTTGCCGGAAATACGTAATTTTTTTATATTAGCACTAAAAAGCAAATTTTCTTTATTTGATAGATTAATTTTACTTTTTATTAGTTGAATTGATTTTTCATGTACTTTGTTATCTAAATAGTTTTTGAAATTATTAATTTCTGAATTTTCAATATTAATGACCGCATTAATTAACTCTGCTGAATCAAAATCTAACATTTGAAAATTTACCAATTTTTTAAATGGAATCTTTAAAATAACCTTTTCAACAGAACCAATGTTATTGGAACTTTCTGAAAAATTTAATATTTCAACATTTTTTAAGTTTAATCTTGGGCTTGGAAAAATATTATATTTTACTTCATTGGTTAAATCTAAATTTAAACCAAAAGTTTCAAATATTTTTTTTTCTAAATCTGATTTATTATTTTCATAATCAAAAAAAAAAGGTATTCCCAAATATATAAAAAGTGTTAAAAATATAAAACCTAATACATAGGTAAAAAAACTTTTAAATCCGGGTTGGTTTAATATGTTCATGAAAGAAATTGATAGTGTAATTTACTAACATTAAAAAAAGTATAAAATACATATTAAATGAAATACAGCAATTTAAATTATTTAAAAAATTTAAACAAAAACCAAATAAAATCAGTAATTAATTTAGATGGACCTTGCTTAATTATTGCTGGAGCTGGATCGGGAAAAACTAGAGTGTTAACAACAAGGGTTGCCCACATAATCAAAGAAAAAAAAGCTTGGCCTAATCAAATTTTATGCGTAACATTTACAAACAAGGCCGCTCGAGAAATGCAAGTTCGAGTAAGTAAATTGCTCTATAAACAAGCTACTGCAATTCCGTGGCTAGGAACCTTTCATTCGATCAGCGCAAAAATACTTAGAAGGCATGCAGCTACGGTAAGCTTAAATTCTAATTTCACAATTATTGATCGAGATGATCAATTGAGATTAATAAAAAATATTTGCAAAGCAAATGATATTGATATTAAAAAATTATCTCCTCAATTTATAATCACTATTATTGATAAATGGAAAAATAAGGGCCTATTTCCCAATAACGTTATAATTAAAAAGGGAGAAATTTGGGAAAAGGGAATTTTAAATGTTTATAAGATATACCAAGAAAAAATTTTGGCTCTTAATGCATGTGATTTTGGTGATCTAATTTTACACTGTGTATCAATTTTTGAAAAAGAACAAGATATTTTAAATATTTATTCAAATAATTTTAAATATATTTTAGTTGATGAATATCAAGATACAAATTTTATTCAAAGTAAGTGGCTCAATTTGTTATCAAAGAAACATAAGAATATTTGTTGCGTCGGAGACGATGATCAATCAATTTATAGCTGGAGAGGAGCAGAAATAAAAAATTTTTTAAGTTTTGACCAGATCTACAAAAATTCAAAAAAAATTAAGTTAGAACAAAATTATAGATCTACTCAAAATATTTTATCAACCGCTTCAGGATTAATATCAAAAAATCTTGGTCGACTTGGAAAAAAATTATGGACTAAAGGAGAGGACGGAGAGTTAATTAAGTTAAGTTGCTACAAAAATGGCAGGGATGAAGCTATAAATATATCGGATATTATTGAAAAAAAATTAAAAAAAAATTTTTCCTACAATAATATTGCGATACTTGTCAGGGCCATATTCCAAACAAGAGAATTTGAGGAAAGATTTTTAAAAATTGGAGTTGGATATCGAATTGTAGGCGGAACCAAATTTTACGAAAGAGCCGAAATAAAAGATTTAGTAGCATATTTAAGAATTGTTTTTCAAAAAAAAGATGATCTTGCTTTCGAAAGAATTGTAAATACCCCCAAAAGATCTGTGGGCGAAACAACAATGAAACAAATTAATGAATACGCAAGAAAACATAAGCTTTGTTTAGAAGACGCTTCTTTGAAAATGATAGAAATGAACAAATTAAAACCTAAAGCAAAAATAGGTTTACTTAGAATACTTGGTCTTATAACAAAATGGAGAAAAAATTTATTATTAAAGAAATACGTCGAATTAATACAAATTATATTAGATGAATCAGGATATTCCGAAATGTTAAGAAATAGAAAAGATGCAGAAAGCGAAGGTCGTTTAGAAAATATTAAAGAACTTTTAAGGGGTATGAAAGAATTTGAAAATCTAGAAAGCTTTCTAGAACATGTTGCTTTAGCAACTTCAATTGATGATGATTGGAAAGGGGAAAAAATAAATTTAATGACAATGCACGCTGCAAAAGGATTAGAATTTGATGTTGTTTTTTTACCAGGTTGGGAAGAAGGATTGTTTCCACATCAAAAATCTTTAGAAGAAAAGGGAGATGTTGCTTTAGAAGAAGAAAGACGTCTTGCGTATGTAGGTATTACCAGGGCAAAAAAACAAGTTTATATTTCTTTTTCAATGAATAGATTTTATCAGGGCAATTGGATAGAAAATTTATCTTCACGTTTTATTGAAGAATTACCAGAAGAAAATGTTGAACAAGATAGTGTAACTGAAAACCGTATCGATGATTTTGAATTCAACCAAGATCTTTCTTATAAAGAAGAAATTAGAAGCCCTGGTTGGTTAAGATTGCAAAAAAAACTAAATGAAAAAAAATAAATTATCAATATTGAAAAAAGAATTTAGTATTTACGGTATTGATGGGTATATAATTCCAAAAAATGATGAATTTTTTGGGGAATATGTAAACCCAAGCAATGAAAGATTAAAATACTTAACAGGATTTTCTGGCTCTGTTGGACAAGCCCTGGTTTTAAAGAAGAAAGCATTTTTGTTTGTAGACGGTCGTTATACGCTACAAGCACAAAAAGAAACAAAAAAAGGTTTTAAAGTAGTAGAAATTCACAAAACTAAACCCTCGGAATTATTAAGAAAAAATAAAAAAAAATTAATTATAGGGTTTGATCCAAAATTATATACACAAGCAATTTTAACAAATTTATTTACATCTAAAAACGTCAAATTAATCCCAATAAAAATAAATTTGATTGATAAAATTTGGTCAGGTAAACCCAAACCTAAATTTTACAAATTTTTTATATTGAAAACTCAATATGTTGGACAAAGTTACAAACAAAAAATAAATTTAATTTGTAATATTTTAAAAAAAATAAATTTAAAAAATTTATTGATCACTGCACCCGAAAATGTAGCTTGGTTACTAAATATTAGAGGTAAAGATAGTTCCTATTCTCCAATACCTAATTGTAATGCAATAATTAACTATAAAAAAACAGTAACCCTTATTGTTAAAAATAATAAAATCAGTAAAAATTTTAAATTCCATTTTGGAAAAAATTTAAAATACTTAAATCCATCAAATATTATTAAATACTTTAATAGCTTAAATAGTAATGAAAGCTTTTCAATTGATAAAATAACTTGTTCTCTTTTTTATAAAGAAAAAATAGCAAAAAAATATAAATATGTTGAAAAAATAGACCCAATATTTTTTTTAAAATCAAAAAAAAATAATGTCGAAATAAATAATACAATAAAATCTCATATATTCGATGGAGTTGCTTTAACAAAATTTATTTGTTGGATAAAAAATAATATAAATAGACTTAAAATTACTGAATTAAGTGCCAAAAAAAAACTAGAACAATTTCGAAAAAAAAATAAAAATTATATTTCTCCCAGTTTTGATACTATTTCAGCTTCCGGACCTAATGGTGCGATGCCTCACTACAAGGTAAATAATAATACAAATAGAAAAATTAAAATAAATGATATTTATCTTTGCGACTCGGGAGGACAATATCATTATGGAACGACGGATGTCACAAGAACAATTTGTTTTTGTAAACAATCTCGAAGAGTAAAAAATATTTTTACAAAAGTTCTAAAGGGACATATTGGTGTGGCTACATATAAACTTAAGAAAAATACCACCGGCAAACAATTGGACATTGTTGCTAGATCTGCCTTGAAAAAATCTGACCTAGATTATACTCATGGCACTGGCCACGGAGTTGGATATTTTTTAAATGTTCATGAAGGTCCTCAAGCAATCTCCAAAATTAATAATATACAATTAAAAGAAGGAATGATTCTTTCCAATGAACCAGGATATTACGAATTTAATAAGTTTGGAATTAGAATTGAAAACTTAATTTTTATAAAAAAATACAATAATAAATTGAGATTTCAAAATTTAACATTTGCACCTATTGAAAAAGATCTAGTTAACTTTAAATTATTAAATCAAAGAGAAAAAAAATATTTAAGCGAATATAATAAAAAAATATATTTTATTTTAAGTCCTTATCTTAACAAGTATGAAAAAGATTGGTTGAAATCGTCTATTTATTGATAATTTTATTCCAATCTTTTTCGGTTAATATTTTTACATTTAAATTTTTTGCCTCATTAATTTTTCTTGTTGTAGGCTTTTGTGATCCAACCACCAAAAAATCTGTTTTTTTGGTAATAGTGCTGACAATTTTTGCACCTAGATTTTCAGAAACAGCTTTCAATTCCGATCTACTTTTATTTTCAAAAGTGCCCGTAAACATAATCAATTTTCCACTTACCGGAGTTTTTTTAGTTAAAATTTTATAGTTTTTAACATCAAGTAAATTAATTAAATTAGAAACAACTTCTAAATTTTGTTTATTTAAAAAAAATTTTTTTAATGAATCGATTTGGGAAATTCCAATACCATCGATTGAATGAAGTTCATCAAGATAATTTTGACCTTTGCTATTTAATTTATTACAAATTTCAAAAAATTGCTGAACATCTAATAAATGTTTTGCTAATACTTTTGCGTTTTCTTGGCCTATATGACGAATACCAAGGGAATAAATGAAACGATCCAATGAAATTTTTTTGCTTTTACTTATTGAATTTTTTAAATTAACAATTGATTTTTCACCAAATCCATCAAATTTTTTTAGTATGTTTATATCTAAATTAAAAATATCATATGAATATTTAACTAATTTTTTGTTCCAAAAGTTATCAATAACCTTTTTCCCAAGTCCCTCTATATTGAGAGCGTCTTTTGATACAAAATGTTTTAATTTTTCCTTTAAAATATCCTGGCAACTATAATTTGGATCGGGACATCTTGTTACAGCATCTTTTTTGTTAGTATTGCTATTAAATTCTTTAACCACTTTTGAATGACATGAAGGACATTTGCTTGGAAAAACAAATTTTTTTGATTCTGAAGATCTTTTGTTTATATCTATTGAGATCACCTGTGGAATAACATCTCCGGCTCTTTGAATAGTAACAACGTCGCCTTCTCTAATATCTTTTCTTATAATCTCATCTTTATTATGTAAGGTAGCATTGGAAATTATTACACCGCCAACATTAACGGGTTTAAGTTTTGCTACAGGAGTTAATGCTCCCGTTCTTCCAACTTGAATTTCAATGCTTAATATTTTGGATATAGCTTTTGTAGATGAAAATTTGTGTGCAATCGCCCATCTAGGAGAATTTGAAACGTACCCAAGCCTTTTTTGAAAATTTAAATCATTAATTTTGTAAACGATTCCATCAACATCATATTCCATTTCTGGTTTTTTGTTTTCAAGTTCAAAATAATTTTTCATTATATCTTTAATATTGGTAAAAACTTTGTTATGCTGGCTAACTTTAAAACCCCAATTCTTTAAAAGTTTCAAATATTCTGACTGAGTTTTGAATAATTTTTCTTTAACGGATCCAAAACTGTACGCCATAAATTGAAGAGGAATTTTTTTTGTCTCAAGTGGATTTTTTTGTCTTAAAGAACCACCTGCGGCATTTCTTGGATTAGCAAATTTATTGCTTATATTTTTAAAATCTTGTTTCGATATGTAAACCTCGCCCCTTACTTCTATATTTTCAGGAAATTTTGAACCTTTTAATTTTGTCGGTATACTTTGAATTGTTTTGAGATTTAATGTTATATCTTCTCCTGTGGTACCATCGCCCCTTGATAATCCTAATTTAAATTGTCCATTAATATAGTGAAGCGAAGCTGAAATTCCATCAATTTTCGGTTCAGCGCTGATTTCTATTTTGCAATCATTGCTTAATTTTAAAAAATTTTTTATTTTTTTTAGAAAATCAACAATATTATTTTCAGAAAACGCATTTGAAAGTGAAAGCATAGGTATTTTATGTTTAATTTTTTTAAACTTACCCGAAGGTTTATAACCCACATTATTAGCGGGAGATAATTTACTTTTTAAAAATTTGTATTTGTTTTCTAGATTTAATATTTCGATTTTTAATCTGTCATATTTATGGTCCGAAATGATTGGGTTGTCTTGATCATAATATGCTTTGTTATATTCATTTAGTTTAGCAATTTTATCAAAATACAAAGCTTTGATTTTTTCTTTTTCCACTACTTGCCCAACAACTTTTTGAATTTTTCTCTTATAAAAGAATCCTTTTCTTTCTTAGTAATTTTTTTAGTTTTATAAATTTTATTAAGTATTCTATAAGAGTTTTCATACCATTCCCCTGAACCATAGTTGTATCCAAGTACTGATGCAACTTTTTGGGCCTCTTCAACTAAACCAATTTTATAATAAATTTCAACTAACCGATGCAATGCTTCTTCAATATAAATTGTGGTATCATAATATTTTACAACAAATTGAAGACGATTAATTGCAGCGGCCCATTTTTCCTGTTTCATGTAATAGCGTCCAATATACATTTCTTTTGCTGCCATTTGATCAACAATTAACCCCATTTTCCATTTTGCATCAATTGCATAGTCTGTGTTGGGATATTGTTTTAAAATATACTCAAACTTTTCACGCGCCTTTACTAGTGGTTTTAAATCCTTTTTTTCGTCATGTAATTGTTCAAAATAACACATTGCAGCTAAGTAGTGAGCATAAACTAAATTTTTATCTTTAGGATAATTTTTAATATGACGATTTAAATTAAAGAGAGCATCTTCATAATAATTTTGAGAATATAACGCATAAGCTGACATCAATGACGCCTTAGCAGCCCAGATAGATTGAGGAAACATAATTTCTGCCTCATCAAATTTTTTTGCTGCAAAAAGTGCATCACCTAATTCTAATTGCCTCATTCCTTCTTTGTAAGCAAGGATCATTTCTGTTTCGACATCTTCTTGAAGTAAATCCGTATTAACTTTGCTTTTGTCTTTTGAACATGAAGCAACTAATATTAAATATATGAATAGAAAAATAATTTTTTTAAACATTGATAATAGAGATTACCAAATTTTTTTTAAATTTAAAATAGACTGAAATTTAGGCGCTTACAGCTACAGGTCTGCTGTAAAATGAACTATTCGGTAATTTTCTTTCCTTAAATTCCACCACTGAAAAGTATTTGCTATCAGATAGAAATTTTTTTAGTAATGCGTTTGTTAATTGATGACCTCCCTGACTACATTTCACTTTACCTAAAATTTTATAATTAGCTAACATCAAATCACCCATGCAATCTAAAATTTTGTGCATCACAAATTCACTTTTATATCTTAATCCTTTTTCATTAAGAATTTTATCATCTCCTACTACAATTGCATTCTCAAGAGATCCACCTCTTGCTAAACCTAACCGTTTAATCTTTTCTACGTCTTCAAACAAACAAAAAGTTCTAGAATTGTAAACCGGATCAAGGTCGCCATTGGACAGGTTGATTGATTTCCTTTGTCTGCTAATAAATTGATTTTTATATATAATTTCAAAATCAATTGTTAAATCATTATCATGAGGTTCTATTGATATAAATCTTTTATCAATAACTATTTCGCATTTTTTTAAAACTTTTATGAATTTTTTTGAAGTATCATATTTTTTAGTTCCAGCCGCTCTTATCTGTTGAATAAATTCCTTAGCCGAGCCATCCATAATAGGGGCTTCGCTTGAATCGAGCTCAACTAATAAATTGTCAATCTCTTCTCCGTATAAAGCTCCCATTAAATGTTCGATTGTTGAGACGGTAACCCCAAACTCATTTTGAATACTTGTACAAAGAATTGCTTCTCTAACATTGTCTGAAACTGCGGGAATTAAATTTTTTGTTTTTAAATCTGTTCTTTTAAAAACCACCCCATGATTGGGTGCCGCAGGAACTAGTTTCATATTAACCTTTTTGCCATTGTGCAAACCAACGCCCTTGAATTGAATTTCATGTTTGATTGTTTTTTGATAAAAACTAGGCATAAAGCTTTTATAATGATCAAAAGTAGAATAACAAAAACAACAATTGTTTCAAAAAAATACAATACAAAGAACTAATTGAAAATATTGAAAATTCTAGTAAAAAAGCCACTTTTATCTCTATGACTTTTATTTGGTACAGCAATTGCCTCTGAAACAAAGCCTTCTGTTAGTATTTTTACTGCACCATAGCAGGCCAGTAATTCTCTATTGATATCTCTATAAGGTTTAAAATTAGCTAAGCTAGTATCAAAAATATAATTTGATAACTTGGCATTAGCTATTTTTTTTAAATCATTTAATCTCGAACCTTCTCCTGTAAAAATTAGATTTTGTTTTATACTTTCGGCATGTAAAAAATTTATTTCTTTAATAATTTTGTTTAGAATTTCATCCAATCTCGCTGAAATTATATCTCTAACAAATTTAGATGAAATTTTTCTGAATTTGGTCTCGGAGAAATATTTATCTGATAAAAATTCATTATTATTTAATTCCCTATCTAAATTATTAATTATTGATATATCTTTCTTAATTAATTCAGATTCAATTTCAGATAAATAACAACCGCGGGTAATATCCTTTGTAATGTGATTTGATCCTATTGGAAAAGAAGAAACATGTACTAATGATGAATCTTTAAATAACGCCAGGGAAGTCTTTTCATAGCCCATGTCGATAATACCACATCCATAATCAATTTGATCTTGATTAAAATAACAAATGCCTAAAGCATAAGAGCAAGAAATAAATTTATTAATTTCAATATCGCAAGAATGAAATACTTTTGTAATATTCTTTAAAATATTTTTTGGGACACTAATAAAAACATTTTCTTGACTAAATTGATCTGCATAAATATTAAAAGGAAAATCTTTAAAGAGTTTATTGTCAACTATGTACTTATAGTTAAATATATGAATATTAGATAATTTAGAATTATTTAATTCGACTTGTTTTTTTGCCTCTTTTAGAAGAAAACTGACATCGTCTTTTTCTATTTTAGATCCATTAATTTTTTTGAATTTGGTCAACCTGGTGGTAATAATTTCGATAGGATCAATTAAAACATTGATTTTATTTAGATGAATTTGCGATTTCTTTTCTGCTTCAATCAAACATGAACGAATTGAATCAATTGCATCATTTATATTTACAATGATTGAGTTGTGTATGCCTTTTGTTTTTTTTTTAGAAGAACCAATAAGTTTTGGTAACCCATCGCTACCAAGTGAAAAAATAGCACATTTAATGTTGGAAGTTCCCAAATCAATTGCAGCAATAATTTTTTTGTTTTCCACTACTGAGTGATAATATTATTATTTATCCTTAAATCTATAACAGAGTATTTATTAAAATCTTTATTATTTAAAAGTTTATTAACTACTATTATAGCTTCCTTCAAATTTTTTGAAGGAAATTTTATTATTTTTTGGTTATTCGTGACTAAATCCCATCTGTTAATTTGAAAAAAGTAGTAACCTGATATGATATTTAAATTAAAATTATTTAATTTGAGTAATTTTTGAAAATCATTAAAATAATATTCCGCATCTTTTCCATAAACATTTGGTAAATTTTGATCAGTAAAATGATCTACAAAAGGAATAAGATTATTGTTATCTGCCAAAAAATATTTTTTTTTATCTTTTACTAACTTCGCAACTAAAATTGCTTCCTTTAATTTAATATTAATTTTATTTGGATATTGTTTTTTAATTGAATATTCGCTAATTAATTTATTTTCATTGATAATATCTTCAATGTTTTTACGCTTTATTAGAAGCAAATTTTGTCCTATTAAACTATTTAATTTGCGTTGCATTTCTTCATGATTAACTTTTTTATATCCTGATATTTCGATCTCATTTAACTGAAAGAAAACTTTGTTGCCGAAAATATTTGTCCTTTCAAAAAAACTTATCGTAGACAAAAAAATAAACACTAAAATGTAAAATAGTATTTTAATTTTTTTATTACCTATCGTAACCAGCATCTTTGACCATCCATTCAACAAGATTTTCAAATTTAATACCCCTATAAGCTGCTATTTCAGGTACTAAAGAAAGATTTGTCATTCCTGGTTGTGTATTAATTTCCAATAGAAAAAATTTATTATTGTGGTATCTAAAATCACTTCTAGTGATTCCTTTACACCCCAATGAAAGGTGAGCCTTTCTTGCTATCTCTAAAACCTCTTTGTATTTTTTTGATTCTAGGGGAGCTGGCATAATATGCTTGGTTTTTGCTTTACTTGAATATTTAGCAAAGTAATCATAAAATTTTCTTTTAGGTTTAAGCTCTATGGCACCCAAAGCCTTATTGTCCATGACAGCTACTTGTATTTCTCTTCCGGGAATATATTTTTCGACTAATATTTTGTTATATTTTCTTAATTTTTTTAAATTTTTGTTTAGATTTTTTTTTGTACAAATATAAACGCCTATGCTTGAACCCTCATTAATTGGTTTAATAACAACAGGAAAATTAATTTTTAATTTTTTTATCAAGGCATGAATATTCAAACTGTCATTATAATTATAGGTAAAAAATTTTGGAGTATTAATTTTTTTATCAATAAATATTTTTCTAGATACTAATTTATCAATGGCAATACTCGAAGCAAGAACTCCCGAGTGTGTATATTTTATTTTTTCAGCTTCTAAAATACTTTGGATATAACCATCTTCACCAAAACGGCCGTGCAAGGCATTAAATACAATTTTTGGTTTTATTTTTCTAATTTCATTAATAAAATTTCCCTTTGGATCTAGAATTTTAACTTTATATTTTTTTTTTTCTTAATGCTCTTACACATGCTCTTCCAGACAAAATGCTAATTTCCTTTTCTTCCGAAATTCCTCCCATTAGAACTAAAATTGTTTTTTTCATTTTTTTTCACCAATAATCTGTAATTCCAATTCAAGCTTTATTCCAGTGGTATTAAGAACCTTTTCTCTTACAAGGCTAATCAAATTTTCCATATCATTTGAAGTTGCCAAACCCTGATTAACAAAAAAATTGCTATGTTTTTCAGAAATTGTGGCATCCCCAATTTTAATATTCTCACATTGCGCCTCTTTGATAAGTTCCCATGCTTTTTTTTGTGTCTGATTAGTCGGATTTTTAAAGGTACTCCCGCAAGTTTTAACTCCCGTTGGTTGTGATTTTTTTTTTAACGCTAAAAGTTTTTCCATTCTTTCTTTAATTTTTTTTCCGTCTTGTTTTTTGCCCTTAAAAGTTCCGCTTAAAAAAATCAAATCGTCAGATAAATCTGAACCTCTGTAAAAAAAATTGATTTTTTCAGACTTAATCGTTCTCACAATCCCATTGCAGTCTACTACTTGAATTGAAACTATGTATTTTGAGATATCGTATTCATAGCACCCTGAATTCATCTTTATTGCACCGCCAATAGAACCAGGAATACAAGAGAGAAATTCTAGTCCAGCAATAGAATTTTCTAGTGCAAAATTTGATAATTGCCTATCCAACACAGCGGATCCTGAGATTACGGTATTATCATCAAGTTTAGACAAATGTGAGAAGTATTTTCCAAGTTTAATAATAACGCCATCATATCCTCCATCTCTGATTAATGTGTTTGAGCCAACTCCAAGAACTTTGATTGGCAAACTACTTGAAAAATTTTTTAAAAAAAAAACTAATTCTTCTAATGTATCTGGTTTAAAAAAAACCTTAGTTGGACCTCCTAGTTTAAACCAATTTAATAGACTCGTATCATATTCATAATGAATTTTTCCTGGTAATTTTTTTGATAAATCTTGAACTATTTTTGATATATTCATAATTTTTTTGATATATTTTTAATCCATGAAGATATGCTCCCTGCACCCATGCATACTACTAACTCATTGTCAAAAAGATTTTTTTTAAAATAATTTAATAAATCATTTTCTGATTTTAATATTGCTACTGTTACGTTAGATTTTTTTACAATTAATTTTCCAAATGAATGATAATCAAAATATTTATTAATCTTTTCTCCGGCCGGATAAACTGGACATAGAACAACCTCGTCACAAAATTTAAAAGCCTTGGCAAATTCTTTTATTAATAATCGGACTCGAGAGAATCTGTGAGGCTGAAAAACAGAAATTATTTTTCTAGAACGGTGTACCGACCTAATGCCATCAAGTAAAGAGTGTATTTCGGTTGGATGATGAGCATAATCGTCATAAAAATCAATTTTTTTATAAGAAAATATTTTATTGAATCGACGTTGAACTCCTTCAAAATTTTTTAAAGCATTTTTGATTATATTTATTTTGATACCTAGGCTTAATGCCACCGCAACTGCCGCTGTAGCATTTTTTATATTATGGTTCCCAAGTAAAGGTATTTGAAAATTTTTTAAATTTTTTTTATTTTTTCCAACTAAATTTAATTTTATATTAAAGCTTGAATTATTAAGTTTTTTTTTAACATTATTAATATGAAAATTTGAATTTTTATCAAAACCATAGGTTAAATAGTTATTTATTTTTAAATTTTTAATTAATATTTTATTATTACAATCGTCCTTACAAATAATTGACTTTCCAAGAGAAGGTGTTTTTTCAACAAATAATTGAAAATATTTTTGTAAAACTGTTAATTTTTTATAATAATCTAAATGTTCCTTATCAATATTTGTAACTACAGAATATGTTGCTGGTATCTCTAAAAAACTACCATCTGACTCGTCCGATTCTACTACACACCAGTCACTTTTTCCCAGTTTTGCAGAATTTTTCAGAAAATTTATGATTCCGCCATTAATTATTGTTGGGTCCAGTTTTGCTGCAAATAAAATACTAGATATCAAAGAAGTAGTGGTCGTTTTTCCGTGAGATCCTGTAACAACAATATTTTTTTTTAATGAAATAATGTTAGCTAACATTTTGCCACGTTTGTGAATAGGTATTTTTTTTTTTTAGCTAATAAATATTCAACATTATTTTTTTTAATAGCAGAAGAAATAACGAGCATGGTAACCTTTTTAATATTTTTCTTTTTATGACCAATAAAAATATTAATGCCAAATTTTCTTAACCGATCTGTATTTTTGCTTTGACTTAAATCACTACCCTGTACCACAAAGCCCATGTTATGCATTATTTGCGCTAATCCACTCATACCAATTCCACCAATACCAACAAAATGGATTACTTCATTGCTTGCTATTTTCATTTTCATTAAATTAATCTTTCCATTTCTTTTTCTATTTTTAAAAGAGTATTTTTACTATCATTTTTAAACATATTTTCTCTTTTCAAGCTTAATTCAATATTATTATCTAAAATTTTGATCAGCATTTCTTTCAAATTATTGAAGGATAAATTTTTTTGTTCTAATACCCAGCAACATCCCTTTTTTTCATAATAAATTGCATTTTGATATTGGTGATTATCTTTGGCAAATGGATAGGGAATAGCAACAAATGGCACTCCTAAAAATTCAAGTTCTCCGATAGCTGATGATCCACATCTTGATATTGCTAGGTCGGCTTTTGATATTAATTCAACAATGTTCTCGTGAAAACTAAAAATATAATTTTCAATATTATTTTTATTATAAAAATTTTGAATTTCATTTACCTGTTTGGGTAAGGATTGTTGAATGACATTTATTCTGTAACAT
>PVBE010938009.1_pt1 | contig 21788 bp, 22 predicted proteins | sample 1631181 | NCBI WGS metagenome assembly PVBE01 (sample SAMN08397723, study PRJNA350692) | Marine metagenome, whole genome shotgun sequencing project. | isolation source: water | place: Pacific Ocean | collected 2012-04 | reverse complement strand
CCTTCACGGGAGTGTCGGTTCGATTCCGACCCTCGGTACCATTTAAGACTTTAAAGTCCTGCTAACCTATTGATCAGTCTCGCAATTCTCTGAATTAGGCTGGGGACAGTAGGTGAAACCGAAGGTAAAAGTACACTGACGGGCTACAGATTTTGTTTCCACCCTTCTCGATGAACCATGCAAGATTGAATTGGAAGCAACTGCTTTCTTACTGGAAAACTAGTACTCCGATTCCGTAACCCGTAAGGAAGGATTGATGGGAGTTTGAAGCTAAAAAGTTGCCCAGCCAACTATTGAGCTGCAGGAACGCGGAGCTTGAAACACTGTATCTTCCTCATCGCCGTCTTGGGTAATTCATCGACAAAATGAAACCAGCGAGGGTATTTGTAGTGAGCCAGCCCCTGCTTGCAGTATTCGCCCAGCTCCTGCTCGAACACCGCACCAGCAGCAGCCTATAGGCGGCTGGTTTGACCACCTCTGTAGAAGTGTGCGGAGGGGGTATGGTCTCCTGCGTAACCCCCGTTAAAGCCGTTAAAGTTTGTGTGCCGGGATTTAAAAGCTTTTAAAGCCCATCATAGTAGACAAAACAGTGTAAGTTTTCGTGCCGTTGACAGTGAACTGAGCAGCTGTAAGCTATTGAAAATACGAGACAGCGGTTAGCAGTTGGTGCCTATGAATGACTATGAAGTCGGGCCCCGGGACCAGGTTCATCCCTCCTGCACCATCTCATGCGGGAATTAAGTAAACTGCCCCTGTGACTAAGCAAACCCGCGCATATTTATTCGCCATTTCCACGATATTGGCCTGGTCCACCGTCGCTACGGCATTCAAACTGACGCTGCGATACCTGGACACCTTTCAACTTCTGTTCTATGCATGCCTGACGTCGGCCCTGGCCCTCATCACCGTTACCACTTTCAGGGGGCAGGTGACTGATCTCATCGATGCCTTTAGAAAGCATTGGAAGCTAACCGTCATCGCCGGGCTACTAAACCCATGCCTCTATTACCTTTTCCTATTCGAAGCCTATGACCGGCTTCCTGCCCAGGTTGCACAACCAATTAACTACACCTGGGCGATTGCGCTGGCTTTCATGTCTGTTGTCTTTCTCAAACAGAAGATCCTCGTGGCTGATATCGTCGCAGCATTTATCTGCTATACGGGCGTTGTTGTTATTGCGACCCAGGGGGACTTTACGGGCCTCCTCTCATCCGACCTAATCGGTGTTTCCCTTGCGCTTTTTTCCACTATCCTGTGGGCGAGCTACTGGATCCTGAATGTAAAGGACCCAAGAGAACCCCTCATTGGAATGTGCCTCAATTTTCTCGTTGCTCTGCCGGTGGCTACCGGTTTTTGCCTGGCCTATTCCAGTTTCTCCATTCCCCTGGCTGGACTAGCGGGCGCGTTATATGTTGGTCTGTTTGAGATGAGCCTTGCGTTTCTCTGCTGGTCAATCGCGCTTCGGCTGTCATCCAACACGACACGCATCAGCAACCTCATCTTTCTGTCACCTTTCCTTTCCCTAGTCTTTATCAACCAGATACTGGGCGAAGAGATTTTCAGTACAACTTACATAGGGTTGGTATTCATTATCTGTGGCTTACTGTACCAGCAAGGGAGACATTCATTGGGAAACTGAGATGACGGGCCAACACTGAATATGAACTCAAATCTCATCCAGAATATTTTTTGGTCGGTCGCAGGCCTGTTGTGGCTGACCATTGTCGCTTTTCTCCTCTGGCCAGACAGCGAACCTGGCTCCAGTTACGAGGACTGGATGTCTATCACGCAACCAGGCGTGCCAGAACAGGAGGATATATTCTTTTCCATGGTCGGGTTCGTATCGGAAAAACGGGATATCCACAGAGCTGGCATCGAGTCCGTCCGGTGACACAACGAAATAGTTGAAAACTTCGCCACTGATGGCACGTTGAATTCGTTCAAAGAAGCGCAGGATGAAATCGACAGGATTTGGCATGAAACCTGAAACGAGAGTCTCAACCTCCTGGTGGATCAGCTTTGCAAACCTGATCTCGAAAACAACTGTTTTCCAGCTTGGCAGAAAAACCGCAAAAAAATAGACAAAGCGGTACTGGAATACAAAACCCAGGTGGACCGATACAGGATATTGCAGAATTTCTCCCAATATCAAAATACTATCTCACTAACTCACTTTCAGGAGTCTCACTATTTCAGGATGATTATTCCAGTGCAGTTGCTACTTCTGCGTGGGCTGGCAGCCAGTTCAATGTTAAGCCAGACGCATCGTTAGAATTCCTGCATAAGGATATGGAATTTTTATGAATGATCATTGAACAAAGTCACGCACTAGTTGACCTGAACAGAGCACTTTCTCTTTTTCGCAATGCTCTCGCCGGGAAAAAAAAGTTTGATACTGACATACTCCCTCACAGCAGATCTCGACCAGATACACAACTTGGAAACAGCTGTCAAAAACTTTGGCGCGGAGATGCGACGAGAAGCGAAGTACATGATTTACTCTGCAGAGAATTTCAAATCTGATGAATGGACGATGGATATCCTGTATCCATTGCTTTACAAGAAAAACATGGCGAGGAAAAAGCTTGCGGAAATATTCCAGAAATTGGAACAGTTGAGCCAACTGACACCTGCTGAATATTATAAGCTGCACCCACACCCAGTGACTATTTTACCGATCCCATAGGCAGCATTTACGGCGTACTAGCCATCCCGGACTATGGCGCTTATATCGGCCATATTCATGACCTTAGTGGAGAGATAACACTCTCTAGCCTGCTGTCACATGCGGAGAGGGCAGAGGTAAGCAATACCGGGATAGAAGCTTTTGGCGAGCACAACATAAACCTGTACCATAATCCCTATACGGGAGAAGCCTTTAGCTGGAAAGATCAGAACAAGATGATCTGTTTTCAGGGCTACCGAGAAGAAAAGTGTGTTAATAGATCCAAAAATGCTGCGCTTGCCAAGTATGAGCTTGACAACCAGCAGCCATAGGACTTAATACGAGTAGCAGAAACCCCACGATCTTGAATTCGGGAAATTCGTCCCCAATTCGCACTTAATCCAATTTGGAGCAGATTCTAAGTTATGGACGACAGCAACGACGGCAATACGGAGTTCATTCCACGCAACGGCGAGCAACAGCTTACTCGACCCGATGAAATACTCCCGGATACCCTTCAACTGATTCCACTGATTACTCGCCCATATTTCCCGGTACTTGTTCAACCGGTAGTGGTCGACCAGGACCCCTGGGGAAAGGGTATCAGGAAGGTCGCTGAAAGTGCTCATAAACTTGTCGCAATGAGTTTCTCTCAAGCTACGGGCAAGGATGTACCGGCACCCGAAGAAATATGCGAAATAGGGTGTGTAGCGCGCATACATCGGCTGCACGAGAGCAAGGGGAAGCTACAGTTTATTGCCCAGGGAATCAGGAGATTTCGCATCCGCGAATGGGTGAAAAAGAAACCACCCTACGTCGTAAGGGTCGACTACTTTGACGCGCTTCCCATGGAAGACGAAAGCCAGCTGCGCGCCTACGCTATGTCAATCATCAATATTATCAAGGAATTGATGACCCTGAACCCTCTCTACAACGAAGAACTCAAGCAGTACCTGAACTATTTTGACCCAAACGAACCTTCCCCCCTCACTGATTTTGCAGCGGCCATTACCTCCGCAGATGCTCTGGAATTACAGGACATACTGGAGACAATACCGCTTCTGGACCGCATGGCGAAAGTGCTGTTGATGATTGGCAAGGAGCTTGAAGTGGCCCGTCTTCAGGCCCAGATCACTGAACAGATGCAGGAGCAGGTAAATGAACAACAAAAGGAGTTCTTCCTGCGCCAGCAGCTCAAGGTCATTCAGCAGGAACTCGGAATATCCAAGGATGACCGTGAGTCTGATGTTGAAAAGTACAGTGCGCGCCTGGAAAAGCTGAACGCGCCAGATCATGTCACCAGCCGAGTAGAAGAGGAACTACAGAAACTGCAGGTTCTCGAACCAACATCGGCGGAATACGGTGTCACGCGCAATTATCTGGATTGGGTGACCTCTGTGCCCTGGGGCGTTTTGTCGAAAGACAAGTTAGATCTTGCCGATTCAAGACAAGTGCTGGATAAGGATCACGACGGCCTTGATGATGTAAAACAGCGCATCATTGAGTTTCTTGCTGTTGGCGCCTACAGAGGTGAAATCGCGGGCTCAATACTATTACTGGTCGGCCCGCCCGGCGTAGGAAAAACCAGTATCGGCAAGTCTATTGCCAGTGCCCTGGGGAGGAAGTTCTTTCGTTTCAGTCTCGGCGGCATGCGGGATGAAGCAGAAATCAAGGGCCATCGTCGTACCTACGTTGGCGCAATGCCCGGTAAAATGATCCAGGCATTGAAGGAAGTAGAAGTTTACAACCCTGTCATTATGCTGGATGAAGTTGACAAGGTTGGCGCCTCCTACCAGGGTGATCCCGCATCAGCACTGCTTGAAGTACTTGATCCTGAACAAAATAGCGGTTTTCTTGATCACTATCTTGACCTTCGTGTTGACTTGTCCAAGGTGCTTTTCATTTGCACTGCGAATCAGTTGGACACCATACCCAGCCCCCTGCTAGACCGTATGGAGGTGATACGACTTGCCGGATACCTGACCGAAGAGAAGGTCCTGATCGCAAAACACCACCTGTGGAAACGACAGCTAGAAAAAGCGGGAATACCTGCATCGAAACTTAAGATTAGTGAAGGCGCCCTTCGAAAAGTAGTTGAAGGTTATGCAAGGGAGGCCGGCGTCAGGGCGCTCGAAAAACAACTCGGGCGAATCGTTCGCAAGTCCGCCGTGTCATTGCTTGAAGACAACAACCAAAAGATATCTGTTGGGGTGAAAAATCTGGGGACATACATCGGCGAACCTCTGTTCAAGAAACAACGACCGCACAGGGGGGTCGGTGTAATAAACGGCCTGGCCTGGACCGCCATGGGGGGGACAACACTCGCCATTGAAGCATCCAGAGTCCACGATGGCAGTCGAGGTTTCAAACAAACAGGGCAACTCGGCGATGTCATGCGCGAATCAGCGCATATAGCGTACAGTTATGTCGCCTCACACTTGGAGGAGTTGGGAGGCAGCGAGGATTTCTTTGATGATGCTTTTGTCCACCTGCATGTACCAGAAGGAGCAACGCCAAAAGATGGCCCAAGTGCAGGTATAACCATGGCAGCAGCCTTGTTGTCGTTGGCAAAGAATAGAAAGGTTAGCCGGGATATCGCTATGACCGGTGAACTGACACTGACCGGCAGGGTGCTTCCCGTCGGCGGCATCAGGGAGAAAGTCATCGCCGCACGCAGAGCCGGGGTAAAAGAGCTCATTCTACCCGCGGATACGGAACGGGACTTCGACGAAATGCCGGACTACCTCAAGAAGGGACTTGTAGTCCATTTTGTATTTAATTTCGGTGAGGTCGCCGAACTTTGCTTTTAGGAACTGATATGACAGATTTGATCGACCAATTAGTAGCCCTGCTGGGTGAAAATGGGGTATTTCATGGTAAACGGCTGAAGGAAAGACATTTTCCTTCAGCATTTGATTTTAAGGTGACCGATGTTGAGCCACTGGCGCTGGTCAGGCCCACATCAACCGAGGAAGTATCCGCATTTATGAAGATCTGCCACGCGCAAGGACGTGCAGTGGTTCCCCACGGTGGATTGACTGGCCTGGTTGATGGAACAACTTCCGGCAAGAGCGAAGTCGCCATCACGCTTGAGCGGATGAATAAGATCGAGGAAATTGACGCGGAAAGCAGAACGATGATCGTGCAGGCTGGCGTACCACTGCAGCAGGTACAGGAACAGGCTGAGAACCAGGGCCTTTTCTTTCCTTTGGACCTGGGGGCAAGAGGTACTGCCACCATCGGAGGCAATGTCTCTACCAATGCTGGAGGCAATAGGGTGATCCGCTACGGCATGATGCGAGATCAGATCCTCGGGATGGAGATTGTTCTGGCTGATGGAACGATCATTTCCTCCATGAACAAAGTTATTAAAAATAATACCGGTTATGATCTAAAACAGTTGTTTGTCGGTGCCGAGGGTACGCTCGGTATCGTTACCCGCCTTGTCCTGCGCCTAAGACCAATGCCGGTCAGTCAGGATATGGCGCTTATTGGCGTAAATGACTTCTCCCAGGTCACTGCATTCCTGAACTATATTGACAGTGCGCTTGGCGGCACCCTCAGTGCTTTTGAAGTCCTGTGGAAAGACTATTACAAGCTAGTTACCAGTCCTCCGGCGGAGTCCGCACCGCCCATTAGTCATAATTATAATTACTACATTCTTCTTGAGGCAATGGGTGGTGACCCCCAGTCAGATGCCGACAGGTTTGTTGAGGTTCTATCAAAATCTCTGGAGGATGAATTGATTGCCGACGCTGCTGTCGCACAGAGCCAGGCAGAGAGGGATGCCATGTGGGCAATCCGCGATGATGTTGGTCAGACGGGGCAGAACTGGCCAATTTTCACCTATGACATCAGTGTGTCGCTGAATAAAATGGAATCCTATGTTAAAGAATTACGCGATGACCTAAACAACCAATGGGCAGACAATACCTGCATGATCTTTGGCCACCTGGGTGATGGGAACCTGCACGTTATCGTTGGTGTGGGTGATGAATCCGCCGAGGCAAGAAAGGCCGTCTCAGAAACGGTCTACAGGGGGCTCACCAGCCGTGGTGGATCGATTTCCGCCGAACATGGTATCGGTTTGCAGAAACGAAACTACTTATCCTGGTCAAGAAGTGAGGAAGAAATCGCACTGATGAGCAGTATCAAAAAAATGCTTGATCCAAAAAATATCATGAATCCAGGAAAAATTTTCACCTGAACGAAGCATAGGGAGTTAGCCGGGGCCAGCTATCAACCGCTACAAGGTACCAGCCTTACAAGTCAGGGTATTTCCCGTATCTGAACTGCATCAATTCCGACACCGGCCAGCACATCCGATATGACGACAACCTTGTCCCCTGGTTCTACTGATGCGCGAACTTTCAAGAGGTCAAGAGCAGTTTGCAGCGTCTTCTCCGGATCGTTGCTGAATTCTGAGCGAAATGGCGACAGGTTGCGGTTAAGCATCAACCGTCGTCTGGTTCGTGAATCATTTGTGAAGGCATAAATGCGAGTCTTTTGCGGGTGGCAGTTGGTTACGTAATCTGCCATGAACCCACGGCGTGTGATAATAACAATTCCCTTGGCTTCTAACCGTTCGGCCAACTCCACTGCAGTGATGGCAAGCAGTTGTTTTTCATCACCTCCGTGTAGCTTCTGGGTGAAATTGAGGCCAGTGAATGATTCCGTCGCTTCAGCAATTTCCACCAGTTGTTCAACACAGCGAACGGGGTGCTGGCCTATGGTTGTTTCACCAGACAGCATGACTGCATCTACTTCTTCGTAGATAGCATTGGCAACATCGGTTACTTCAGCGCGGGTTGGTATTGGATTTTCGATCATGGATTCCAGCAGGTGAGTAGCGACTATAACCCGCTTTCCCTTTTCAGCGCATTGTTGGACGATACGCCTTTGGACATTAGGTAGTTCCGCAACATTTATTTCAACTCCCAGGTCTCCTCGAGCAACCATGATCCCATCTGCTTCATCAAGGATTTCGACAAGATTCTGGACCCCGGATTGATCCTCAATTTTTGCTATTACTTTAATTTTTCCGGCCCTGTCTCCGATCAAATCATTGAGGTCACGAATATCCTGCGCCTCCCGAACAAATGAGAGGGCAATAAAGTCCACCTGTTGTTCCACAGCAAACAGAATGTCTTCTTTATCCTTTTTTGTGATGGCTGGAAGGTTCACTCGGATGCCAGGAAGATTAACATGGCGTTTGCTCTTCAAAATGCCGCCATCAATTACCTCACATTGCATTGTGCCACTTTCATTTTTGTGCAGCACCTTAAGGTTGATGATACCATTGTCAACGGTGATGCGATCACCCACATCAACCGTATCGACCAGCTCATCGTAGTTAATGTGAATAGATGACTCCTCGACCTTGGTATCACGAACGCTGATGGTAATGATTGAACCATTCTTTAGCTCCAGGTCGTTTGCCAAATCCCCCGTCCTGATTTCTGGCCCTTGCGTATCCAACAAAATGGCTATGGGGTACGCAATTTTTCGGTTCAGAGTTTTGATAAATTTTATTACGCGCGCGGCCGTCTCATGTTCACCATGGGACATATTCAGCCGGACAACATCCATACCAGCCGCAGCAAGCTTCTCCAGCATTGGGTAGGTACTGGTTTCCGGACCGATCGTACAAATTATTTTTGTTTTTCTCATTTGATTCTAATGCACAAACAAAGCAATGCCTTGGCCAAAAGGGGCGATATCATACAGAATACGGTACTGACCCACCAACAGATCTTTGTTAAACCGTTGCAAAGAGATCCATTTGCTGGTTTTCAGCAGGTTCTTCCTCATCCTTAAAGGTGACGCTTATACCAAGAAGCCTTATACCCTTACCTTTACCACGCTCCCAGGCCAGGGGCATCAACTCCGCAAATAGCAATTTATTCAATTGGCTGGAGCTACGTTCCATGGTGGTTTGCTGGAAATCAGAAAATTTCAATTTCACCTGCTGATTTTTTATGGGTCGTTTGACATGTTTCTTCAAACGCCGCTGCAACTCATCAAACAACTTATCAAGCGATGCAAGTGCCATCTCGGGCTCTAGTATATCTTCAGCGTAGGTCCTCTCGACGCTGAGGCTCTTGCGCACCCAGTGAGTCGTTAACTTTCTTGTATCAACTCCCTGGGCTCGCAGGTACAGGTGCTCTCCGAAACTGCCCAATTGTTTGACAAGTTCCTCCTTACCCATCGCTCTGACATCGGCGCAAGTTGTGAGACCAATCTTCGTGAGCCGCTTGACGGTGACCTTGCCGACACCTGGAATCTTTCCCAGGGGTAGTTCCCTGACGAATGAGACAATCTGTTCAGGCGATACGACACACTGTCCATCCGGCTTGTTTTCATCGCTGCAGATTTTCGCCAGAAACTTGTTTGGAGCTACACCAGCCGATGCTGTGAGATTAAGTTCTCGTCTGATGGTCGAGCGAATATCAGTGGCCATCAAGGTAGCACTGCCACTAAACAAGTGTGATCCGGACACATCCAAGAAAGCCTCATCCAGGCTAAGGGGTTCAATGATATCCGTATAGCGCTGAAAGATTGCGCGTATCTGTTTCGATACAGACTGGTAGTAGCTCATCCTGCCTGGAACAACCATGAGTTCCGGGCAAAGACGCATAGCATAAGCCGTCGCCATTGCGGAATGGATGCCATACTCTCTTGCTATATAATTGCAGGTCGAAATCACGCCTCGCCGGTCAGCGGCTCCGCCAACTGCAAGCGGTATATCTTTCAAGCCAGGATCATCTCGCATTTCTACTGCCGCATAAAAACAATCCATATCTATATGAATAATTTTCCTCAGCTGTTGCTCTTCCTCGCTCACTGGCAGTGATACCCGGTGTTTCCTGTGCATAACTTAACTTACCTGCAGAATTTGTCTAATCCTATATGCAGCGCCTGCAGCAGGTGTTTATACTCACTTATGGATTTACAAGAGCTTCGCACCCGTTTTACTCCAGCCCTGGAAGAGATTCTCGGAAAATGCAGAATTTCAGCTGACCTAGTAGACAGGGAATTATTCCAGGTCTATATGGCGACTATTTGGGGTAATGTTGTCTTGGACCCACAAGGGTCGGGTCTTGAGGAGCAGGATCTGAGCAGCCTTCACGATTTCCTCAATGAAGAAATTGAGAGAGTTCTGGGGAAGGGCGTAGATGTTACGAGCTGTTATGATTTCATTGCCAGTAAGCAGGGTAATGAAAGCCTGGAAAGGCTGGGAGCTACCAGCGATCACAAGGAATTCTTGCATTACTTTGCGCGGCTCATCCTCGGCAAGGAAGTGCAGGCAAAACCCTGAAAGGAAAATGCCAATTGAATTTCACACAATACTAATGTCATAAATATGCTGAATGTCTCAACTTCGCTGGAAGGAGCAATCATCCTGGTGTTGGCATCAGCTTTAGCAGTTGTTGCTTACCTGTTGTTTAGATCTCGTAAACAGCTTGCGCACTATCGCCATATTCTTGATGAGATACCAAACCCTTTGTTGCGCGTGGATCTCACAACTTTCGAACCTGTCTTCTGCAATAGAAAATTCAGCCGCTTATTGGGTTATAGCAGTAATGCCGAGTGCATCTCAAGATTCCCATATCACCTTCACTTGCCACAAAAGGATTTCTACCAGATATACCAAAATTACAAGGAATCTGGGGCCGGAAAAGGAGAGGAGGTCGAGATACACAATCGTAAAGGTGAGCCAATCGAGAATGGAATCCATGTACGATTGGACCCGGATGAAAAATACATGGACGTAGTATTGGATCCAATCGACATCGATTCCATTAGCCAGGATCAATCGCCCGGTGCAAAGCAGCTTCTCAACAAAGAAGTTCACCATCAACTAATGAATAAACTGGCATCAATAAAGGGCTACTCAGAGTTGATCCAGTCATCCACAAACCTGCCCGGTTCCATCAGAGACTACGCGGCGGAGGCGATCACAAATAGCGAACAGGTTCGATCTGTTTTAGATGGCGGAGGTGATGCCACAGTTTTCTGTAAGTTCCTGGATGAAATCGCCGACAAGTACAGCCTTGCCTTTGGCGGTGACCCGATTATTCCTTCAAATCTGTCTGCCATGATGTTAGACAAGCTAGTAGCAACTAGCGTGGGGTTTATGGACATGGAGGGAAGCCCGGGAAAACGGCGAAGCATAACTGCTAGTTCCGAGAGATTTGTTAACTGCAGCGGCTGCGAAAGCGACCTGGGCGAAACCTCGTTCGCGATTACCATTATGGACAAGGACCTTTTTTTTGACCGGGAGAATTTCAAGCGTCTTCTCCTTCCAGGCTTTGTAACCACACAGCTAGGGGAGATGACAAACCTTGCCACGGTCAGTGAAATGGCACACGCGCAGGGAGGGCATCTCAGGCTGACCGGGGGAGATGAGGGGTTCATACTAGTCCTTTTTTTTCCTTTTGCCCCGGAAGCGGACCCTGCTTTGCTCGACAGTGGAGCGGAAGACAATCACGTTCTCATCATTGATGATGATTTGTCTGTCGCCAACTACCTGAAGGTGGTCACGATAAGAGCAGGATATACTGCAACCACCTTCACCGACCCCCGTAAGGCACTTGCATTATTCAGGCAGAATCCTGGACTATATGATCTGGTAATTACCGATCAGACCATGCCAGGACTTTCAGGGGATGCTGTGATGCAGACAATGCTTGAACTCAGACCAGAGTTACCCATTATCATGTGCACCGGATACAGCGAAAAAGTCGATGCTGACTCTGCCATGGCGCTTGGCGCTGCGGGGTACGTGACCAAGCCAGTGGATGCTACGCATTTGCTTCAACTGATCGGCAATTTCTTTGGTGCCCCTTCGAGTGAATGACATTCCTCCTAATCAGCCTACGGGAGTGACCCTAACGGATGAAGTATTTACTACGCCCGTCGCATATATCCTTTTGGACGCAACTTATCTTGTGATTGGCATCAACCAGAAGGCTGCGGATGCTGATTTCCGAGTTGGGGACAGGCTGACAGACTGCCTCGAAGAGGATGCAAAGTCATCTTTCCTGCAGTTAGCAGATGCATCGGGCAAGGGCACATTTGAGAGTTCCTACAACCAAAAGGGCAGGCTTGAATTCCATGTGTCACCGACAGCCGAAGCGACACGTACACAGCTATGGGCGTTTGACCTGTCTGAGCTCAGACTGATTCAAAGCCAACTGCAACAACTGAAAAAGCCGGAACGGAAATTCCTGCACCAGATGGGCAACCTGGTTTCGAGCACCATCGGCTACGTGGAACTGGTCGAGTTAATGCTGGACGAGAGCACCGTTCTAAGCGGTGAGCGCCTGGTCGCTATCAAGCGCTACCAAGGTGAAATTGGTACCAGCTTAAGGAAGACCGAGAACATCATTCAGAATGAAAAGCGTGGGGCGATGCCATATTCCGGCAATTTTGGTTCCTCAACTCAACATGTACTGGTGGTGCACCCGGATCCGACAAGGGTCGAACTGTTGACGGAGCTTCTTCGATCGCAACAGTATAAGGTGACAACTTTTTCAGATACTGAAGCCGCCACAAAATTTGCCCGACTAAACGGGGAATTCCTTAACCTGGCGATCCTGAGTGAATCAAATAAACTTGCTGACTATTTGCTCAAGGCCAGTGACACCCTGCAGCTTTTGATATGCGCCAGCGAAAAGCCAGAAATAGAAAGCAGCCGCGTCTCTACGATTACTGACAAGCCGCTGGATATGAACGAGTTCCTAAGCAAAGTGCAGGAAATCAGGTCCGAAGCAAATGGACCAGAGCACTAGTCAACCACTGCGGACAGGGTAGGTCCAATCTGTCTGTGCAGCACGAGATCTGCCACGAGATCAATATCCGTTGGCTCATTGTTAAGGATGGCCAGCATTGCGCCATTTTGTTTCGCCATTCGCGGGAAACCGGCTGCGGGGTATACCACCAGAGAGGAGCCAATCGCGATGAACATATCACAGGCAAATGTTGCTTCCTCAGCCCGCTTCATCTCCTTTGCTGGCATTGATTGACCGAACGAGACTGTTGCCGTCTTGATAATACCCTGACACAGGGTGCAACTGGGTAAACTCTCATCAGCAAGAAATGATCGTTTTATATCTTCGAGTTCATACCGGTGCCCACAATCCAGGCAGGTCGCATAGTTGGCATTTCCATGCAGCTCAATAATCTGTTCCTCTGGCACCCCGGATCTGTGATGCAGACCATCTACATTCTGCGTAATGACGTGGCTCACCTTACCCATTTGAACCAACTGATTGATAGCAAGGTGTCCGGCATTTGGTTCGGCTCCGGTCATCATATCGTCACCAGAAAATTTCCGTCGCCAGGATTCTCTCCGCACGTCTTCCGAGCTTACGAAATCATTAAAATCAATGGGTGTAACCTTGTTCCAGATTCCGTTTGGGCCACGAAAGTCCGGTATACCAGACTCAGTTGATATCCCTGCACCGGTGAATACGGCAATTTTGTTACTGGTTTTAATCATTTGCCTAAAGGCAGTAACATCTTGGTCCATGGGTTCCACCGATTTTCGGAGCAGGTAGACACTATCATACAGATTTTGAACGCCTGACCCGAAGCGCTTGTCAAAGCTCGTTTGTTAAAGTCTTGTCGAGTTTTGGCTTTTAACGCACACTGGAATCTACAGTGAAATTTATCTCAGCTTCCCTAGCAAGGTGATGCTGACATTCCGGGGGTTAATCAATGCAGGTAGAGTATTTCTTTGATTGCTCTAGCCCCTGGACCTACCTGTCCTATTCACGCATCGAATCAATCTGCGCGCAATACACCGCGGAACTGATATGGAAACCCATACTTGTCGGCGGTGTGTTCAATAGTGTTAACGAAAGCGTCTATGAACAGCGGGCGAACCCCGTACCGGTTAAGGCTAAGTACTACGCGAAGGATCTGCAGGATTGGGCTCGCCATCAGGGCATTACAATCGGGTCTCCTCCAGTCTTTCCTGTCAATTCGGTGAAAGCCATGCGCGGTTGTTTTGTGGCAATGGAAAATGGTTTGATTTCGGAATATGTCGGGCACGTATTCAAAGCATACTGGACGCAGCTCCGGGACATATCGAAGAACGAGGTGTTGCAGGAAGTCGTCAAAAAAACCGGTTTGGAGCGGGCAGAATTTTTCCAGAAAATTGCCAGTCAGCCATACAAAGACAAGCTACGCGCCAATACCGAGGAGCTCGTCGACCGTGGAGGTTTTGGATCACCCACGATTTTTTTGAACCAATCTGATATGTACTTCGGCAATGACCGCCTAACCTTGCTTGAAGCCCGGCTCAGCTAGCTTTTCCGTCTCGCTCTGATTCTACCGAAAGCGCCAGGTTCACCGGAATCAAGAAAATCCAGAATCATTGAAGCACACAGGTGAGGGTCGTGAATGCTCGTATCAACCTGTATATCGTAATCATCGTGGGCATGGCAGATATCCATATGGCCCTGAGCGGTGCCGGGAAATCGACCTAGCCTTGTGGCTTCTCTCTCATTAATTATATCGATCGGACAGCGCACTCCAACAAAGGTTACTTCTAGCCCATCAAATACATTTAGATAGTCCCAGAGGAATTCAGCCTCAAGAACAATATCGTCTAGGATGACGTTATTTCCCGATTCTGCCATGGCACGGATAGCTCGGCGCATCCCCTGCAGCATTTTCCTTCCTGTTCCACCAAATCTGATGGTGGTAAAAGGTTCTCCCGTACCACTTACAGGTACAACATTCATGCCTTCGGCCCCGGTAGTACCAGGCGGGGAATTGAGTCCCCTGTACTTTGCAGGCAGCCCGTCTCTGAACTGATCCAAGGCAATATGCAACCAGGGCTCTGCCGCCAACTCCTGCAAAGCGTAAGCGAGCGTTGTCTTACCTGCACTTGACGTGCCATTGAGAAAAACTATCTTGCCCTGCATGGCTTCCTCCTGGGGTCTTACTTGTGACTGATCGTTCGACTTCAGGCAGTCCTGCTCGAAAACAGGGTACAGAGATCGATGATACGCTGCACGTCATCCCCTGATACATCCTGGTGCAGTACCCAACGCTGCCCGGATACCGTCACATCATTTTCCGCAAGCCACGCACTTAAAGCCAAAAAGCGTTCCCGCGGCAGGTCCAGCAATACCATATTGGTCTGGGGCTCCTCCAGCAATTTAAAACCGGGGAGGGAGCACAGATTGTTGGCCAGGTTCACAGCGTTCTCATGGTCTAGCTGCAGGCGTTCAATATTGTTCTCCAGCGCATAGATTCCAGCAGCGGCCAGGATACCTGCCTGGCGCATTCCTCCACCAAGCATTTTTCGAAGGCGGCGTGCCTTTTCAATGGTCGTGCGCTCACCAACGAGAACAGACCCAACGGGCGCTGCGAGACCTTTTGATAGGCATATAGAAATAGTATCAAAATAAGCGCATATCTCTTTGATATTTATAGATAATTTCACGGATGCATTGAATGCACGAGCGCCATCAAGGTGTTTCCTCAGGCCGTGTTTAGCAGCCAGTCGGGCAAAGTCTGCAAGATAGTCCATGGCAAGCACTCTGCCTGTCTGTGTATTCTCCAGGCAGAGGAGTTTGGTCTTCGCAAAATGAAAGTCGTTGGGTTTGACTGTTGCAGCAACCTGCCCAAGGTCCAACTCCCCACGATCGTTAAAGGGCAAGGGCTGTGGCTGAACAGCGCCCAAAACAGCAGCACCACCTGCCTCGAACTGATAGGTGTGAGATTCCTGGCCTGCTATATATTCGTCTCCTCGATCACACTGGCTGAGAACAGCCAGCAGGTTACTCTGGGTACCACTGGAAACAAAGAGAGCAGATTCCTTACCGGTTACTTCAGCCGCCAGCTCCTGCAGCCTGTTAACGGATGGGTCCTCACCATATACATCGTCGCCAAGGCGGGAATCAAACATGAACTGACGCATCTCAGAACATGGCAATGTGACAGTATCACTTCTTAGATCAGTCAAATTGATAACATCCTATCTTTCCAGAACCGCTACAGTATCCTATATTTATCAACAGGATATTGAGATTAGTTAACGTCGCCCATTGCTCACTGGCTACATTGACAATAGCAATGTTGATCGCTAATGTTTTGCCCAGTTGAGGCTTAAATATGTATACCGGTATTGTTAAAGAACAGCTACCCATCTCAGGCATTCTCAAGAAAGAGGGTCTGTCGACCTTTTCATTGGAATTTCCCGACGACCTTCTCGAAGGTCTGGAACTTGGTGGCAGTATCGCCATAAACGGTGTCTGTTTTACGGTAACAAAAATCAGTGGAAATACCGTCAGCTTTGATGCTATTCAAGAAACACTGGCCTTATCCAACATTAAATACCTTCAAATTGGCTCCATGGTCAATGTTGAACGGTCAGCAAAGCCAGACGCTGAAGTAGGCGGCCATATACTGTCTGGGCACGTGATAAGCACGGCGATGGTCAGCCATATCGAAAGCACCGAAAACAACTGCAGGCTGACCCTGACAGGAGAAAGTCGCTGGCTTAAGTATGTATTCGAAAAGGGCTTCCTGGCGGTTAATGGCGCCAGCCTGACTGTGGCAAAACTCGAGCGTGAAAGTGAGTCCTTTTGTATCAACCTGATCCCGGAAACACTCAAACGGACCAATTTTTCATGCTTGTGCGTTGGTGATGAGGTGAATATCGAAGTTGAATCACAAACCCAGGTGATTGTAGACACGGTAGAACGCGTAATGGCCGAAAATTATCAGTGAAAACCACTTGCGCTGATCTTGAGATCAGTGGAAATTGCTATATGATGCGGCCCTTTCAACGACTGAACCAGCAACATGACGCCACTAAGACTGTTCGACACCTACGAACGTAAGGTGCGTGAGTTCAAACCCATTAACCCTGGAAAGGTGGGGCTCTATGCGTGTGGCCCAACAGTTTATAACTATGCTCACATCGGCAACCTGAGAACCTACATTTTTGAGGATATCTTGCGCCGCGTGCTCGAATTCAACGGCCTGGAAGTAAACCATGTCGTAAACATCACAGATGTTGGTCATTTAACGTCTGATGCTGATACCGGCGAAGACAAGATGGAGGTCGGTACTCGTCGAACCGGCATGAGCGCATGGGAAATGGCAGAGTTCTATGGCGACGCGTTCAAAAGTGACCTCAAGCATTTGAACGCGCTTGAACCTGTTACCTGGTGTAAAGCAACCGATCATATAGAAGAGCAGATCGCCTTTGTTCAGGACCTCGAAAAGAAGGGCTATACCTACAGAACCGATGACGGTATCTATTTCAACTCTCAGAAGCTAAATAATTACGGATATCTTGCCCGTTTGGATATAGACGGACTCCAGGGCGGCGCCAGGGTGGAGCAGGGCGGCCGGATGCATGTTACTGACTTTGCATTGTGGAAGTTTTCAAATACCGATGAGAAGCGCCAAATGGAATGGGACAGTCCCTGGGGGGTCGGATTTCCAGGTTGGCATATCGAATGTTCAGCCATGTCTGCAAAATATCTAGGGGACTTTTTCGACATCCATTGTGGTGGTGAGGATCATATTCCCATCCATCACACCAATGAGATTGCCCAGACCGAGGCCAGCAGGGGAACAAGACTGGCCAACTTCTGGATGCATGGATACTTTTTACAGCTCAACAACGCCAAGATGGCAAAGTCAAAGGGCGATTTTATCCGCCTTGAGACCCTGGTGGATGAAGGCTTTTCCACCCAGGACTACCGTTACTACTGCCTCACGGCGCACTACCGTACTCAGATGTCATTTAGCCTGGAGAGTCTTGATGCAGGCCGTACCGCCCTCGCCCGGATGCTCCAGACAACCTACAGCTGGGGTGAACCAGGTGAGATTTCCGAAGAATACCTTCAGCGTTTTGTCTCCTACATCAACGATGATCTTAATATGCCAAGGGCACTGGCGGTCGTCTGGGAGATGATTCGGTCTGACCTGACCAGTGAAAACAAGAAGGCGACAATACTCAAAATGGATGAAGTGCTTGGGTTGGATATCAGCGGCTGGCGTCCGGATGCAACAGAAGCCCCCCCCGAAGTCCTGAGCCTGATGCATGAACGGGAAGTTGCCCGAAGGGATAAAGATTGGAAGCGGGCAGATGAGTTAAGGGATATGATCGCCGGGCATGGCTATGTGGTTGAGGATACAGCGGAAGGACCAAAACTGTCGCGCTAGCCCAGGCTCTCTCCATTCCGCGATATCCGTCGCGGCACCATCGAGTAGCTCAACGCCAAAACTGAATGCACCGGACTCTTCCTCAAGAACCCAGCGGACTTCACTTGAGAGAAAGAACTTCCCAGGCCTTGCGCTGTCATCGACCCAAGGGTCGACGACACACCCGGCAGGTATATTCTTTTCGGACACAGCCTTCAGGTCGTTCGCCGATGAATTCAACACATTGCTTGATAGTGTCGTTCCAATCAGGTCCTTGTCCTCGGACTGAACAACTTGAAAGAATAGCCGCTCATTGCTTCCGCAACGGAATTCACTACGCTTCTCATGCTGCCCATTAGAGCTTGAGGCGCCAGGCGGCACTGTGGGTCTTTTGCCAGTGCTGGAAATACCTGTAATCTTGGATAGGAGGAGCGATGTTGTCATGCGGCCGTCCGTGAAAATAATTTAGATAGAACAAACCATCGCTACAACTGTGCCAATTTTTCAGAAATTGAATAAATCCTTATATTACATGGAGTTAAGAGTACACCGACGCAACCGGTTTATGTATACTCCACTGACCCAAATTGGCAACCTGGGACAGAAAGCGACAGTTTTTTTGCCCCACACATGCTGCGCCCACCAGGGGACAGTCACACAAAGGAGATCATCGTCAGTAGCAACGAGTTTTTTAACGCCGTAAACGCCCGTCAATCTGAGCAGAAAACACGGCTATGTATAGGTCTGGACCCAGACCCGGAGCGCTTTCCTGCGCCTATCCGGCGGGACAAGGAGCCGATCTTTGCCTTTAACAAGGCCGTCATTGACTCCACATCCGATCTTGCCTGTTGTTACAAGCCCCAGTTTGCCTACTATGCGGCCAATGCAGCAGAACGTGAACTGGAAAAGACCATCAGCTACATCAGGGACCTTGACATACCCGTGATATTGGATGCCAAGCGTGGCGATGTGGGCAGTACCGCTGAAAAATACGCGACGGAGGCGTTCGAGCGGTATGGCGCGGATGCCGTAACAATAAACCCGTACCTGGGACTGGATGCGATGCAACCCTTCCTTGCACGCGCCGAGAAGGGAATTTTTATCCTCTGCCGGACTTCTAACCCCGGTGGAGCCGATATACAAAACCTGATGATTGGTGGCGGTGATCAGTTGTATGAACATATCGCCGGCCTTGCCTCTCAACAATGGAATGGGAATAACAATGTGGCCCTGGTTGTGGGAGCTACCCAGCCTAGTGAACTGACCAGAGTGAGGGAAATAACAGGGGACATGACACTTCTACTGCCGGGGATAGGGGCTCAGGGCGGTGATGTTGAGGCGAGCATCAAGGCCGGGCAGGGCGGTGGCCTGATCGTATCCTCATCCAGGGCGGTGCTCTATGCCTCCTCCGGCGATGATTTTGCAGAAGCCGCTCGCAAGATTGCCCAGTCGACCCGTGACGAGATAAATCAGCACTGTTAGTGACTAGTGACCCCGCTGCTAATGAAATGGGTATTCAGGCTGCTTCTGGTCACTTGCCTGGCGGTGATCACCTGGCTTGCACTGACCAGCGAAACCATGCCCACCGCGTTTCAGATATGGGACAAACTGAATCATTTGGCGGTATTCATTACATTGGCATTTCTGGCAGACTTCTCTTTCCCGCAGAGCCAAAAGAACTGGATAAAGTGGGTGTTCCTTGCCACCTATGGTCTGGGCCTGGAAATCATTCAACTGCTTCAGGGACATCGGTACTTTGAGGTGCAGGATCTGCTGGCAGAGATCATAGGGGTCATCTGTTATCTGCCACTAAGAGGACACCTGCAGCGGATTCCGTTCCTGTCCCCTGAAAGACCGGGTGACGACTAGCAGATCAATCTAGAGTGCCAACTCACTCCAGATGGGACAGTGATCAGAAGGCCTATCCATAGCGCGGATATCCTGGTCTATGCCGGCATCAGTGCAAAACTCAGCGACAGCTTTTGAAATCATGATCAGGTCAATCCTGAGACCGCGCCTGGGATCTTTTTCATACCCTCGGCTACGGTAATCAAACCAGCTGAAGGTATCGTCGACGTCGGGGTAGTGTGCCCGATAGCTATCGACCAAACCCCAATCAAACATTTTCTGAAGCCAATCGCGCTCCTCCGGCAGAAAGGCTGTTTTGCCCTCCTTAAGCCAGCGCTTCATATTCGGCTCACCAATACCGATATCCTTGTCTATCGGCGCGATATTCATGTCGCCCATTACCACCAGGAGGTCATTGGGATTGTATTTCTTGGTGAGATAACTCTGCAAATCAGCGTAGAACTTCTGTTTACCGGGGAACTTTGTCGGATGACTTCTGTTTTCACCCTGGGGGAAATAGCAGTTGATAACGCTGATTTGACGATCATCTGGCAGCACATAGTCACACGCGATGAATCGTCGCTGACTGACTTCGTCATCCTGGCCAAACCCCTTGACGACCCCGATGGGCTTTTCCTTGGAGAGGAGGGCAACACCATAGTGGGATTTCTGGCCATGAAATTCGACCTGATATCCAAGCTCAGCTATTTCGTCGACCGGAAATTGATCATCGGCCACCTTGGTTTCCTGGATACCGATAATGTCAGGAGCATGCTTCTCGATAACGGCCTGGATCTGATGAAGGCGCACCCTAATGCTGTTGACGTTAAAGGAAACAAGACGCATCAGGGAAGTTACTCTTTAATATTCGAGTAAGTTTATAGTTGAAACCCGGGGGTCTTTTCTTGCTTTCAACTCAAATGACAGACCTTCGGCCGCAATGTAAGAGCCAATCTTACTGTTACCTGATTTGAAGTAATTAGCTGACTCAAGCGCGATTTCATCCAGTTGAGAGTCAGTTCTCTCGGGATCATGGTGGAACATAGCGAGATTCTTCACCTGTGCATCCACGGCAAGCTGACGTACTTGCCATATCAGCGAATGACCCCAACCGTGCTTTCCAGGCATATCGACCTCTGTATATTGCGCATCGTGGATCAGCAGGTCCACACCACGGCAATATTCAACCCACTCATCGTAGCTGGTGTGAGGCTTGCCGGGTGGCTCCAATTCGTTGTCAGTGACATAGGCAAATGACACACCATCTTCCTCAACACGGTAGGCATGACCACCGCCGGGATGGTTCAGGTCCTTACGCTCAGTTTTATAGGGTTTATTGAGGAGATATTTCTCAACCTCATCGATGGTGGCGATCCTGGAGGATAAATCACCAGCATGGACCGGAAAGTTTGACCCGTCCATCTGCTCAAGAATTGCAGCCAGGGCGACTGCATTACCCTCAACACCTTGGAAAACGATAATTTCCCTGTCTGGCTGATAAATAGGGCGGAAAAATGGATAGCCCTGAATATGATCCCAGTGGCTATGACTGAGGAGCAAAAGAATCGGCTCCGAGTGACGGAGCATATCAATCCCCAGCCTTCGAATTCCGGTCCCTGCGTCAAAAATCAGGTTTTCCCCTGAGTTAAGGCGAACATGCATGCACGAGGTATTGCCACCATACTTAATGGTAGAGGCACCGGGTGCAGCAATTGAGCCGCGTACACCATAGAAGCTGATATGCATAGTAGGAACGGGTTAGCTGGTCCTTTTTCCAGCGATAAGGTCCCTGAACTTGTCTAGGAGGGTTTCATACTTGTAATCTGTAAACTCGCCAGCATCAAAGTACATACCGTGATCTGCACAAGCCTCATACCATATGTGCGGTTGTTTAGGGTCTGAGACCTTGGCCATCTGCTTGCCACAACGTGGACAATCCACATCTTCAATTTTGTTGTGCTCTTTTCCAATTTCAGGGTCACCGCTATCAACGAACTCCGACATCCACTTTTCCTTGAGCGTTTCTGCTTCACCCACATCAAACCATATCCCCTTGCAGTTTGTGCACCGGTCAATGACCATATTACGGCCATAGGTG
>PVBE012060812.1_pt1 | contig 21789 bp, 18 predicted proteins | sample 1631181 | NCBI WGS metagenome assembly PVBE01 (sample SAMN08397723, study PRJNA350692) | Marine metagenome, whole genome shotgun sequencing project. | isolation source: water | place: Pacific Ocean | collected 2012-04 | reverse complement strand
CGTGTCCGTCGAGCAGGACGCGGCCACGGCTCGCTTGCTCCAGGCCCATCATCAAGTGCAGCAGTGTCGATTTTCCGGAACCGTTGCCGCCGGCGAGGGCGACGACCTCGCCCGGCGCGATCTCGATGTCGACGCCCTTGAAGAGCGCCGGGGCCTCGTCGTCGTAAGCGAAATGCACATCCTCCAGCGTCAGCCGTCCCTCGACATCGCCGACTTCGGGCAACCGCTCCGTCGCTTCCCGAGGCGAACTCAACAAGGTCTCCAGCCGATCGCGCGCGATGCGGAGGTTCTGGAAGTGGGTCCAAATGCCCATGGCGCGCAGCATCGGCGTAATGGTCCGCCCCGCGAGCAAGGTACAGGCGGCGAGGCCACCAACCGAAAGCTGACCGGAAAGGACGTGCGTGCTGCCATACGCGACCATCGAGGCCATGGTCAGGTGCGAAAAAACGACGCCCGCCGTCTGCGATGCCGTCGCGGCATTGATGGTGGCGTACGCGGTCTCGGAAGCGCCTTGCAGCAGCCGTTCGTAGCGCCGCATCATCTGCGTCTCCATCGCCATCGCCTTGATGGTGTGGATGCCGCCGAAGAGTTCGACGATGAAGCTGACGCGGCGGTCGTCGATTTGGGCGCGACGCTCAAGGCTGTGGCGGAGCCGCCGGCCGACGCCGATCGCGGCGACGGCGAAGAGCAAAAAGACGGCGAGGGCGACGAGCACGAGGTCGCCGCCGATCAATGCGATCAAGGCCAGAAAAATGACGACGAAAGGCAGATCGACCAGCACCGCGAGGCCGGGGCCGGTATGGAAGTCGCGCAACCGATCGATCGCCGTCAAACGATCAAGATGAACGCCGGCGGCCTCGCTCTCGATATGGGATTGCGGGGCCTTCAGGATGGTGTCGACGGAAAGGCAGCCGGTTTCGTGCTCGAAACGCATACCGGCCCAGCCGGCGAGCGCCGTGCGCGCGACCCTCAGTCCGGCATCCAACACCAACACCACGCCCAGCCCCGCGATCAGCAGGACCAGGGTCTCGTAGCCTTCATTGGGCAGCACCCGGTCGTAGACCTGCAGGATCACCAGCGGCAGCGCCACGGCCAACAGATTGATCGCCACCGAGGCGGCGATCACGCTCGGCCGGCAGAACCGGATTCGCGGCAACGGCGTGGCTTCGGCTGGGCTCACGATTGCCGCCTCGCGCCAGACACGCGCATTGGAGTCTCTCCAAGGGTTTTCGCCATGGCTTCAGGGTCCAAGCATTAACCAACGGAGCTTTAAGGATCGTTAAGGCTGTTTCAGCCACGGCCGGGAAAGGCTTTGTTTACCAAGCTCCTAAGAAGTCCGTTCATGGTTCTTTCCGAGAATGAGGCTCGCGTTCCAGATCCTCGACGAGGCGGGGCGCCCCAGAACGACGCGTGGAGCATCGGGATATGGCGGAGCAAGAGCCGCGACCAAACGACGAGACGACGGCGGATGGCGTCGACCTGGAGGCCCTACTCGACGCCGAGCGACAACCACGGCAGGACTCGCAGCAGCAGGGATCGGACGGAGCGGCCGGCACACCGCTCGATGTCGGCGAGCAGGCCAGCCTCGGCAGCCTGCACTTCGGCGACCGCTCCGGCGAGGCGCCGATCGAGGCCTCCGAGACGGCCGAGGGCGACGCCGGCCGCCAGGCGACCGTTTCACCGACGGGGAATGCCACGGTCGATGCCGTCGATGGCAATACTCCCGCCGGCGGGGTGGCGCCCAGCATCGGCGGCGGCGAGCCAGGTTCCGGCACAGAGAATGCGACCCATCCCAGCGCCACGACAGCGGAGATAGGCGCTTCGACTTCCGCCTTCGCGCAAGGTGTTACCGGCGGCGGGACGTCGCCTGGCGCCGCGTCGGAGGCGGGATCGACGGGGATCGACCCGACCAACTTGGCAACGGGATCGGGCGCGGCGGCCACGGCGTCGCATTCGCCGTCCGCGACCGCTTCGACCAATACGACGAGCACCGGAGACGATACGGTCAGCCAAACCGCCTCTTCGACCAGCACGGTGGAGAGTCTCTCCGACCCGGACGAAGATTCTTCAACCACGTCGATAACCTCGGTATCGAGTGACGAATCGAGCAGTGGCGAGTCCAACGAAGCGGCGAGCGAAGCCACGACCACGGCGAGCGATACCGAGGCCGACGCGCCGAGCCTGGCGACCGCCGACGCCGCCGGCACCGAGGATGCCGCGATCTCGCTCTCGATCTCCTCTTCGCTGGCCGACACCGACGGCTCGGAGAGCCTGGCGATCAGCATCTCCGGCGTCCCCGACGGCGCCAGCCTCTCGGCCGGCAGCGACCAGGGCGGCGGTGTCTGGAGCCTCGCCGCCGGCGATCTCGACGGCCTGACCGTGACCCCGCCCTCGAACGACGACGCCGACTTCACCCTGACCGTCACCGCCACCAGCACCGAGGCCGACGGCGGCGATACCGCCAGCACCGTCGAGACCATCGAGGTCGCCGTCGCCGCCGAGGCCGACGCGGCCACTCTCGCGACCTCGGATGCGAGCGGCACCGAGGACAACGCCATCGGCCTCTCGATCAGCTCATCGCTGACCGATACCGACGGCTCCGAGAGCCTGGCGATCAGCATCTCCGGCGTCCCCGATGGTGCCAGCCTCTCGGCCGGCAGCGACCAGGGCGGTGGTGTCTGGAGCCTGGCCGCCGGCGACCTCGACGGCCTCACCGTGACGCCGGCTTCGAACGACGACGCCGACTTCACCCTGACCGTCACCGCCACCAGCACCGAGTCCGACGGCGGCGACACCGCCAGCACCGTCGAGACCATCGAGGTCGCCGTCGCCGCCGAGGCCGACGCGCCCGACGCGATCGACGGGCTTGCTTCCATGGAAACAGGCGCAGCCGTTTCCGGCACTCTCTCCGCGAGCGATGTCGACCTGGGCGACAGCCTGACCTACGCCCTCGGCACCGGGCCAGCGCACGGCACTGTCACCGTCAACGCCGACGGCACTTATGATTACACAGCCGATGCCGGCTACAGCGGCAGTGACAGCTTTTCCTTTGAGGTCACGGATTCAGAGGGGTTGAGCGACACGGCCACTGTGTCGATCGATGTTCTGGAGAATGACCTCGATCTGTCGTCCGGTTCGGAATTTCAGGTCAACACGCAAACCGCTGGAGACCAGAAGGAGAGTTCGATCACGGCCCTGGCGGACGGCGGCTATGTGGTCACTTGGAGTTCCACCGGCCAGGACGGCGACAAGAGCGGGGCCTTCGGTCAACAATACGATGCGAGTGGGAACGAGGTCGGCTCGGAGTTCCAGATCAATACCCATACCGCGGGCGATCAGAAAAAGGTTTCAGTAGCCGGCACCGACGATGGTGGTTTCGTCGCCGTCTGGGAGTCCAAGGATCAGGACGGCGACAAGAAGGGCGTCTTCGGGCAACGTTTTGACTCGGATGGCGATACCTTAGGTTCGGAGTTCCAGGTCAACACCCACACCGCCGGCGACCAGAAGGAGAGTTCGATCACGGCCCTGACGGACGGCGGCTACGTGGTCACCTGGAGTTCCACGGGCCAGGACGGCGACAAGGGCGGGGCCTTCGGTCAGCAATACGACGGAAACGGAAACGAAGTCGGTGCCGAATTTCAGATCAATACCTTTACCGCCGGCGACCAAAAGAATGTTTCGGCAATCGGTACCGACGACGGTGGCTTCGTCGTCGTCTGGGAGTCCAAGGATCAGGACGGCGACGGCAAGGGCGTCTTCGGCCAGCGTTTTGACGCGAGCGGCGAGACTGCCGGTTCCGAGTTCCAAGTCAACACGGACACCGCGGACAACCAAGAGCGACCGACCGCCACCTCCCTAGCCGACGGCGGTTTCGTGGTGGTTTGGGAATCCAAGAATGCCAACGGCAGCGGCAAGGGCGTCTTCGGCCAACAATTCGACGCCAGTGGCGACGCCGTCGGCGCTGAGTTTCAAGCGAACACCTATACCGCGGGGAACCAGGAAAGGCCGACGGTGACCGGTCTCTCCGACGGTGGCTATCTCGTAGCTTGGGTATCGGCCAACCAGGATGGCGACAAGAAAGGCGTTTTCGGCCAGCGTTTCGACGCCGACGGCAATCCTGACGGCTCCGAAGTCCAGATCAACGACTACACGGCAGGGGATCAGAAGGAAGTCACCGTCACCGAGTTGCAGGACGGCAGCGTGGTCGTGGCCTGGGAGTCCGTCGGTCAGGATGGCTCTAGCAAGGGCGTTTTTGCGCATCAATTCTCGGCCGATTCGACCGACTCACACACATTCACGGGTGGCGACGGCAACGACAGTTTCAGCGGTGGCGGCTTCGGCGACACCCTGTCGGGCAATGCGGGAGACGACCATCTCGTAGGCGGGGGCGGCAACGACACGCTCTCGGGCGGCGATGGAAGCGACACTCTCACCGGCGGTGATGGCGACGACACGCTGGAGGGTGGCGCCGGAAGCGACGCCCTGGCAGGTGGCTCGGGCAACGACACCGCCTCCTACGCCAACTCCGACACCGGCGTCGACGTGAACCTGGACACCGGCATCGCCAGTGACGGCGGTACAATCGTCGATGTCGAGAATCTGACCGGATCGAGCCTCAACGACACCTTGACGGGCGATGCCGCCGACAATGTCTTGAGCGGAGGCGCCGGCGACGACACCATCCACGGTGGCGACGGCAGCGACGCGCTGATCTTCGGCAGCGCCATGGACAGCTATTTCTTCGACGGCGGAACCGGTGGCGGCTGGACCGACGTGATCCAAGTGCAAGGCGAGGGCGCGGCGCCCGGCACCGATTGGACGGTCGACCTGAGCCAGGGCTCGGTGCTCGAGACCGGCGCCGACTACTTGGTGTTGAGCGAGGATTCGGAAGGCTCCATCAGCCTCTCGGACGGCAGCGACCTCACCTTCGAGGGGGTCGAGCGGATCGAGTGGTAGACGCCGCTCAACGATCCTTTTCACGGGCAAACCCCGCCTCCCCTCTCCCGCCCCGCTACCCGGAAGTGATATCCTCGGCCTGATCGGGCGAGGAGGGTCAGTGATTTTGTGCCCGTGCCCATTGCCTCTGCAAAGGAAGCGAGCATGAAATTCGGTGCCTGCGTAATGGCCAACATCGACGAGATCGGCTTCTTCACCCATGCCGAGAACCTGGGCTACGACTCGGTCTGGGTCACCGACAGCCAGATGCTGTTCTCGGATTGCTATGCGGTGATGGCGCTGGCGGCGAAGCAGACGACGAAGCTTCGCCTCGGCCCCGGCACCGCGATCACCGGCATGCGGATCCCGCCGGTGCACGTCGCCGCGATGGCGACGCTGAACCGGATCGCGCCGGGCCGGGTCCATCTCGGCATCGCCACCGGCAACACCGCGACCCGGACGATGGGTCAGAAGCCGATGCGGATCAAGGAATACGAGGAATATCTCAAGGTCCTGAGCGCCTTGCTGCGCGGCGAGATCGTCGACTACACCTTCCAGGGCGTCACCCGGCCGATCAAGATGCTGATGCACGAGATCAAATACATGAACCTGGAGCCGAAGATCCCGCTTTACGTCTCGGGCTTCGGGCCACGGGCGATGGGGCTGGCCGGCGAATATGGCGATGGCCTGGTTTTCGCGATCCCGCCGCGCGGCGTCGCGGTCGCCGAGGCGATGGCGCATGTCCGCCAGGGTGCCGCCCGGGCCGACCGGTCGATGGACGGTTTCCTGAACTGCGCGCTGACCAACATCGTCCTGCTGCAACCGGGCGAGGAGGTCGCCTCGGAGCGGACGATCCGGATGATCGGCCCGAACGTGATGGCCAGCGTCTACTATTTCTACGATCAGGTGCACGAGCGCGGCGTGGAGCCGCCCGATTTCCTGAAGCGGCTCTGGAAACCCTATTGCGAGCTGGTGGAAAAAATACCACCCGAGCACCGCCACTTCCGCACGCACGAGTTCCACTACACCTACCTGCACCCGGGCGAGGGCGAGTTGATCGACGAGCAATTGATCCGCGACACCTGCCTTGTCGGCACCGCGGACGAGCTGATCGAACAGATCCGCACCTTGGAGGCGGACGGCCTGCAGGAATTGATGTTCGCCACCGGCACCGACGAGAAATGGCACTTCGCCCAGGAATTCTCGCGCCAGGTGATGGCCCGGCTATAGCGCCGCGTGACAGCCGATCAGCCTCGGATCGACGCTAGTCGCGACCCTGATAGATCCGAGACCTCGTTCCGTCGTTGCCCGGCCACCCGTGTTGATTTATCGTCCGACGATACAGGGGTGCTATCGCGAGGGGGGACAGACGCCGACGCAAGCGCCGCAAGCGTTGCACGAACCGGCGTCGATTTCGGCCAGGGCGCGACCGCCCACGGCCAACTTGAAGCTGATGGCGCGAGCCTCGCATTGTTCGCCGCAAAGCCGGCAGACGATGCCCCGCGCCTCCAAGCAGCTGTCGTCGATCCTGGCCAGATAGGGCCAAGGGTCCGCCGTCGCGATCGTCAAGGCACCGGTCGGACAGGCCTCCACGCATCGGCGACAGAAGCTGCAGTGGCCGTCTTCGAAAGCGACCTCGGGAAGGCCGCCGGCGCCGCGTTGGATGATGCCTTCCGGGCAGGCCTCGCGGCAAAGACCGCAGGCGTCGCAGAGGCGCGAGAATTCCAGCTCGGACCCGGCCCATGGCGGCCTGAATGGAGGCTCGGAATCGCGAACGCGACCCCGCATCAAACTCACCCTGCTAACCAGATTTGTCATCCGACCAACGTTACCGCCAACTGGCTAACGAGCCATCGACCGGCTACCCGAAAGGATCAAGCTCGGCCGACACCCGTATACCAAGGGTAAAATGAAAACACTTTGAGCCGTGTCAAGGTTTCGAGCGGCGTGATGCCGCAGCCTTCTCGATTAAGCGCCCAGACCCGCTCCGCGCCGGACCTCGGACCAATTTGCTGAACGTGAAGCACACAACTGGCGAGGCCCGCCGGCGCGAACACGCCCGAGCTCAGACGGCACGCTCGGAATCGTCGTCGAACAGGTGGCACTCCACGGTTGCCTCGCCGACCCGCCGCGGCGTCGATGCCTGGCGGGCGCAGAGCTCGCTCGCGCGCGGGCAGCGGGGATGGAAGGTGCAGCCGGACGGCGGGTCGATCGGGTTGGGATAGGCGGCGCCGAGTTGCGCGTCTGGGATACCGAGCCCCGGCTCCGGGGTCAGCACCGAGGCCAGCAGGGCTTGCGTGTAAGGATGGCGTGGCGTCCGAAACAGCGTCTCGGTCGCCGCCTCCTCGACGATACGGCCCAAATACATGACGGCGACGCGACTGGCAATGTGCTCGACCACGGCCAGATTATGACTGATGACGATATAGGTCAGTCCGAGCTCGCGTTGCAGGTCCGCCAGCAGGTTCAGGATCTGCGACTGCACCGAGACGTCGAGGGCCGAGGTCGGCTCGTCGCGGATCACCACCTCGGGCCGCATCACCAGCGCGCGAGCGATGGCAACGCGCTGGCGCTGGCCGCCGGAGAGCTGGTTTGGATAGCCGTCGTAGGCGCGCGTCGGCAGGCCGCAGAGGTCCATCATCTCCCGCACCTGGCGTTCCCAGTCGGCCGGGCCGCCAACGCCGTGCACGCGCAACGGCAGCGAGATGATGGCGCTGATCGATTTGCGCGGATTGAGCGAGGAGTAAGGATCCTGAAAGATCGGCTGGATCCGCCGCGCGACCGCCTTGCGCTCGAGCTGGCTCGCCGGCTCGCCGTCGATCAGGATCTCGCCCGAAGTCACCGGCTGTAATCCGAGCAGCATCTTCGCCACCGTGCTCTTGCCGCAACCAGACTCGCCAACCAGCCCGAGCACTTCGCCCTTCGCCACCGCAAGCGATACGCCGTTGACCGCGTGCAGCGGCTGCTTCGGCTGGAATAGCCCCTGGCGGACCATAAAAGTGCAGTGGACGTCGCGCGTCTGCAGGAGCGGCGGCGCGCTCACGATACCGCCTCCAGCGCGTTGGCCTCGCAGATCGCCTGATCGAGCAGACAGCGATAGCCGCGGCCGGGCCCGAGCGACCTGTCCGCGTCCGTCGAGCGGCAATCGGCGACGGCATGGCCGCAGCGATTGGCGAAGGCGCAACCCTGGATCTCGCCGATCAGCGAGGGCACGACACCGGGGATCGATCCCAGCGGCTCGCCGGGCCGGGTCTTGCCCGGTACCGGAATGCAGCGCAGCAAGCCCTGGGTGTAGGGATGCAACGGCTGGCGAAAGACCTCGTCGGCGGTGCCGGTCTCGACGATCTCGCCGGCATACATGACGGCGACCCGGTCCGCTATCCGCGCCACCACGCCCAGATCGTGGGTGATCAGGATCACGCCCATTTCGAACTCGCGCTGCAGGTCCTTCAAGAGGTGCAGGATCTGCGCCTGGATGGTGACGTCGAGGGCCGTGGTCGGCTCGTCGCAGATCAACAGATCCGGCCCACACATCAGTGCCATGGCGATCATCACCCGTTGGCGCAGGCCGCCCGAAAGCTGATGTGGGTATTGGCGCAGCCGGCTCGCCGCCGCGGTGATGCCTACTTTCTCCAGCAGATGGACCGCGCGCTCGCGGGCCTGCTGGCGCGACACGCGGCGGTGCCGGCGCAAGGCTTCCTCCAGCTGGTTGCCGATCGTGTAGGCCGGGTTCAGCGAGGTCATCGGCTCTTGGAAGATCATCGCCATCGCCTGGCCGCGCAGATCGGCCATGCGGCGCTCGTCCAGGGCCGCGAGATCGGTCCCGGCGAGATCGAGGCGGCGTGTGTCGCGAACAGCGGTTGGCGGCAACAAGTCCATAACCGCCAGCGAAGTCAGCGACTTGCCACAGCCCGACTCACCGACGATGCAGAGCGTCTCGCCCATTTCGACATGGAAGCTGACGTCGCGGACCGCGTGCAAGCGACCGGCGGCGAGCGGAATCGAGACGCTCAGCCCCTCGACGGTCAGGATCGGCTGCACGCGGATCTTTCCCTAGCTGCGGTTTTCGGGCGCCGTGACGTCGCGCACGCCGTCGCCCAGCAGGTTGACGGCCAGCAACAGCAGGAACAACGCGGAGCCGGGGATGGCGATCAGCCAGGGATCAAACAGGATATAGTTGCGGCCTTCCGCGATCATTAGGCCCCAGGACGGCAAGGGCGGCTGCACGCCGAGGCCGAGAAAGCTCAGCGCGGCTTCGAGCAGGACCGCGTGGGCGAACTCCAGCGTCGCCACGACAATCAGCTGGTTCATGACGTTCGGCAGGATCTCGGCGGCGATGATGTGGAAGGTCGAGCATCCGGCTGCCTGCGCCGCCGCCACATAGTCGAGGTTGCGCACCTGCATGGTGCTGGAGCGCATGACCACGGCATAGCGGTCCCAGAGCAGCAGGCCGAGCACCAGGATGACTACCTCCAGCGAGCCGCCGACGATCGCCACCACGGCGAGGCTGACCAGGATCACCGGCAGCGACAGCCGGCAAGTGATCAGGAAAGTGACGACCAGGTCGACCCGGCCGCCGAAATAGCCGGCCGTCACGCCCATGACGGTGCCGATCAGGCCCGAGAGCGCGGCCGTCAGGAAACCGATCATCAGCGAAATCTGAGCGCCGTAGATCAGCCGGCTGAGATAATCGCGGCCGAGCTGATCGGTGCCGAGCACATGTTCCCAGGTGCCCTTGTCCTGCCAGATCGGCGGTACGATCCGGTTGGTCAGCACCTGCTGGTAGGGATCGTCGGGGGCCAGCAGCGGCGCCAACAGGGCCATGGCGATGATGACGCCCAAAATGCCGCCGCCGATGACGATGCCGCGGTGGCCGAAGACGCGGCGGCGCATCATCTGTCCCGGCGTCGGTCCGGCGATCTCGTCCGGCGTCGGCAGCGTGCTCGTCGTGATTGCCATCTCAGCCCACCCTGATCCGCGGATCGAGCCAGGCGTTCGCCAGGTCCGCCAGAAAGGTCAGCACGATATAGAATAGCGAGAACAACAACAGTACCGCCTGCACGGTCGGAAAGTCGGAGCGCGCGATCGATTCGAAAGCGAGGAAGCCGGCCCCGTGCAGCGCGAAAATTGTCTCGATGATGACCGAGCCGCCGAGCATGAAGCCGAACTGCACGGCGGCCAGGCTGACCACGGGGATGATGGCGTTCCTGAGCGCGTGCTTGAACAGTACGGTGAACGGCCGCAGGCCCTTGGCGCGTGCCGTGCGGATGAAGTCCGACGACAGCACGTCCAGCATCCCGGTCCGGGTCAGGCGCATGAAAGCGGGCGCGGCATAGTAGCCGAGCACGACGGTCGGCAGAATGAAATGCTCCCAGCTATCCGAGCCGGTCGCCGGCAAGATCGGAAACATGTAGGCGAACAGCACGATCAGCATCAGCGCAAACCAAAAGCTCGGCATCGCCTGTCCCATGACGGCGAGGAACAACGCCAGCCGGTCGATCAGGCTGTTGGGGAACATCGCCGCCAGCACACCCAATAGGATCGAGAGGACGATGGCGAAAGTGATGGCGCAGAGCCCGAGCGTCATGGTCACCGGCAGGCGGTCGATGAGCAAATCCGAGACCGGCAGGCGGAAATAGATCGAGGTGCCGAAGTCGCCTTGCACGGCATTGCCGAGCCAGGACAGGTACTGCACGTAGATCGGCCGGTCAAAGCCGTAGGCCACGCGGATCGCAACGATGTCGGCTTCGGTGGCCCGCTCGCCGGCCAAGGCGATGGCCGGATCGCCCGTGAGATAGAGCAGGCTGAAGGCGAGCGCCGAGATCGTGAACGCCACGAGTAGGGCGAGTAGAAAACGCTTTGCCGTGTATTGCAGCATGCGCCTACGGCTCGCCCGCCGAGCCTCTTGCGTCTATCTCCACTTCGCCGTGAAGAAGCGTGGGATCTCGTCCGCCGTCGGCGTCCAGTCCAGGTCCTTGGTCATGGCGTAGTTGGTGTTCCAAGTCCAGAGAGGCGCCCAGTAAGCCTGCTCGGCGATCCGCTTGAAGGCCTTGTCGTAGGCCGCTTTGCGGGTCGCCGGATCGACCGTGGAGCCGCCGATATCCAACGATTTCTTCACTTCGGCATCCTGCGCCAGGTCGTCGGGGTTGCCGGCGAAGAAGACCGGGGTGATGGCGTCGACGTCCGGCACCGAGCCCGATCCCCAGGTCATGAAGGCGAGCGGCGCCTTGTTGGCGCGGATGGCATCGCGGGTCGACGCGTATTTGCCATAGTGCAGGTCGGTCTTGATCCCGGCTGCGGTCAGATAACCGATGATGGCTTCCAGATAGTTGCGGTCGCGGTAGGCGTAGATCTTGGTGGAGAAGCCTTTCGGATAGCCGGCCTCTGCCAACAGCCGCTTCGCCTTGGCGACGTCGTAGCCGTACTTGGCCACCTCCTGGGTGCAGCCGAACTGCTCGGGATAGCAGGCCGCATGGATGACCACGGACTTGCCCTTGACGATGTTGTCGACGATCGCCTGGCGGTCGATGCTGTGGGCCAGGGCCTGACGCACGCGGATGTCCTGGAAGGGGTTCTTGCCCGAGCGGCCGGCAGCGTCGAACTGAATGTAGCCGATCCGCATGGTGCCCGCGGACACGACATTGATGGCCGCCATCGGCGCCAGCTTTTCCGCCTGGTCCGCCGGCACCTTGAAGATCCAGTCCAGCTTGCCGGAGATCAGCTCGACGATCTGCGTGTTGATGTCCGGGATCGTGCGCTGGACGATCTTGCCGACCGAAGGCTGCCCCTTGGGGCTGCCGGCGAAATAGTTGCCGTTCTTCTCCAGCACGATCTTCCTGCCGGGCTGCACCTCGGTGACCTTGTAGGGCCCGGTGCCGACAGGCTTCAGGCCCATGCCGCTCGGCCCGACTTTTTCGTAGTACTCGCGCGGGTAGATTGGAATGTCGCCGGCGAGATAGAGCGTAGCCAGCGGCGTCGGCTCGAGCGCGTAGATGCGCACGGTGTTTGGGCCGACGATCTCGGCGCCCTTCAACCACTTCACCGTCTGGTTGGCTACCTTGCCGGTATCGGGCCGCGTCAGGTACTCGACGGTGTAGATCACGTCCTTGGCCGAGAAGTCGGCGCCGTTGTGGAACTTCACGCCCTGGCGCAGTACGAACTCGAAGGTGGTGTCGTCGACGATTTTGAAGCTCTCGGCCAGCAACCCCTTGAATTCGCCGCTCGCCGGATCGCGCCAAAGCAGGTTGTCCCAGACCATGCGGTTGACGATGATGCCTTCGCGGGCGCTGTTGTAGTAGTAGTCGACATTCTCGAGCTCGCGGCCCTAGGCGATGTTCAGCGTATCGTCGGCCTTGTCGGCCTCGGCCGCCAGCGGCGCCAACGCCGCCAGCGCGATCAGGCCGGCAAGCGCGCAGCGGCCACTCGAAGCGCGAGTTCTGATCCTAGAAAACATGGCATTCGCCTCCCTCGACATCTGTTGTTAATTTTTCGCCGCGCCTGCCGATCCCCGGCGCGACTATGGGTCGAATTAGAGTACCTGGCGCCAGCGCCGTCAACATCTGATCTGCCGCGCCTCGTCAGTCCACCAGCATCGGCGCAGTCGTGCCCAACAGCCAGCGCGCCAACGCCGTGACGCGGGCGTCTTCATGCGGCTGGCCCATCAATTGCACGCCGACTGGAAGGCCGCCGACGCTCATCAGCGGTAGCGTTACCGCCGGGGCGAAGAGCATCGAGCTCGGCGCGTTGAAGACGAAATCACCGGTTGGCCGCGGCGCCAGCGGCTGGCCGGGCCGGTCGCCGGGCCAGTGCGGCGCCGGCCCCGGGCAGGCGAGCGAGATCGCTGCTTCGGCCAGGCCCGCCAGCCCGGCATGGCAGCGCTGTGCCGCTTCGCGTTTGAGCAGGGCTGCATGATAGTCGTCGGAGCACATCGCCTCGGCATTGGCCAGGACCGTCTTGGCGCGCTCGCTGACACCGTCGGGGTGCTCCTCCACCAGGTTGCGTAGGGCCCAGCTGTTCTCCCAGCCGGTGATTGCGTTGCAGACGGCACGGCCGTTGCCGACCGCCTGCTCGAGGGCTTCCACCAAGGGATGGTGGCTTCGGCGGAGCAACGTGACGCCGGCCTGCTGAAGGCTTTCCAGGTACGTCTCGAAGCCCAACCGGCTGGCCTCGTCGAGCTCGGACCACCCCTCGGTCTCCAGGACGATCAGGCGCTCGGGCTTGACGGCGGCGGGCGGTTTCGGGGGACCGGACAGGCCTGGAAAGCCGCGGTCGCCGCCGGCGCGGCGGGCGATCTCGATCGCGACCTGCCACATGTCCTCGATACCACCGGCGTGGACGCCATGCGTGCTCTGGCTGGTCGCCTGGCGCTCGCCGCGGTTGATGCCCCCCTGGGTCGGCTTCAAGGCGACGTTGCCGCAAAACGCCGCCGGTCGAATGATGGAGCCGCCGACTTGTGTGCCGATCGCCGCCGGCAGCATGTGGGCGGCGACGGCGGCGGCGGAGCCGGAGGAGGAGCCGCCGGGCGTACGCGCCGGATCGAAGGGGTTGGTGGTCGGCCCCGGATGAGCGCCGCCGAGCTCGGCGGTCACCGTCTTGCCGAGGATGACGGCGCCGGCCTGGCGCAGCGCCCAGACGGCGGCGTTGTCGCGCTTCGGGAAATTCCCGCGATAAGCCTCGCAGCCCATCTCCGTCGGCATGTCGCGCGTCTCCAGCAGGTCCTTGATGCCGATCGGCATGCCGTCGATGGCCGAGAGCGGACGGCCCGCTTGCCAGCGCGCGGTGCTGACGTCGGCGGCTTGGCGCGCTTCGTCCTGGTTCAGCGTGACGAAAGCCTGGACCACCGGCTCGCGCGCCACGATCGTCTCCAGGCAGCGCTCCAGGTAGGCGCGCGGCGAGTCGGTGCCATCGCTCAGACGCGGCATCGCGTCGTGGAAGGTGAGTGCCTGGAAAACTCGCGGGTCGTAGGTCCCCGCTACGGTAGCGGCCATGCTTCATTCTCCTTCTGGCGTCCGGCGAAGGGCGCGGTTGCCGGCTCCGGCCACGGCTCATGCGGGGCGACGAGAAATACCCCGCGCGGCTTTCTTTCGTGCCACTCTGCCATAGTCGAACCGATCTGTGCGATCGTTTGTCGCGGCCATCGGAATGACATACGCAACTGGCTACCGTGCGAATTCGAGCAGCACGCCACAGGCTTCTTCGGGTGCCACGGACAACCGGTCCCCCGACCTGACATAAGCAACGCCGGCCCCATCGAAGTGGTGGCAAAGCCGGTCTAAATCCTCGACCGCGATCCGCATGGCCGCGATGTCCGGGAGGTCCGCCGTGGCGATCGTCGGTGCATCGGGGTAACGGCTCACAAACCCGTCGGGGCTCACGAAGATCAGGTCGCCCTGACCCGTGGCCACTCTTAGCGCACCGTCCGAGGACGTGCAGGCTCCCGCTCCGAACAACGTCTCGTAAGCGGGCCGCAGCGTGGCGGGGTCGCGACCGACGATCACCGTGATGGTGTCGATGCGCTTGGCGCCGTTCGCATGAATGAGGAAGCCCGGCCGCCGCATCGATTCCGGTGTCAGTTGCTGGACCACGAAAACGTATGTCTCGGGCGTTGCCTCGGATGGCAGCATGAGCCAGCGGAACCGCTGCGGGACCGGCGCATCGGCCATCTCGAGGGTGATTTCGAGCTCGCTCGGGTCGGAGGGCTTGAGCCCGTTTCGCTTCATTTCGGCGTGGGCGGCGTCGATATCGTGAGAGAGCAAGGCGATCGCCATCAGGCCCTCGCGTCGTTGCAAGAACGCCTCGAGACCGGGTGTTGTGTACTGGTCGGGATCGACGATGCCGAGAAGCTCGATGAAGTCATGCTCCATCATGGCGCCGTGATTTGCCGTACCCCAGCCCTCGAAACTTCGCCGAGGCGTCAGCGTGAAGCCAAGACGCCGGTACGCGACCCGAGCGGCCGCCAAATCGCGGACCGCGACGACACCATGATCGATGCCGACGATGCCGTTTGCCATATCCGTATCCCTCGGTTCGAACGCGATTCCTCGCGCGTTTTGAGAACGCCGTCAAATACCAGCCAAGCGCAGGTCTCGAGAAGTCGGAGACGGAGTCCGGGCGCCGCGGAATCTGACGTAAGATGGAATTCTCTCGAATCCCAATTTGGACAGGAGCCGGCGGCAATGGGCTATGACGACATCCTCTACGAGATCGAAGACGAAATCGCGACCATCACGCTGAACCGGCCCCAGGCCATGAACGCGCTGTCGCCGAATTTGGAAGCCGAGTTGCATCGCGCCTTCGAAGAGGCCGACGCCGACCGCGCGGTCCGCGCGATCATTCTGACGGGCGCCGGCGCGGCCTTCAGTGCCGGCTACGACCAGACGCCGGACGGGCTCGGCCAATCGAAGATGGACCCGAGCGATTCCACCATCGCCGAGTACATCGAGACCTAGCAGCGCGGCGACAGCAGGTATGCCGAGAGATGGCGCCATATGTGGAAGCTCGGCAAACCGATCATCGCCGCCGTCAACGGCTGGGCGATGGGCGGTGGCTTCTGGTACCAGCCCGCCGCCGACATCACCATCGCCTCGGAGAAGGCGGTCTTCGCCCAGCCCGAGGTCCGCCATATCTCGAACACCACGTATCTCTTCACCGCGCTTTGCGGCTGGAAGAATGCCAACCGCTGGGCCCTGACCGGCGATCATTTCGACGCCGCCGAGGCCTACCGCATCGGCATGGTGAACGAGGTCGTACCGCACGACGGGCTGATGGCGCGTGCCCGTGAGCTGGCCGCCCGCATTGCACTGGTGCCCGAGCCTTCGGTCCGGCGCAATAAGGCGATCGCCATGCAGGGGCTGCAGGTCTCCGGGGTGCAAGCGGCGCTGCAGCTCGAGGGCGCGCTCGGCGCGCTCGCCCATGCATCGCATAATGACCATCGCGACAGGCTGATCGAAGCCCTGCGCGCCGACGGTATGCGAGCCTACCTGCAAATGCGCGACGGCCCCTTCCAGCCCAACCCATGGGCCCGCGCTCCGCCGAGGCGCGCGCCGCACGGGCGGACGAGGATTAGGCGAGACATTGCCTTGCCGGCGCCAGGCCAGCGCTGCCTCGCGCTTCGCAGCTATGAGTAGTCAGGGATAACCTCCGTGCCCGCGGTCATATAGCACCTTGCGCCGCCGAGCGGCGGCGGACTTTCGGGCGCCGTTTGGCGCCGCGCTTGGCAAGCTTCGCGAAGGCGTCATTCAGGATCGACAAGGCCCGATCCAGTTCTACCCTCGTCGTCGTCATCGGCGGCACCAGCCGGATCACGTTCTTCAAATCGCGCACGCCCCGCACTTGGAAGATCAGGCCGTTGTCGAGGCAATACTGGAAGATCGCTTGGGTTTCGGCATTGGCGGGCGCTTTGCCGTGGCGGTCCCGCACCAACTCGATCCCGAGCAAGACGCCGCGCCCACGGATGTCGCCAATGCATTCGAACTCCTTCGCCATCGACCGGAAGGCGGACTTTATATGTCGCTCGATCCGCCGGGCGCGGCCGGACATATCCTCTTCGACGACGATATCGAGACTTTCCTCCCCGGCGGCGCACAGCAGTGGATCGGTGGCGTGACTGCGGGTTGCGAAATAGCCGTTCGATACTGCCGCCTTCGCCACCGCGGCCGTCGTGCAGACGGCGCTGATCGGCAGGCCGCCGCCGAAATGCTTCGAAATCGCGATGATGTCCGGCTTCAAACCGGCCTCGTGCTGGAACCCGAACAGCTTTCCCGTCTTGCCGAGGCCGGTTTGCGATTCATCGACGATCAACGCCATGCCGCGCGCCGCGCAAGCCTGCTTCACTTTCGTGAAATACCCATCCGGCGGCACGATGACACCGCCGGCGGAAAGGATCGGCTCGGCGATGAAGCCTGCCGGCTGCGCCGTGAAATTGGCGTCGGCCAGCTCCAAACTGGCATTCAGACATTGCACCTCGCAGCGCGGAAACTTGAGGCCGAGTGGACAGCGATAGCAATAGGGGGTCAGCACCGACGCGGTGTGGGGCGCAACGGCCGCATGTTTGCGCCGCTCCCAATTGAACGAAAGCGACCGCGTGACATAGGAGGTCGAGCCATGCAGGCCGGCATGAAAACCCAACAAATCGAGGCCACCGGTCGCCTTGCGCGCCAAATCGATCGCGGCCTCGATCGAATCACTGCCCGACACCAGAAAGAGCGACTTTTCCAATGGGCGCGGTAGCAATTTGCCGAGTTTCTCATGCAGGCGCAGGCGCGGCACGTGCAGCATCGTGTTCGACGCGTGCAGCAACGACTTCATGGTCGCCTCGATCCGCGCGACGATGCGCGGATGCTGGTGGCCGAGCGCCGCACCCATTTGGCCCGACTGGAAGTCGAGGTATTCCTTGCCGTTGGTGTCGACCACGGTGCTCCCGAAGCTGCCGGCAATGACCGGCCGGCTCTCCAGGCCGCCCATGTAGGAGCTGCCCTCGATCGGGAACATGTACCGCTCGACGATCGCTTTTACTTGCTTCGCATCCATCATGTACCGTCCAGGCCATGCGCCGACTTTCCCCGGCGGAAGCGCATCGGCTACGAGCATCACGGTAATCCTTCGGTTGCTCGGTCGCAATCTGGAGGTCGACATCTGGAGGTAGATACGGGTAAGGCGAGCGCGCCACTTGTCCCTGCCATCGCCAACGCGCGCGGGGTCGTGGCCCCGCCACCAAAATGCACCTCTATCGCTGTCCTTCTGGAAGTGGCCGTCCGAAAACCGGTTCGCCCAATCGATAATTGCCACGCCGACGGTTATGCTGGCCACGATTTCGTCACTGCGACGGCCTGTTCCAGACCCTCGAGAGCCGGCGGCGGGGCGCGTAGAATCGCTAAGGAGGATCGCTATGAACGAACTACCCTCACTCGGCCGATTTCCCTATTCCGGCCTCAGGTCGCGCCCTGATTTCGACTGGCCGGACGGCAAGCGCCTCGCCGTCCACGTCGCCATCAACCTCGAGCACTTCGTTTTCGGCGAGGGCGGCGTCGATCTCGACCGACCGACACCGCCGCCCAACCACCGCAGCTACCTCTGGCGCGATTACGGCAATCGGGTCGGCGTCTGGCGTCTCTTGGACCTGTTCGACGAACTGGAGCTGCCGATCGGCGTCATAACCAACGCCTCCGTATACGACCATTGCCCGGAATCCGTCGCGGCCTTCCGCGCCCGCGGCGACGAGATCATCGGCCACGGCATGACCAATTCGAAGAAACCCTCCGACATGACCGAGGCGGAGGAGGTCGCCATGGTGCGGGCGGCGACCGACGCTTTCGCCCACCACGAGGGCGCCCCTCCGGCCGGCTGGTTGACGCCTTACCTGAATCCCTCGGAGGTGACCACGGACATTCTCAAGGAGGCTGGCTATCAATACGTGCTGGACTGGGGCATTTGTGACGATCAGCCGTTCTGGGCCCGCACTCGCGCGGGTCCGATCCTGGCGGTGCCCTATCCGCTGGAGCTGAACGACCAGCCGGCAATGGTGTTCCGGCGCAACACGGCGGCCGAATTCGCCGATATGATGATCGACCATTTCACCGAACACCTGAGAGCGTCGGCGAAACATACCGCCGTCTGCTCGTTCTCGCTGCACCACTTCATCATGGGTCAGCCGTATCGGCTACATCATTTGCGAAGAGCCTTGCAGCATATCGTCGCGCGCCGGGACGAAATTTGGCTAACCACCCCCGGCGATATCGCACGGCACTACATGTCGCTTCCGAAGGACAAGCAACTGCAGGCCGATTGATGCCGATACGGCGGCATGCCGTAACTGGCTCGGAAATCACGTTTCACGCACTCGGACTGAGGCCTGTCGGCACACCACCGCCCGGCAGGCGATTGTTGCCGGAGGGTCTGGTGGATCGACGCGTGATCAATCCCTCGGGCCGGAACAAGACGACGATGACGATGACAGCGCCATAGAGGATCAGGCGATATTCCTCGGCGAAGCGGGTGACTTCGGGCAGCGCGGTCAGGACGACCGCGGCGGCCACCGGCCCCCAGAGCGACTGCATGCCGCCGACCAAGAGGAAAATGATGAAGGTGAGCGAGATGAAGAAGCCGAGCTCTTGTGGATTGAGGACCAATATATAATGCGCCTGGATGGCACCACCGCCGCCCACGATCGCGCCGCCGAGAGCGAAAGTCACGACCCGAACCCAAAGCACCGAGACGCCGGTGGCGGACGCGGCCAGGGGGTCGTCGCGAACCGCCCGCGAGGCGAAGCCGAGCCGTGATCCATCGAAGCGCCAGGCAACATAAAGAGCCACGAGCGTGCCGATGACGACGACGCTCAAGCTCGAATAAAGTGGAATTCCCGTAAAGCTGTTGGCGCCACCGATATAGTCGATGTTGAAGGCGACTACCGCCACCGCTTCGCCGAAGGCCAGCGTGGTCAGTTTCAATATGAAATCCCGCATCTTGACGGTCAACGCGGCGATCAGCGCCCCGACCAAGGCGCCGCAAACGACCGCCACGGCGATCGCCAGGATGAATATCCAGCCGAAATTTGTGGTGAGAATAGCCGCCACATAGCCGCCGATGCCCGCGATCGCCGCCGTCGCCAGCGACAGTTGCCCCGACAACGCCGTGACATAAAGGCCGGTCACGAGAATCACATTGAGCAACGTGAAGATCACGACCGGTTCCCAGTATGCGAAAGACATCATCTCGCCGACCTCATGTCGAATAGGATCCGAACAGTCCGTTCGGCCGCACATAGAGCACCGCGATCAGGATGACGAAGGCGGCGACGTCGCGTAGATTGGAAGAAACATAGCCGGTAACCAGCGCCTCGATCACGCCGAGGGTCAGCGCGACCACGATCACCCCCTCGAACAGGCGGTTGCCGGCAACCAGCATGCAGATGAAGGCCTTCAGACCATAAAAGAAGCCGACGAAGGCCCAGGCGCTGCCGTATAGCATGCCGACGGATACCGCCGCGACACCGGCCATCAGCGATGCCAATCCGACGGTCACTTGTGAGACCCGATTGACGTCGACGCCGAAAGCGGCGGCAACATCGGGGCGTTCGGCGATGGCGCGGGTGGCGCGGCCATATCGGGTATTGCGGACGTAGAGGCTGACCCCGATCAGGAGCGCAATCGAGACGCCGAGATTTACCAGCTGGCGCGAGGTTAAGATGATGCCTTCGGACAGCACCAGGGTCAGCGGCAGCGCGTTCGGATAGGCCACCGGGTCGGGGCTCATGACGGCGGCCATGGTATTTTGCAGCATGATGGCCACGCCCAGAGTGGCGATCAACGTCATCAATACATCGCGCCCCCTGAGCGGCCGCAAGACGGCCCGCTCCAGCACCAGGCCGACGATGACGGACCCCAAGGCACCGAAAAACACCACCACGAAGATGTTGTCGGTTATGTGAACGCCGGCGAGCAAGCCGACGAACATGCCGACCATGAAGATCTCGGGATGGGCGAAATTGATCACTCTCAGCACGGTGAAGACCAAGGCGAAGCCGAGCGCCACCACGGCGTAGGTGCTGCCGATGATCAGGCCGTTCAACAATTGCTGAAGTAGCAGCTCCATACGAAATCCTTCCTGGCGCTCGGCCTGGTCTCCCTCGATCGGCGAATTAAGCTCGACCGCCGAGGAAAATTTCCTGCACGCTTTCGCGCGAGGAGATCTCCTCGGCCGGGCCGCTTTCGATCACGCGGCCGATCTCGAGCAGATAAGCCCAATTGGCGACGCGCAAGGCTTGACGAGCATTCTGCTCGACCATCAAGATGCTGATCCCCATGGCATTGATCTCGCGGACCAACTCGAAGACGTCTCGGATCACTAGGGGTGCCAAGCCAAGCGACGGCTCGTCCATCAGAATTAGCTTCGGCTCGGAGACGAGCGCGCGGGCCAGCGCAACCATTTGCTGCTCGCCGCCACTGAGCGAGCCGGCGACCTGGTTCTGTCGCTCTTTCAGGCGTGGAAAGCGGGTGAACATCTCATCGATACGCCGCGCCGTGGCGGCGTCGTCACGATTGGCGAAGGCGCCCATCTTCAAGTTGTCGAGGACCGTGAGCGTCCCCCATAATTGGCGCCCCTCCGGGACCCAGCTGATGCCGAGTCGGTGGATTTGGTGCGGCTGCAGGCGCACGAGATCATGCTCGCCCGAGAACTGGATGCTGCCCTGGTGCGGTTGTACCAGCCCCATTATCGCCTTGATGATGGTCGACTTGCCGGCGCCGTTCGAGCCCAATATGACGCGAACCTCGCCTTCGTACAGCTCGAGGCTGGCACCGGCCACGGCCGGCACCGCCTTATAGGAGACGTGCAGGTCGGATAGACTGAGCAGCGGCGTCATACTTCGGCTCCGAGATAAGCCTCGATCACGGCCGGATCGTTTTGGATCTCTCGCGGCGATCCCTCGGCGATGCGCTCGCCGAAGTTGAGCACGACGATATTGTCGGAGACCGACATGACCACGTTCATGTTGTGCTCGATCAAAAGTAGCGTGAAATCGGATTCGACCAGCCGACCCATCAGCGTCACGATGTCATGCGCCTCGTTCGCGACCATGCCGGCCGTCGGCTCATCCAGGATCAAGAGCTTCGGCTCCGTCGCCAAGTCGCGCGCGATCTCGACCCGCCGCTGATCGCCGTACGGCAATTCGTTGGGCAGCAAGTAGCGATGATCCTGGACCCCGACCCATTCGAGCAACTGCTCCGCTCGCTCGATCGCCTCGCGACGATCTTCCCGATCGCGCTTGAGCCAGAGCAACGCGTCCCAAACGCCCGAACGATTGCGGCAGGTACGGCCGACCATGACGTTCTCTAGCGCATTCAGATGCGGAAACAATCG
>PVBE011270855.1_pt1 | contig 21790 bp, 17 predicted proteins | sample 1631181 | NCBI WGS metagenome assembly PVBE01 (sample SAMN08397723, study PRJNA350692) | Marine metagenome, whole genome shotgun sequencing project. | isolation source: water | place: Pacific Ocean | collected 2012-04 | reverse complement strand
TAAGGGGTAATTGTCGGCGTATTAATCAGACTTGTCTCCCAGTTGTTACCCGACTTCAGCTAACAACAACCACTCACGCACAAAATACAGAGGTCTGCTAAGGCCAAGACTCAGGGATTTGTGGTTTTCACACGCTCTCAGATACTAGCGGAAACCTACGAACGCAAGCTGGACGATATATTTGAAGTTCAACACGCCATCTCGGAAGCGATTGTCAGCCGTCTGGCCAGTGCATTGGGAACCGACCTGGCTTCCGTCCAACCGGCAGAACCTCCGCCATCAGCGGGCGCCTACCAGCCGTTCCTGTTGGGTCGTCATAATTTGATTTTGGGAGTATATGATCTGGAACAGAGAGGGGAGGAATCGATCCGCCGCAGTATTGAGCTGTTTCAGAATGCTATTGAACGAGATCCTGATCTTGCCGAAGCTCACTTGCGCTTGGCCGAGGCATACATTCTGTTACCCACCTACGTGGATGGGATGCCGGAGAGCGACAAGGCGTTGCTGCGGGACAGGGCTCTGGCAGCATTGGCACGTGTTGCTGAGCTGGATGGGAATCCCAACAGAACCTATGCAGCCAGAGCATTTATCCATACCATCAATATGGAGTGGATAGATGCGGAACAGCTGTTTCGACTGGCCATAGCTGTCGAGCCAAATGATGCCAATCTGCACTACTGGTACAGCCAGTTCCTGGCCCGGGTGGGTTACATCGATCGGTCCCTGGAGCAGGCGAAACTGGCGAGAGATCTTGACGACGTTTCTCCTCCGGTGATGCATCGCCTCGGTATCTCCTATCTCTGGGCAGGTCGCAATGACCTTGCTGGGGAGCATTTTGCCTTGGCGCGGAATGCAGGCTACGCTGTCTTCCCGGAGCCAGACCTAATCCTGCTCCACAGGCTGAATAAACACGACGAGATGACGCGGATGCTGTCCAGGATACACGAGGATAAGGGACTTCTCACCGCGTGGATAGCACCTGTGATCGACGCCCTGAAGCATCCCGATGATGCGGTGGTTCGCCATCGTGGGATTGCCGAACTTGCCCGAGCTGCGGAGGCCGGTGAGTTGGCCCCGAATCTCGCCTGGGGTGCGCTGATCCTGTTGCAGCAGCCACAGCTCGCCTTTGTGATGGCCGACGAGCTGATCCGGAACAACGTCTATTTGTTAGAGTTCGTGTTTGCAGACGAAGCGGCTGTGGTCAGGACCAATCCCCTGGTTTCCGGTTTTATCGAGCGCCTGCAACTGGCTCGTTTCTGGGATCTTTACGGCTGGCCGGAACTCTGCGAGCGAATCGAAGAGGCAATCAGCTGTCGCTAGACCAAGGGGCGAAACAACCTAATCGACTTCACAGCACCAGATCCGCCACTAGTTCATAGACGTGATAGCTCCAGTAGGACGGTAGTTTTTCAGTCATCTCCCTGGAACGCGCGAAATCCTGCTCGAAGATACGTTCCTTAAGCGTGTTCACCACCGACGCACTGGAGGTGGCAATGTCGAGTTCCTTGTTGATCTTGAGGCTCAATCGATCGAGATTGGCCGAGCCGAAGCAGGCCCAGCCATCGATGATGGACGCCTTGATATGAGACATGCCGGGGTAAATATAGACCCGCACGCCATGCTTAAAGAGGGAATTGGCTGCCAGAATGTTGCTCTTGTCCATCGGACCGCTGTCACCCCGGGAGGGGAGGATCACCCGTACGTCCACTCCCCGTCGCCGTGCCCGAATCAGTTCGTAGCGTATGGCATCGTCCGAAAAATAGGCGTTTTCCACATAGATATAGTGGCGGGCTCGCCGTATTGCTTGCAGGTGAGCCCGGTAGATCTGAGGATCGTGCAGGCGGGTATACAGTAATCTCAGTTGCTGAGCGTGTGGCTGGTCACGATTGACAGTGGCTTTACGCCCCAGGCCGGTCAGCAGGGCAAGATCGCCCTGCAGGCCGTTTCTGAGCCAGGTTCGATCAAAATCCCTATCGATCTGCTGCACCACGGGCCCGGTTAGTTCCACCATCATATCGTGCCAGTCGAACCTGTACTCCCGGCCGATGTTCATGCCACCGACAAAGGCAGTGCTACGGTCGATGATGATCGATTTGGTATGATCTCCTGCCACCAGAGTGTTGCCCAACATGCGCGTCTTCACAGCACGGCCGGTCTTCAGGTAAGTGTTGATCGAAGCCGGTGGTACAAAACCGACCGGCATCGATTTCGAGTCCACCAGGCTCCCAGTCACGGTTCCCAGACCATCCATCAAAATCCGCACCGAAACATCGCTCGCTCTCGACTTCAGGAGATCGGCTACTTGAAGTGCATAATCGTCATTATCGAAGATATACGTACGAATCTTGACCGAGCTTCGTGCACTGGCAACCTTCGCAGTAAAGCGGTTGAAAAACGCCTCGCCATCCACCAGCAGCGACAGTTCACCGGAGGTGCGTCGACTACCGGTGATGCGATCCAGATCCATTTCCCAGCGTTCCAAGTCCATGCCCGGAGCTTGACGCAACGGGGTATCCTTCCTGCTGCGGAAAGCAAAATAGGCGAACAGGTCCCGGAAGGGTGTCTTCACTCCATCCAGCAGACCGTTGACCGTCAGCAGGACCAGTTCGCTGGCGGTGGTCACCGGTCGCCGTATGGGATTCCGGATGAAGCTCCTGCCGAGATGGCGGCCGATAACCCCGGCGCTTGCCAGCGGGCTGCCGCCATCGCCATGGCTAGTACTGCGCAGCTTACCTGCCTCGGCAACGACGATCCCCCGGCCGGTAGAATCCTTGCTATCCTGCTGCGGCTGATCCGGTGGGATCGTTAAGGACGCACATCCGTTCAGCAGATGAATGATCATCACTTGTATAGGCAAGCAGTGGATCGGCAACCAGTTTGCACGTTCATTCTGCATGGCGCTCTCCCGCGGTGGCCTGTACTCGAATCGACAGGTGCTACCTTGGAAGATCGTCGCGACCGGATCCTTTCGGAATGGTGATCCTTTTGTTTAGTTCTGTGTGGTCATATTAGCTCGCCATCATCACATTCAGAGGGTGTCACCATAAGCACTCCGTCAGGAATCCTAAGAATCTTGTTCGGCGTATCTTGGTAATTCGCAAGCATGGGGGATAGTTCTCGTGTGCGAATCAGCAAGCGCCAGCATGTCAATCGTTGTCGTACAAGTATAGGAGGTCAGGGTCAGGAAGCCTGAAAGAGACCGTTTAGTCTTTTCATGTATTTGTGATATGTTTCGTATGGATATTCGAAGGGGAAAACACTAACCACAGGATGCACTGATCTCGTGGATCTGGAATTTGGCTTCCGGTTGGAAGACTGGGCAGTTGCCCCAAGACAGGGAACGTTGACGAAGGGAGAGGAAGTAATACACCTGGAACCCAAGGTGATGGGTGTACTCGTCTGTCTGGCACGCCATGCCGGAGATGTGGTCAAGCGAGATGAACTGTTGGCAGAAGTCTGGCCCAACGTCGTGGTGCAGGAGGAGGTGCTCAGTCGATCGATTTCTCTGCTGAGATCCAGTTTCAAAGATGAACGACGGGAACCACGTTTCATTCAGACGGTGACGAGAGTGGGGTACTGCCTGGTAGCACCGGTACGACCCATTTCGGAACCGCCATCCAAAACGCGCAATGTGGCTCTTCCAGTTGCTGTGGGAGCCGCGCTGACAGTAGCGATCGTCGTCATCGTGTTCCTTTCACTAGAGGATGTCGTCCCGCAATGGCGTCCGGGCAGCGATGTTGTCTCCATCGCAGTGCTGCCTTTTGTGGATCGTAGTGACGGTGACGATCCGGGAAACTTCAGTGCCGGCTTGACCGACGAGATTATGAGTGATCTGTCTCGGGTTGATGACCTGCGCGTAATCTTTCGAGCCGGGAATCCCGATGAGGACGCCTGCGTTCTCGGCAAGAAGCTGGACGCGACGACACTGCTTCGTGGTTTTCTGCGACGGGACGGTGAGCGCCTAAAGGTGACGGTGCGCTGGGTAAATGCCAGCGACTGCTATCAGATTTGGTCGGAAACCTATGACCGCAGACTGGACGACATATTTGAAGTGCAACAAGCTATCTCAGAGGCGATTGTCAATCGTCTCGCCAGCGCGCTCGGCAAGGACCTGGCTTCCATCAATCCGGCGGGACCGGCGCCGTTGCCTGAAGCCTACCAGCCTTTCCTGTTGGGTCGCCATAATCTGGTCGTTGGGCGATATGATCTGATGCGTAGAGGGGAGGAGTCGATTCGCCGCAGTATCAAACTGTTTAAGGATGCGATTCAACGAGATCCCGATCTTGCAGATGCCCATCTCGGCCTGGCGGAGGCATACATCGTGTTGCCGAGTTACATTCTGGCTGACGATATGCCGCAGAGCGACAAGGATGAACTGCTGAATCTGGCAGTCGCAGCGTTGACGCGTGTTGTAGAACTGGACGGGAGCCCCGTCAGGACCTATGCAGCAAGCGCGTTTATTCACTCGCTGCAAATGGAGTGGATAAAGGCAGAAGAGATGTTTCAATCAGCCATTGCCCTTCAGCCGAATGATGCCCACCTGCGCTTCTGGTACAGCCAGTTCCTGGCCAAGGTGGGTTATTTGGATCGATCGCTTGAGCAGGCAGAACTTGCCAGCTATCTTAACGACGTCTCGCCCCTCATCAGGCATCGCCTGGCTGTTGCCTACCTTTGGGTCGGTCGCACTGAGCTCGCCGCGGAGCAGTTCAGGCTGGCAAGGAATTCCGTCATCGAACCAGCCATCATACCGGAACCGGACCTGATCCTGTTCTATCGGCAGAAGAGATTTGCAGAGATGACCCAACTGATCTTCGCCATACAGAAGGACAAAGAACTTCCCACGACGTGGGTGGCAGCGGTGATCGAAGCGCTGCAACATCCCGACGATGTGGCTGCCAACCGTCTGGGAACTGCCGCCCTCACACAGGCGGCTGAAGCGGGCGAGATACCCCCACGTCTTGCCTGGGGTGCGCTGATCCTGATGCGGCAAGATCAACTGGCCTTGGCGAAGACCAATGACTTGATGCAGAATCAGCGTCGCTACATCGCCGATCTGATGGAGTTCCTATTCGTAGCAGAGACAGCGGCAGTGAGAGCAAACAATCTGTTTCCCGGCTTCATTGAACAGGTGCAACTGGATCGTTTCTGGGACCTGCACGGTTGGCCACAGGCGTGCACGCGAATCGATGGAAGAATCAGTTGTCATTGATTCTGCCCCCGGTGGTGACGGCCTTAGGACGACAAGCGAGGATATACCGATTGGGTTTTCCGCGTGCGTATCTGACTCCCGAACGCGCCTACTGACGACCAGCATAAGTCTCCCTGCAAACACAGGCTTGTCCTGACCTTCTCGATGATGTCGGGCACGAACGGTGACCCCAATACGCACAAGGATGACAAGGCTGAATGCACGACGAGCAGGATCACCGCTACGCGTCCGCGGTTCTCTTCATTCTTGATCAGATTCCAAGGTTCTTCGTGCTGCAGGTAGCGGTTGATGGATGCGGCCGATGCAGCGAAGATTCGCGCTGCGACATGCGGTTCCGCCCGTTCGAACGCGTCTTGCCATTCCTGCGCGCCATCCTTCAATACCGCCAAAAGTTCGTGGTCACATTCCTCAAGCACGGGACTTGTGATATCGATGGCTCCGCTGAAATCACGCTGCACCAGCGTCACGAACCGGGAAATGAGATTGCCTACATTGTTGGCAAGATCTGCGTTCAGTAGCTGATAGACCTGCTGTCTGACGAAATTGACATCGCCTCCGAACGGTACGCCCTTCAGGAAAAAGTAGGTGAGCCCATCCGTACCGATCTCCTCGATCAATGCAACCGGCTCGACGATGGTGTCAGGATCCGATTTGGCGATCTTCTTGCCTTCGATCGTCAGCCAGCCGTTAACCTTGAGACTGAGTGGCAACGGTATCTCCGCCGACAGCAAAAGCGCCGGCCAGTAGACAGCATGGAATATCAGAATATCCTTGCCGATGAAGTGCGTGGCACTTGGCCAGAACGCGTTGAAGTCTTCGGTTGCCAACGCCGATAGATAACTCACCAGTGCATCGATCCAGACATACATTACGTGACGATTGTCCCGCGGAACGGGAATTCCCCATCTCGTGGACGTTCGCGAAATGGAGAGATCGCGCAGTTCTGAATTCTTGAGTAACGACAGCACTTCGTTACGCCGCTCGCGCGGCAGGATGAAGTCGTCGTGCGACTCGATGTGCTCGATCAGTCGGCTCTGGTATCGTGACAGTCGGAAGAAGTAGGACTCTTCCGAAAACGTCTCGAGAGGTCTCCGGTGTACCGGACACTCCTCACCGGTTGTGAAATACTGCTCGCACTCGACACAGTAAAGCCCCTCATACTGGCCAAGGTAGATATCGCCTTTGTCAGCAATGTTCTGCCAGAACGGCAGGACCCTGGCCACGTGGCGTGAGTCTGTCGTTCTGACAAAGGCATCGAGATCAATACCCAGTGTGCGCCACAGCGCCTGGAATTCATCGCTGCGCGCCTCGATGAACTCGGTAGTATCCGTGCCCTCGGCAAGTGCTGCCCGCTCGATTTTCTGACCGTGCTCGTCAGTTCCGGAGATCAGCTTGACGTCATGATCGGTCAGCCGGTAGTAGCGCCGGTAACAGTCTGCAACCAACGTCGTATAGGCGTGCCCCAGGTGAGGCGTGCCACTGGCGTAATAGATCGGTGTTGTCAGGTACTTGTTCATTTTCATTGCTCCATAAAAAAACCTCAGCGGTATCACCTGCCGAGGTCCTTCGATGGAATTCGGAAGGTGACGGCTCACCTTCCAAACAGCAATACGAGGTCAGCCCATGAAAGTCATAGGCATAGCCATTTGCTGAATCACTTCTCGTAGATCAATCAAGAATTAGTCCCGATCCGTTGTAGTTGGCGCGACATCTTAACCATCGGAATGCTATTGTCAACTGGAATCAGTGAGTCGGTCCAGCCGCGCTGCTGCATACGCCACTGCCTAAGGCATCCAAGAGCCACCAGATGCCGAGATCACCTGGCCGGTCACGTGGCGGGCGTCGTCGGAACAGAGGAACGATACCACGCCGGCGATGTCTTCCGGCTCTGCGGCGCGCTGCAAAGGCGTCGATTCCTTCATGCTTTCGATTCGCTCTGGATCTACATTGTGGGTGATCCAGCCGGTCAGGGTGATGCCCGGCGCCACCAAGTTGACCCGGACCTGCTGGGCACCGAGTTCATTCGCCATGGATCTCGTCAGGCCGATCAAGCCGGCCTTCGAAGCAGCGTAGGCGGGCGAGCCGTCAACGCCCGCTGCCGCCGTGGAGCCGATATTGACGATTGCAGCGCTGCCACGCTCCACCAGGTAGGGCGCAAACACGGAGCTGGCAATGAAGGTTCCCTTGAGGTTGGTTTCGATGACCGCGTCCCACTGCTGGTCCGATTGCGTCAGGATTGTCCCCGGCCGGTTCACCCCGGCATTGTTGACGAGCGCATCGACCCGGCCCCAGTTGGTGACGAGGTCTGCTGCCAAGGGCTCCAGTGCCGGACGATCGATGATCGATGCGTGCAGAAATCGGACGTCGTTCGACTGACCGATTTCCGTTTCTGCCTGATCGATGGCCCGCTCATTGATATCCAGCGCGGCGACCCGATAACCGTCCAGGAGTAATCTTTTCACGATCGCCAGTCCAATCCCGCGACTGCCGCCCGTGACAACTGCTACGCGTTGCTTATCCAAGGGTTTCTCCTAATGTGGTGTGATGCTCCCACCATGGGAAGCACTTGTCAGAATGTCAGTGCCTGACCAACGCCATGCAACAGGGAGGGTGGCATAATCTTAAGCGCTTCGCCAAACTCAAATGTCTCGTCTCTCGCAATCCTACCAGCGTATTCGGTCGTTCGTCTTACCAAACCATCCAGCGATGCTTCATGGAACTGGGCTTTGTAACATCGCAGAGCTTGGTTCTTCCGTTCAATACTCGAAGAGATGTCAAAGACGGTGTTGGGGTAGGACGTGCCGTGGAATACAACCGCCTGGATCGGATGGAAGCGGTAATTCTCGTCAACTTCCGCATCAGTCTTTATGCGCATGAGCCCATATAAAATGGCAGCTTCTGCAGCCGCCCGTCCAGCCAGGACATGATCGGTGTGGGCCTCGTATGCCATCCAGGGATCCATGGTGAACACGACGTCGGGACGTACCAGGCGGATATGTTTGATCATATCGCGGCGTACATCGAAGTAATCATAGCTGCCTGCATCCGGATACCCCAACCAGTATTGAAAGGGCACACCAATAATTCCTGCAGCTCGCCTTTGATCGTCACGCAGACGCGCACTGGATTCTTCTGCCGACCAACTGGCATCGATCACACCCATCAGATCATCCGACATGGTCAGGTAGTGGATCTCGGCTCCACCGTCAACCAAGGCGGCGAGGGTGCCCCCGACTGAAATATCATTGTCGTCATAGTGTGGCTGAATGGCCAGAATACGTTGAGCATTGACGATCTCGGGGATCTCAATTCCTATGGCATCACTCATTTAGCATCTCCTCAAACTGCCTATGGATCGAATAGTAAGGACCACCACATTTTACCCGCTGCAGCCGCGATCAGCACAGCCAGCATTCGTCGCAGGCTTACAACCGGTGTTCTGCTGCTAACATAGCTTCCAAGGCGCGCCGCAGGAATCACCGTCAGGACGATGGGTATGGTCAGCAGCCATTCGATCTGCCCGGTGACCGCTTTACCGATGAATCCGGCGCTGGAGGACAGCAGTACGATGACCAGGTTGCTGCCGATGGCAATGCGAGTAGGAATCCGTACGAAATAGATCATCAGCGGGACCAGGATGAAGGAACCGCCCTGGCCAACCAGGCCGCCCAGCAGTCCTACCGTTAGAGCAACCACTATCGCCTTGGAGAGGCTGAAGGACAGCAGATCGAGGCTGGGGTTTTGCTCCTCTCCGGCCTCCGGCAGTAGCAGCATCGTGGCGGCGATCAGTGCCAGTCCGGCGAAAATGAAGAGAAGGACTTCATCCGCGACATAATTGGCGCCCATGCCACCGGCGAGTGCTGCGACAAAAATGGCGCTGCCCATCACCAGGCTCAAGCGGAACGAAACAAAGTGAAATCGATGGTGGCTGACAGCGCCGGAAATGGAGGCCACCAGTCCTTGTACAATGGTAAGTCCGGCCACAATGCGCATGGACAGTGGTTCGAATCCGAGTACGGGGAGCAGGTACAGCAGCAGTGGTGCCATGACGATACCACCACCGATGCCCAACAGCCCGGATAGAAATCCCGTCACCAGGCCGAGGCCGCCTACCAGAACATAGATCGTCATAGAAGGCTGTTTATCGAATAGCTACACGGGCGGCTCCCGCCACGATCTCGCCGATCCGGGCGACGGTTGCCACGCCGGCGTCGCTGAGCTTGGCCATCAGTTCACCAGCCTGCGAGGCCGGCAACGACAGCAGCAGTCCTCCGGATGTTTGCGGATCGTAAAGCAACTCCTCCTCGGCTTTAGCGAGGGAAGTTTGCAGATCCAACTTGCCCTCGACCAGTTGCCTATTGGCCTGGTTACTGCCGGTCGTCTCGCCTCTGGCATACATATCAAGGGCCGCAGGATAGAGAGGAAGCTTGGCGTAATCCAGCATGACGCTGGCGTCGCAACCGAGGGCCACCTCCAATCCATGACCGGCGATGCCGAATCCGGTTATATCGGTGCAGGCATGCAGGTCAAACTCGAGCGCCACCTCCATGGCCCGCCCATTCAGGGCTGCGATCAGCGGCAGGGTTTCACGTTCGATCTCCGCAAACGGCAGCTTTCCGGATCGCACCGCGTTGAACAGGACCCCGCTACCCAGCGGCTTAGTCAGGATCAGAGCGTCCCCGGGGCGAGAACCTGCATTGGTGATGATGCGATTTGGGTGGACTATGCCGCTGACGCTGAGACCGTATTTCGGTTCTTCGTCATCGACCGTGTGCCCACCGACCAAGCTGGCACCGGCTTCCTGCACTTTATCGTGTCCGCCGCGAAGGATTTCCCGCAGCACGCCCATATCCAGATGTTTGGAAGGAAACATAACCAGATTGAGGGCCGTTATCGGCTTGCCACCCATGCTGTACACATCGGATATGGAATTAGCCGCCGATATAAGTCCGAACCAATAGGGATCGTCTACCGGAGGCGTGATGAAATCCACCGTATTAATCATGGCGATTTCTTCAGACAGCTTGTAGACGGCGGCATCGTCAGCCGTTTCGTAACCAACAAGCAGGTTGGAATCGTCCGGTTGGGGTAGTCCTTTGAGCGCTTCCGACAGATCCGCCGGACCGATTTTAGCAGCTCAACCGCAGGTGCGTGCTAAACCGGTGAGCGTCTTCTTCTTAAATAACGCCATGGTCATCTCTCCGTGGAATGAGGAGTTGAGTCCTCCTCGGCAGAATGATACTATTCAATTGTTTAATTGAATAGTATAGTTCGACTGTTGTCAATGGCAACGGCACGATTTACCCCAGACCAGGGCAGATAGAGAGCGACATGGCGACCATCAATGTAAAGAAAGAGCTGTTGGAGCAACTGGCTGTACTCGGCAGAGCGCTCGGCAGCGCCAATCGATTGGAGTTGCTGGAGTTTCTGGCGCAGGGGGAGAGAAGCGTGGAATCTCTGGCCAAGCTGACCGGCATGACGGTCGCCAACACGTCTCAGCATCTGCGGCAATTGCGCCAGGCCGGCCTGGTCACGACGCGAAAGCAAGGGCTGTTCGTTTTCAATCAGTTGGCGGATGAGGCGGTGGTGGATCTGTTGGCCTGCATGCGGGAGATTGCCGAGCACAATCTGTCCAAGGTGGACCTGCTGATTAGAACCTACCTGTTGGCTAAAGACAGTCTCGAACCCATCTCCGCTAACGAGCTGCTGCAGCGGGTGCAGGATAACCGCGTAACCGTGTTGGACGTGCGTCCCACCGAAGAATTCTCCTCGGGCCACCTGCCCGGGGCTGTCAATATACCGATGCATGAATTGGAACAGCGCCTGGCAGAGCTGCCGAACGGTCCGGAAGTGGTGGCCTATTGCCGCGGGCCCTATTGCATGCTCTCCTTTGAGGCGGTCGCGAAACTGCGTGACAAGGGCTACCGGGCGCGCAGACTGGAAGACGGATATCCGGAATGGAAGCGTGCCGGCTTTCCCGTTGAAGCCGCCCCCATCTGATCCAAGTACTCCACGATGCCCTACGTTGGGGTTTAGCCATTGTATCGCCTGTGTTTATTCACAATAATACGCAACGCCCTTAACGGGATCATTGAAACTGCCGGCACGAATGCAATCGGGTCGACGTTCGGAGGCGCTCTATGCATTTAACAAAACGACAATATTGGTTGCAGGGGATGGTGCTTTGCCTGGCAGCCATATTGGTTTCATGTACTGAAAGCGAAGCACCCAAGTCATTGGACGCACCGATTGTCATAACATCGCTGTCCAATCGTGCTGATCTGATTAGCGCCGGCAATGTGTTGGTTGGGATCCAGTTGCTGCCACCGCTGTCACTTGAGGATCTGACCGTTGATCTAAACGGTGTGGATGTTCGCGAGCATTTTGCAGTTAGAGCGGATGGTCGCATTTTGGGTCTGGTGGATGGATTGGAAATTGGCAGCAACGCTCTCACCGCGACAGCAGCAGGTCAGAGCACGCGATTGGCGCTAATCAATCATGCCAAAGGTGGACCGGTTTTTTCGGGCCCGCAGATCCAGCCCTGGGTTTGCGCCACCCCGCAGCCTCAAGAGGGAAGTGATGACACCCCTGCAACTGCAGCCAGTGGTCTATCCACCAGCGCCATCGACAAACAGTGCAATATCGCTGCCGAAGTAAAGCGGTACTATCGCACCACCGAGCAGTGTGGCCGCGATCCGGACAATCCGCGACGTTTCATTCCCTGTTTCAAGGAGCTGGACTCCACAGGCAGTCCACCGGTGGATCTGGCAGAAACGACCAGCCGGCAGGGCAAAACCATACCCTACATCGTGCGTGTGGAACGCGGCACCATGAACCGTGGCATTTACGACATTGCGGTCGTGGAAGAGGCGGGCACTGAGTGGGGGCCATTCAGCCAAAGTCAAACCTGGAACGGGGCACTCGTGCATCTGTTTGGGGGCAGTACCGGTACGCCGCGCAGACAATTCCCTCCCAACAGCCGCTGGGCGATGGATGAAGCACTGTCCCGGGGTTTTATGTTTCCGTGAGTTCTCTGACGGATCAGGCGCTGAACGCTAACAAGGTGGTTGCGGCGGAGACCGTGATGATGCTGAAAGAACATATCGGTGAAAACTACGGTGAGATCAGCCATACCATCGGTTCAGGATGCTCCGGTGGGTCCATCATGCAACTGGTAATCGCAGGTACCTATCCCGGCGTACTGGACGGTATTCAGCCGTCATGCACTTATCCGGACTCCATTACAACCGGCATCGAGGTGACCGAGTGTGTGTTGCTGGAAAACTACTTCAATTCCAACGAGTTTGCTGAGTTAACCAGCGACTTCGATCAGGGAGTCATCAACCACAAGAAAGCGGCGATAGCAGGGCACCTGGATGAAAAAGCATGCCTTGCCTGGTCACGTTCATTTGGTCATGCCAACCGGCCGGGTAACTTCGTCCTTCGCGGCCAAGAGATGAACAACTGCCGTCTGCCTAAGAAGTGGGTTTATGATCCGGATTTGAACGCCGAAGGCGTGCGCTGTTCCCAGCCGGATCACCTGATCGCGCTGTGGGGCAAGGAACCAGGAAAAGAATATGCCCGTCGTTACGCCGATAACAGCGGCGTCCAATATGGCTTGCAGGCATTGCTGTCGGGAGATATTTCCGCGCGCGAGTTCGTCTCGTTAAACGAGAAAATCGGTGGCTCTGATGTCGACAGGGGCTTGATCGATGAGCGCATGCGGGCCGGTGAAGAGTCAGTCGCGTTCGCCTACAGGATGGGGCTGGTAACTGATCCGCGCCAATGGGCCAAAGTGGCCATGATCGATCTGCGCGGCAATGACAACTCCGGCATTCACATGAACTGGCGCGCGTTTGCGGTACGCGACCGCATGGATTCAGTGCTGGGAAATCATGACAATCAGGTAATCTGGCGGTTTGGACCGGGACTGTGGCCGTCGGATGAATCCCATCTCATCGCAGAGTCGCTGCTGGCCATCCACGAGTGGGTGACGGCTATCAAAGGGGATCAATCGGATCGTTCCCTTGCCGAAAAAGTCACTGCGAATAAACCGGCATCGGTGTTTGATTTCTGTTACATAGGTGATGACTATACCAACAAGGTCACCGATCAAGCCCAGTGCGATAGCGATCCCGATCTGGCTTACTACAGTTCACCGCGTCAGGTGGCAGGGGGTCCACTGGCGGAGAATGTCTGGAAGTGCGGTCTCAAGCCTTTGCTACGCTCGGACTACGCTACCGAGTTCGACGATTCCGAGTGGCAACGCCTGGCCGCAGTTTTCCCTGATGGCGTGTGCGATTGGTCGAAGCCCGGCGTGGGCATGCAGCCGGCAGTGCCCTGGTTGGACTACAGTGGCGGTCCGGGAGGAAAACCCTTGCCTCAGGCCCCGAGTTCTGTTCCGATCTAGTCATCCGATACAGGGGGTTGTTCATCGGTCAAGGCATTCATGGAGTAGATTAACGTGACAGTGACCACTGCAATCGACGAGCCCAAGAAGATCATAACCCAAACTGTCAGCGGGCAGATTTCTCGCGAGGAGTTGATCGACAGCTTCGAATCGCTGCATGGCAATCCCGACTTCAAGCCTGATATGAACGTCGTCTGGGATCTTCGGGAGATTCGAATCGATAAGTACTCGTTGGATGAGGTGCAGCAGATTCCGAGCGCTCTGGCGAGTTTCACGGCCAAGCGGGGCCACGGTTATCGCGCGGCCCTCGTCACGGACAGAAAAACCGATCTGCAGCTCTAACAGTTCTATCAGGTACCCCTGCGAAGGATGCAAGTCGACTTCAGAGTATTCGATGATCTGGAGGATGCCTACCGCTGGGTTGATCAGACCCAACCCTGAATCGAAGCCGCTTCCTCACGAACCAGCTCGGGTGCTACCCGAATACAGCGAGTAAAAGGTACCGCGGAACGCTTAAGAGGCCAGAGAGGCCTTGCTTCGCGTCTCCTGGAGTTCGTGATCGGGAACCCGTTTAGCCAGAATATCCAGCGACAAGTCTATGTCTTCTTTCATCTCATCCGGCGTGGTTACGCCGATGCAGATCATGTCCTGATCGCGGATGGTGTTCCAGGTGAAGGCCAGACCGACCGCAGGCAAGAGCTGGCCTGCAGCAAGAGGCTTGATGGCGATAACCGGTTTCGCTGCTTTCTGAATGATACGCATCACCCAGTCGATCTCCATCTGCATCATGAACCCGTCAGCATTGTAAATCTGAATATAGGTTTCAATGTCATAACCGCCTTTGTCCGCATAAGGTATCGTTTCCGGCATATGGGTGCTCAAACCGGGAATCATTCCCCTGTCCCGTATCATTTTCGTGTATCTGTCCAGATCGCGGATCTCTCGGTGCATACGATCCATCAAAGCATCGGTTACATACTGGTGGGGCAGGCAGAACGTACAGTTATGCTCTTTGCACAGATCGAACATTCGCTCCGGTTCCATGTCCTCGTTGCCCCCGGGGAGTACATTGAAACCCGGTAGCATGAACCACATGATCTCCTTGCCGGTCCGCTCCTGGGCTTCCCTGACCCCGGCGGCTGCGGTCGGTGTTGGCCAGCCGTAAATGGCATCGATGCCACGTTCCACAGAAGCGACAAGGATATCGGCAATATTCTCGCTGGTCTGATAGGATCGAATGAACTTGTCTTTCGCCGCACTGCGATGGGTTGCGCCGAGAAACCAATTGGTGCCGACGATCATTCGCGGTACTGATACACCGCCTACGGTTGTTCGAGGAAACAAATCATTCACGTAACGACTCCTTTTTCTTAGTAGTATTGATAAACTAACTGTCGTTGCGGGCTAATGCAAGGATGAACAGACCAGCAATGATATGGTAACGTGCCTACCGCTGGGTTGGTCAGACCCATCCCTGAATCGAAGCCGCTTCCTCACGAACCAGCTCAGGTGCGCCGAGCAGTTGGCGATTGAATCCAATTCGCTTGAACCAGTAATGTAACCCCAACAGATCCGTGAAGCCCATGCCGCCATGGACCTCGGTGGATTTGCGGGCGACGAACTGGCCAATATCAGATAGATGCGCCTTGGCATGGCAAGCCATCAGCCGTGCTTCATCGGGTAGGACCGAGGCGGCGTGGGCGGCATACCAGACCAGGGACCGGCAAGGCTCGAGTTCCGCTGCCATATCGGCACACATATGCTTGACGGCTTGAAAAGAACCGATCACGCGGTTGAATTGTTTACGTTCCTTGGCGTACTCCACCGACTTGTCCAACATGGTCTGAGAAGCCCCGAGCGAATCCGCAGCCAGGATCACGCGACCCGCATCGATGGTACTCAGCAACGGCTCCCGATCCGAGGCCGATCCGGGTAGTATTTCGGCTGCCGCCCCTTCGAAGACGACTTCGGCAACGCTGCGGGTGCGGTCGATGGTCACCAGCTTACGACGTGACACTCCTTTGGCTGCAGCTTCCACCAGGTGAAGCGCTCCCTGCCTGTCGGCGATAATGAGCATGTCAGCGTCCATGCCGTCGAGCACGAACATCGCTTTCCCCTGCAATCCGTCAGCAGATGCGTCGACGCCACTGTCTTCGCGCGATCCAATCTGTTCCGTGACGCCTACGCCAAAGAGGACCTCGCCTGCGGCAATTCGTGCCAGCCATCTATCTTTTTGCTCGTCACTGCCGGCCGCCAGCAGTGCCACCGGCGCCATCACAGACGAACCTACAAAGGGGACCGGGGCGACCGTTCGACCCATCGCTTCAGCCACAAGGGCGGCCTCCAGAAAACCCAGTCCCACGCCGCCCTGATCTTCAGGAATGAGAATCCCGGGGATGCCGAGATCGGTCAGCCTTGACCAAACATCGGGTATGTGAGTCTCGCCGGCATCTGCCGAGGTACGCACTCTCTCGAGCGGACATTCAGATTCCAGAAAGCCCAATACACTTTCCTGCAACATGCGCTGTTCTTCGTTTAGATTGAATTCCATGCAAATCTTCCCTTAGACGCTCAGTACCTGTTCCGCATGATACTACAAAGAATGTCTGTCAACGACCTGCTGGATTCCTGTCTCCGTAACAGGCCATGTTCCTGAGGGTCGTCCGAGTAGTATGGTGGTGGGGCCCCTAGCTGAGCCGTCCACGGCCGCTGTCGGTCGGGAGCGATTGGACTGGGAGCATTTGCTCGGCCGGTGGCGAATTAGCTGACGAGGAGGAGACGCCAATCGTGACCGTGCCTCTATCACCGTCAACCGTAATCTCTTGGCCGCTGACGACCTGCCGGGTTACGTTACCCGTCCCCATCACGGCCGGAATGCCGTACTCTCTGGCGACGATGGAACCGTGCGCGAGTATGCCTCCTATGTCCGTGACCAGCCCCTTCAGCTGTGCGAATAGCGGTGTCCAGGCAGGCGTGGTTGTCGGACAGACGAGAATGGTGCCCGCCGTCATCTTGTCGAAGTCATCTGGCGAGAGGATCACACTCGCCAGCGCGGTCACCTGACCTGGGCTGACTGCAAAGCCATTTAGTGTGTCGCTATTCTCCTCGTTGCGCATCTGGGTTTCAAAGGCGGATAGATTGAATGGGCCAATTCTCCAACGAGCCTTGGGTGGAACCATCCCTGGTGGAGCAATCGCTTGCGCGCCTGACGCAGTTCACGTCGATCTTCAGCCAGCTGCATGAAACGAGGCACGGCCTGTTTGTCTTTATGGGCCAGGCAGGCTTCCTTAAGCTCGGAGCGAAGCAGGTAGAACACGTCATCGGCTAAAGTAAGCGTACCCACTTCGACCAGGTGCCGCCCAAGTTCAAGTGTCAGACGCCTTACTTGAGGCCATGCCGCACCCATGTAAAACAGTGCTTCTTCCCGATTGGGTCCATATGATTGCGCCAAGCGAAGCAGCTTCACGAAGCACCAGTGTCGCAATGGACCGAAGAGTTGCTTCGTCTTGGCCAAGCGTGACTCGCGCTGCCGCACCAGCTCAGCTTGGCGCAGGGTTGTGTCGTAGCCGGGATTCCGTACCAGTGCCTGCAGACTTAATAGGACAGGCAGCGGATCTTCTGCCTGTGTGGGCTCGGAGAAATCCAGGGTGTAGATCTGATGACCATAGCGGTCGAGATACTGCTGGATATCCGGCAGCACTGTGTCTCCGTCGGAGTGATGTTGCAGAGCATCCAGCAGATGCCCTGCGGGGGTCGAGCCCACCAGTTCTCGCAGTGCATCCACAGCCAGGATTCGTTTGGCAATGCCCTCTAAATCCATCTGGGCTTGTAGCGTTTTTGATGGAAAGCCGCTCAGGAACATACCACTGATCAAGCGATGTTTGGCAGCAAAGGTCTTCAGAAAGAAATGCAGCGCAGCGTCGCTCATCTTCGCGAAACCCATAATGATCGTTACATGGAACCAGTAACGCGCATCCGCGGCGGTTAGAGCGCAAGCCCCGGACAGCAATTGCTCATCTGAAGCCGTGGCGGGATCAACGGCCCGCCACTGCTCGACGGCTGCAAGGTAAGTCGGTAAACCTTCATCATGCCAACGGGAAATGGCATTGCGCATGAAAGGGAGTGCTGCCGTGACGTACCAGACCAGGATCCTGGGGATGCGTCGCCATGGAATCCTGTAATCGGCGCGGCAGTAGGCGTACCCGTTGACGGTGGTAAAGAAGGGACGGGTGACGAACTCCTCTACCTTGATCGGCATGCCGAGATCATCCAGGAATGCATCCAAGGATTGCTCGAGACCCTCTTGCAGATACAAATCAGCGAACAGGGGCGAGAGCGGATCAGGCATGTTCTCTACGACTTGGCGCCTAATCAGCTTGGCGCCGGGATAGGGCGGTTCCCAGCGAACATCCTGCAGTGGCGCAGGTGGTAAGTTGGTGATGGGTCGTGATTGCAGCAGCCAGCATTTGCCATCCGCTATCGCCCACTCGATGTCTTGGGGTAAACCCCCTAGGTCCTGTTCTAACCTGATGGCCAAGGAGCCCAGTTCCGTGAGTAGCTCTGCTGAAAGTGACGACGCGTCACGCTGCGCTGCCGCTATCGCTTGCACGGTAGTACCTTGTTCGTCGGCAGCCACGATCATATGCTCTTTTGCACCTATGAGTGTCTTTCTTGCGATCAAACTGGAGCGATCCAATACGTAGCTGTCCGGTGTCACTTGACCGCCGACAATCGCTTCACCGAGTCCGAAGCTAGCGTTGATGAGCAACTCGGAGCGATCCCCTGTGGCCGGGTGAGCCGTGAATAGTATGCCTGACACATCCGCCGGCACCATGACCTGCACGACAACGGCCATCGCCAGCGAATGCTGATCTATATTCATCTGCTGCCGGTAGCTGATCGCACGCGCCGTCCACAGGGATGCCCAGCAACTGCGTACTGCCGCCAACAAAGCTGCTTCACCGCGGACATTCAGGTAACTCTCCTGCTGACCGGCAAAGGACAGGTCGGGTAAGTCTTCAGCGGTTGCTGAAGATCGCACGGCTACCGCAGGGTCCTGGCCATCCGGTATGGAGTCGCGTAACCGAGCGTACGCCTGGCCAATCACCGTACTGATCTCGGTCGACAGTGTAGCCTTCTCGAATAGGGCCTCGATGTTTGCGCTGGCCAGATCGAATGATGTAGCACTCGGACCCGTTGCATCTGTGACAAGGTCCAGGATAGATGTCTGCAAATCGTTCTCTGCGACGAAGTGCTGATATGCGGATGTCGCCAAGTGAAATCCTGTCGGCACCGGGAGCCCGGCAGCTGCCATCCTGGCCAGAGATCTTCCCTTGCCACCAACGCGTTCCAGGGATGCATCACTGCTGTTCAAAGGCAGTATGTGTACTGTGGATCCGTTCATATTGCTGCCAATTCTAGCAGCTTCGCGCAAGTGAAGCGGCCAATTGTCGCGGTCTGCACAAGCCGAAACTGAACGCCATTACCGCTCTTTCGTCTTATACTCTTCATATTCAAGGTGGCACGGCGAGTTCGTGATACGCTTACTTCATGGCTATACGTAATCGGCTAGTTGATCGAATTCCTCTTCCTTACCTGGCAGCGTCAGTTGTGATTGCTATCTGCATGATTGCGCTGGCAGTGATCTACAGCAGCCAAGAGCTTCCAGTCGATGTGCCCGCTCCTCCACCAGTTGTACCGGCAGCATCGCCGGTAACAAGACTGAAACTTCAGGTAACCGGTTGCAGCAAGGCATTTGGCTACACCCAGATCAGCGGCCACGTAGAGAACACAGGTGAAGTGGCAGTTCGATTCGTATCGGTAACGACGGTGTGGCGAGATGCCGATAATCGGAGAGTTGATTACGGTACCATCTTCGTCGTTGGGGACGAAGATCTGATGCCGGGTGAAAGTGCTCCTTTCGCAGACAGCTCACACAATTCCAAGGCACAGAAATGTGCTGCACATCTCGAGGATTGGTGGTCCCATAATCGGGAGTAGGGGCGTGTGGTTGACCTAGAAGATTGTCAATAGCTTACAAAGCTTGACAATCCTGATACTGCATCAACCGTTCAATCTGTTTCAGCTAGGCTGGCAGTTATGACCAATCTTGCCCATGTTTTCCTGGTTCACTAACCCCTTGAGCATCACCTCACCCCTGGGTCTGTATTGCGTCACCAACTATAGCACAAAGGCGCGTGTGTCTCATATGACCTTGCCCAACGGATAATTTCAAACAAGTACCGCAGACTACCAGATCTGAAGATTTCAGCAGAGGCTATTTATGGAGTTGCTTTACCTTCAAAAACGCCGGTCACCCCTTGGTAGCGGACATGGAGAATAAGGGGATTCGGCTCACCAATTTCGCCGGTTACGACCCATAGCGGTCATAGTGGATTGGGTCGAATAGTCCGATGTGAGCCGATGTCGCACAATCAAAAGCCCACTTTGGCGCAGTCATTCCTTTGGACCGACATCCCCCTCTGTGCGTGCTGGATTCTATTCGAAGAAATCATACTTATCAGAGAGAAGGCGGATCCTAGTTTCAACTGAATCGCCAAAGACCATGATGGCTTCGTCAGCGCCATTCGAGGGCGTCCAGTCAGGCAGCCCCTGACTGTTGGGATCACCAGTCGCTGCGAAATTCACCCAGTAGTCTGAAATGATATCCGCCAGCTTGTAGTCGACCTCTTCGTATTCGCCAAAACGTTGCGGCAGGTTGTTGAAGGCATACAAGATCTCGCGAGTGTGGCCGGCGTATTCGCTGCCCGGAGTGGGCGCCACGCGGGTGAAGTAGTAGACGTAGACGTTCGATTTACCTTTGCTCAGCGCTGCTTTCGCCCACGTTCGCATCCGAAGGCCTACACCAGCATCGGTAGCACTCCAGATCAACGCGTCTCTGATGTCCGCCATGGTCTCTACAGGGTAGAGTGTGTCGAACTCATCGACCTTGTCACCGAACTTGCTCGTCACGCGTTGCCGGTACTCCTCCAAGGTCTTCGGGATAGTAATTCCTGGCCACGCTTCGTCGCGATTTGATCCGACGATGAGGGGTACATCGTTCTGTTTGCCCTGTGCGAACACCTCGCGCACCGGCGCCTCCAGAAACCATCCGTCAACATTCACTGTTGTGGTGAGCTGGCTGCCTTGTGGGGCGTGCGTGACAACGTCCAGAATCCGATCTGAGGACAGTTCCCTAAGTGCTGCGACTGAATCGGCACCGCAAGCTTCGGCAAATGCGAGTCCGATCTCTTCGGCCGACCTCTGACCATGGCGGCTTTCGCGAAGTCGTGTCGAATCGCCCGATGCGGCGCCACTCTGCCCAATGGCACGGTGAAAAAGCCCTTTACCCAGGGGCGAGCACATCAGCCAGTGAACGCAGTAGGAACCTGACGATTCACCGAAGATGGTTACCATGTCTGGATCGCCGCCGAATTTCGAGATGTTGCGTTGCACCCACTCTAGCGCAGCAATCTGATCCAGCATCCCGTAGTTTCCCGAAGAATCATGGGCATCCTCTTTGCTCAGCTCTGGAAGGGCGAGAAAACCAAACCGACCGAATCGGAAATTGAAGGTCAGGACCATCGCTCCCTTCCTGGCCAGTTCGGCACCGTCGAACTGAGGCACCGAACCACTTCCTTGCCGAAGTGCGCCAGGATGAATCCAGACCATGACCGGGCGCCTTTTATCGGCGCTCTCCGCCGCAGTCCAGATATTCAGGTAAAGGCAGTCTTCACTCTGGCGACGTGGCTCACGCTGAAGAAAATAGCCATACGGCCGTTGCGGACAGTCCGGACCATAGGTGTCGCACCTTCGCACACCCTCCCAGGGCACGACGGGCTGAGGCGCTTTCCACCTCAGATCGTCGACCGGTGGCGCAGCATATGGAATGCCCTTGAAGCATCGGATGCCATCGGTAGTGCTCCCTGAGATCAGGCCGCCATCGACCTTGTACGCTAGAAGTGGCCTCTCCATGCCCTACTCCTTGCTCGTGGTCGGCTCAATGGTACTCCTGCCCTCATCACTGTCAAAATCCCGCGAGATACCACGAAGCCATCGTAAGACGATCCGCCGCTTGTGGCCCAGAGTGTGTGAAAAGTCGATGCGGCCCATAATTACCCCTTGCATAGCAATGTGATGCCTTCAGGGCTTCTTTCTGGGATGTTCCTGGG
>PVBE010676924.1_pt1 | contig 21796 bp, 19 predicted proteins | sample 1631181 | NCBI WGS metagenome assembly PVBE01 (sample SAMN08397723, study PRJNA350692) | Marine metagenome, whole genome shotgun sequencing project. | isolation source: water | place: Pacific Ocean | collected 2012-04 | reverse complement strand
GTAGAAACCAAAACTTTTAGGTCGTTGTTTTTATTAGTGTTGTAAGCCTTTTTTACTGTTGTTTTTTATTTTTCAACCTTTTTTACCTTCGTTTTTATTAATTGGATTATTTTTAAGATAAAAAACTGTTTTGGATTTGAATAAGTTGGGTTTTATATATTCAAATCTTTCATCTTTATAGTCTTCAAAGACCGTATTATTGATTAATCCTTTCATTTGAGATCCTTTTTTGTATTTTTAAAAATAAGATAAAAACTAGGTGAAGCTTTCGCTGATATAACTTTTCCTAGGCCCAGAGAAGTGCCCAGACTTAGTCCTAGATATATTTTATCTAAAGACCATTGATCTTTTTCTGTATCAATATTTTTTACTTTTTCATTAGTTCTCAACTTGTACCGCTTTTAGGTATAGATGAGATATCCGTGCGGGCATCGCCTGCTACACTGGCTGTGCTTGAATGGGTTATCGGCCCGCCGGAGCTTTTTTCGAATGTGATTTCCGGTATTTTCTGCCTTGCTATTTTCGAGGCGGCCTATATCACGGAGATTGTACGTGCCGGAATTCAATCTATAGAGCGAGGCCAGATTGAGGCCGGGCAGTCTACCGGCTTGTCGCGGTTTCAGTTGATGCGCTGGGTGGTTCTACCGCAGGCGATTCATCGGATGCTTCCACCGCTGGCCGGGCAGTTTATTACCCTGATAAAAGATTCATCTATCGTCGCGCTGATCTCAATACAAGAATTAACTTTTCTTGCTCAAGAAGTGGTCGTGACGACCATGCATGTATTTGAAGTCTGGATATTTGTTGCAGGTATGTACTTCTGTATTTGCTACCTTTTAGCCATACTGTTTAGCCGCATGGAAAAACGTATTTCGGTGTATCGTTCCTGATAAGTCAGTCACCTAAAAACTCCAAGTTGACCGGAGCATGGGGTTATATACTTACACTCAGGAATGGCTAATTTATGAGAGCAACGGTATAAACTTCCAGTACCCGCTCTAACTTTTCAATTTCTGCTTTAAGCCATTGATGCGCGAATTAACGAAAAAATAGGGATCAAGATCTACTTCGTCTGGCCAATATCGGTAGTACTTTATTACCTGGGTTTTTAGTTCATCCATCGCCTTGACCTTTGCCTGCTCTGTTTCTGTCCGGGGTCGCGCAGCCGCTTCTACCAGACGGCTTGCGATAGCATCTTCTTTCACGGTTACTAGGCGTCCCGCTTCGACAACAATTTTCCCATTAACGATAACGGTGTGAACATGGGCGCCTTTACCCCGATAAAGCAGTGTGTCAATAGGGTCATGGTCAGGGTTTACAAAAGGGTGACACATTTTTTCGTAATCCAGCAAAACCAGGTCGGCGTATTTATTTATTTCTAATCGCCCGAGTTCTTCCCCGTATCCGATCAGGCTGGCACCGGTTTCAGTGCCCATTTTTAATACCTCGCGGGCGCTCAAATAGGGGGAGTTCAATTCCTGTGATGCAATACGCTGGAGTAAATAGCAGACTTTCATCTCCTGAATAAAATCTTCATCGTCATTGATGCCCTTGCTGTCAATGCCAATTCCAACGCGCATGCCGGCCTGGTGCATGTGAAAGATTGGCGCAATGCCGTTTCGGACTCTAAGATTACAGGAGGGGTGGTGAGTAACGCCTGTATCGGATTTTGCGAGGAGATCGATATCCGATTCTGTAGGGTAGACACAGTGGCCGAGTACAACATTCGAACTCAGTAGCCCTAAATCATTCAGATATTCGATCAGGGTTTTTCCGAAAAACTTTAGAGGATAGAGCTTTTGGTAAATAGTCTGGAGAGCATGAGTGTGGATTAAGGCATCTAACTGTCCCGCTGCGTCGCGGATTGCCAGCAGTAATTTTTTTGTGACCCACTGCGGCGACACCGGGCCAAAACCGACTCGGCTCATGGAACTATGGTGTTGTGAATGTAGGTCGCTCACAACGCGAACATAATTGTGAGCGGTCAAGGAGCCAACTGGGCGAGGGGCAGTTAGGGTGTCCCGTGATTCTTTGGATAATCCTTGAAGAACTTGATCGTTATCCCCGTAAACATAAGGGTTTTGGTTTGATATTGCTGGACAAAATAGCACACGTAAACCGACATCCCGGTAAGCTCGCAGAAGGTCGTGATATTTTTTTTCGTAGCCAGTGGTATCCGGAAGAAGCATATTGTGCATAGTTCCGGTTACTCCAGACTTTAATAATCGGGCAGCTGAGTAAGCAACATCCTCATAGGTCGGTAAGGGAATAAATTTGTCATAGGTGTCAAAACGCCATGTCTCCAAGGTGTTATCGAGTGCGCCACGTTGGAAATCCGACAATCCTTTCCCATGAGTATGTGCATTGATCAGTCCGGGTATAACTAGGAACTTCGTTCCACCAATGATTCTTGCATTTGGATACTTAATGGCCAGTGCTTCATAAGGCCCGATATCATGAATGAGATCACCTGCAATGGCTATTGCGCCATCAGCCACAGCCGGTTGATCATGGGCAGCCACCAGTTGGCCGGCGCGGACTAAGATTGTCACTTCCGGCATATTGTTTCTCAGCCTCCGATAACTGCAGCCTCACTTCACCAGGGTTTTAGTTTCCTTCGCAGCGCGCCCTTTGTTCCAGTGGCAGATTCCGGTATGGGCCCTCATAGGGAACTTTCATCCAGTCTCTTTCTTCGTTCGGCGCTTCTTCACCATACAGGGGATATAACGTTCCGATATCAGCTTCAGCCCATTCCTCCAAGTTACGGCAAATCTCTGGCAGCAACTCAGTTGGGATCGATAGGCATATCTCTGAAGGGTCCACTGCCATTAAGCCAAATACTCCACGGCACCCTAGCGTGTATCGAATCTCTCCAGTTAGATAGGTATGAATCCAACTTGCAGAGCAGGTTCCGGGCCCTGTTATTCCCTCGACTATTCCTCCCCGATAGTGGATTGCAGCCCGAATCAAATAGGTACAGGTTCTTGGATCTGCAATGATGGTAACGACCTCGGGATAAAAGGGACAGTCCGCTAAAGGAGCACAGCAAAAGTACTTTACCGTTCCCGGAGTGATGTTCCGATATTTTTCTTTGACTCTTCGAGCCGCAACGGGAGAGCCATAGATGGATGGTTTGCCATCTTTCCGGCGGGACCAGCTATACCCTGACGCGAGGTTTGCTGGTGGCTCGCCTAATCCAATATATGAGTAACCGGCGCAAACATCATCGATATGGTCAACGTCTAATATAAAAGTCTCGCCATGCAGCCTGGAGCGTTGCATGAACTGGCAGTGTACGAGCTTTAGAGCGCCGGCATAAGGTTCAGTGCCGTAGGGAGGCTCCATTGTCCATGCAAGAGCAATCGGTTCGCCCTTGAATCTTAAATTTTCTTTCAGCGTCTTGGCTATCCGTTCTAGGGGCCAATCGAAATATTGCCGCTTATACGGATCTTTGGATATATCTTGTTCTTCTCTTTGATCTTTCCCTTTTTCGTGTTGGGCCATCAGATGATCTCCTTAAATGGTGGCTTAATCGTTATTGTTGCTGGTTCTTTTCTAACGCATCCAAAACCTTGTCTGCGGTAATAGGTAGTTCTCGAATTCTTACACCAACTGCATCATAGATTGCGTTGGCAATAGCACCCGCAGTGGGAATCAGCCCCGCCTCGCCAATACCTTTTGCACCAAACGGTCCTGCCGGGTCGTTGGTTTCAATTAAAATACTTGTCACTTTTGAATGGTCCAAGGGCGTCGGTAAATTGTAGGCCGATAATTTGGGATTCCTCACCACGCCATTTTCCCAAATGATTTGTTCGGTAAGAGCAAAGCCAATGCCCTGAGAAATCGAGCCCTCGAGTTGTCCTTCGATTGCCATGGGGTTAATGGCTTTGCCCACATCTTGAGCCGCAATCACGTGGAGGACTGTCACCTGTCCGGTATCTGTGTCCACCTCGACTTCAGCAACTTGGGTCCCAAAGGCATAGGTAGGACAAAGATTGCCATAGCCGGTAGTTCGGTCGGCCATCTCACTTATCGGATCAGTGTAGCAAGCACTAGCAATTACGGGCACACCCATCGGAAAGGCGGCAGCATACTCGTGCATCGTTTTGGATGCCGCCTGCGCTACGGTGATGAACTTCGACGGTTGCGACTTAATAAAGATTTTTCCGTGGGCGGATGCCAGTTTGTCAACCGTGGTGTCCAATATGGCAGCTGCTCGAGTGTACAGCTGATGTCTAGCGTCTTCTGCCGCTAGTTTCACTGCATTTCCACCTAAAAATGTTTCTCGTGAGCCCCGTGCACCTAAGGCAACCGGCACGATCCCGGTATCACCAGAATGAACCCGTACGTTTGCAACCGGGATTCCAATGACTTCCGCCGCAATCAGGGCCAGCGCCGTGCTGGATCCTTGTCCCGCATCCGGAACACCCGTCATTAGATCCACAGACCCGTCGTATTCCACTTTAATGAATGCAGAAGAAAAATTTCCGCCATGTGCCCCTGCACTGCCTCCACCTGAATGGACGAAACACGCCATGCCAATGCCACGCTTTTGTTTCCGCAAGCCTTTGTTTTTCCAATTAGCAGCGGAGGCGCCACGCGTGAGGCTTTCCGTCAAGCCACAGCTAGTGATTCGTGCGCCGCTTACCGTTAGGTCACCTTCATGGCAGGCATTTTTTAGTCGCAGATCAAGGGGATCGATGTTGAGTTGTTCCGCGATCTCATCCATTTGCGATTCTATGGCGAAGGTAATTTGTGGGTTTCCATAACCTCTAAATGCACCACCATAAACTTTGTTGGTAAAGACTACCTTGGCATCCAATTTTGCGCACGGAACACGATAGCAATTACTAATCCGGCCTAGTGCATGGCTGGTAATCATAATACCCTGATCATGATACGCCCCAGCATCCGTCAAAATATTAACTTGGCGCGCTCTGATGTGACCATCAACACTCATACCGGTCTTCAATGTCATAATCATCGGATATCGCGCACGGTCGGTGGTAAATTCCTCGAAGCGACTCTTAATAAGGCGAACCGGTCGCTTGGTTTTTTTTGCGAGTAGGGCACATATAATGTCATTTGGGTCAGATGACTGACGGCTGCCGAAACCTCCACCGACATATTCTTTGCGGACACGAATCTTTCCAACGGGTAGGTTTAAAGTCATGCTCAAGATTTCACGCAAGACATGGGGGATTTGCGTGGAAGACCAGATCGTTAACCGACCATGGGCATCTACTATTGCTAATGCGCCGCGAGTTTCCAGACAACAATGAGCCACAGCATTTGTTCGGTAGGTTGATTCAAAAACTTGATCGGAGGCTGCAAAACCAGCAGCCACGTCACCAAACTCTTTATGAATCTCACCAGCGATATTTCCTGGGCTATCTTCGTGAATTAGAGGCGCATTTTCTTTGAGGGCTTCTTCCGGATCAAAAACAGACGGTAGCGGTTCCAAGTCGACTTCAATCAAGGAGCAGGCCTCTTCGGCAGATTCTTGAGTCTCCGCGGCAATTGCTGCGATATCGTCCCCGATAAATCGAACCCTGTCAGAAACTAAACATTCTTTGTTAGCCATTTCCATAAAAAAACCGACTCGTGCAGTTGAAAAGTCCGACGACGTTATTACCGCCTTGACCCCGGGCACACGTTCTGCCTTATGCGTATCGATATTGTGAATTCTGCCGTGCGCAACCTTGCTTCTTGATATGGCGCCGTAAAGCATATTCGGAAATTTCAGGTCAGGCAGGTATTGAGCCTTTCCTGTTACTTGTTCGATGGCATCAAGTCTGGGAGTGGGCTTACCAATTTCAAAGAACTTGGTCATTTGACTGCCCTGCCTTGGGTAAGCATAGCGTTACGAGCAACAAGCACCGCCTCAACGATTTTTGTGTACCCTGTGCATCGGCAGATGTTACCGGCTAGCCTGAGGCGGATCTCATCTTCTGAGGGGTTCGGATCCCTATTGAGAAGCGCGATCGACGCCATAATCATTCCGGGTGTGCAGAATCCGCATTGACTGGCACCGTGATTAACAAAGGCACTTTGCACAGGATGTAATTTTCCATCATCCGATATTCCCTCAATAGTCAAGACAGTTTTCCCGTCAAGTTCGCCGGCAAGCACTAGACAGGAGTTACAAGCACGACCTTCAAAGATAACAGTACAAGCGCAACAATCGCCGATCTCACAGCCAGACTTGGTCCCGGTCAAGTTAAGTTCATTTCTGAGGATATCAAGAAGCGTCCAATGGGGTTCTACTGCTAGCTGAACAGTTTCACCATTTACCTCGAATTGAATATTAGTCATTAAAGTTAAATTTCTTTTTTCTGTTTGGCGTTCTGCCAAGCCTGTTTTAATGCCCGCTGTGCCAGAATCCCTATAATCTTCAGCCGATAGTTTTTTGTGCCTCGGAAGTCGGTTATTGGCCGGGCTTTGGCGCTTGCTAATTTTGCAATTTGTTCAAGGGCCTGCTCGGTCAGGCCTTCACTTGACAGGATCGTTTCGGCTTCCACAATACGAATAGGTGTTGGCGCGGCCGCGCCCAATACGATCCTAGCTGACTTGATCTCATCTGTATTATTGATAGTGATCGTTGCCGCCGCTGATACGATAGAGACGTCCATAGCCCGACGTTGTCCATACTTAATAAACGCGGTGCCCGTAATTGAAGAGGGTTTGGGAATTCTTAGTGATTTGACCAACTCGTCAGACTTCAATGCGGTTTGCCCCGGGCCAACTATGAAATCTTCCACGGGCAGTAGTGTTGAGTTGCCTGATCCAAAAATTTCAACCTGTGCGCCCATTGCAATTAACATCGGCACCATATCCGCGGCTGGAGATGCCCGACAGACGTTGCCCACGATTGTTGCCCGGTTTCTTACCTGTTCGGACCCAATATTTCGTGCACTGATTGACAGCCCAGACCAGTCCTTATGCTTGGCGGCCCAGTATTCAAGTTCGGCTATTGTTACTGCTGCTCCTAAGTTGAGTCCTCCATTGGAGTCAATAGAAAGTTGAGACAGTTCAGGTATAGATTTGATATCAACTAACACCCGGGGCTGGGATTCGCCTTGTTTCATCTCAACGAAGAGGTCTGTACCGCCTGCGAAGATTTCTATGCCCGGTGCTTTAGTCGATATAACCCGGATTACTTCATCTATAGTTTTTGCGTGAATGCACTGGAAACGAGGCAGCATGCCGTTCTCCCGACTTTTACTTAGTTTCGTTTGTTTTTAAAAAATGGCGCCGCCATAGGCGAGCAGTAAATCAAGGTGCCAAAATAACTCTGTGTCCGATATTCTTTTCTTTGGACCAGCATAAGGTATTGAAAAAAGATGCTATGTTACCTGCTCGGAACAATCTATTGATTACCGAGTATACATAGACCCTGGATTCTTAAAAGATGGCAAGTATTCTACTGCAATGAGCGTGAATCGTGATGAACGTTCCGGAGAGCGGATTTTCCTAGAGATATAATTGTCGGTGACACTTTCTTTGACGTTAGCGCCTTAAGCCGTTGTTGCTTTTGGCCCAGCGCGAAGGTACGCTAAATGTTTAGCCTTGCGATCCGATTAACCGGAAATATCCAAATGGCTCATGACTTTCGAAAGGTAGATTATCCCAATACCTCACTAATCAGTATCAAGTTGAGAATATCAAATGTCTAGTGTCAATCCATGTCCGGGAATACTTAACATCAAACCTCATATGATTGAGGTTACTCTTACCGAGACTGGGGAAGGCCAACTCATAAATGTAAGTTCCAACGAAAGTGCTCTCGGCCCCAGCCCTTCTGCGGTCGCCGCCGCCAAGGAAGCGACCGAGAATATGGAACGCTACCCGGAAAATGCCTCTGAAATCCTTGCTGAAAAAATCGGTGAGACATTCTCACTTGATCCAATACGAATCACCTGTGGTCCTGGCTCTGCAGATCTGTTAGCGCGCATAGCGCGAGCATACGCGAGACCAGGCAGCGAGTTGATTTACAGCGTCAATGGCTACCAGAATTTTCCCAATTACGCTTATGCCAATGATGCTAAGCCAGTTGCTGCGCCAGATAATGAGTTTCGAGCCGACATTCGGTCGATTCTCGATTGCGTCACCGATCAGACCCGAGTTGTGATGTTGGCAAACCCGGATAATCCAACTGGTTCATATATCTCTGGGCAGGAGGTTCGCCAATTGCGTGAAGGCCTGCCACAGAACGTATTGCTTGTGCTCGATTCAGCATATGCCGAGTATATGGAGGCTTCCGACTATGAGCTGCCAGTCGAACTCGCAAACCAATACGACAACGTGGTGATGACACGGACGTTCTCGAAAATTTTCGGTATGGCAGGAATTCGCGTAGGCTGGCTTTACGGATCACATGACGTTGTAGACGTAGTCAGGCGGATTGGCCTTAGTTTTCCAATTAGTGGTCCAGCACTTGCGGCTGCATCCTCAGCGCTGGATGATAGTTCACATTTCGAAAATGTGCTTGAGTACAACCGGGTTTGGCGTCAGTGGTTCTGCGATGAAGTGAAACGCCTGGGTTTGCACCCTTATTCAAGTGAGACAAATTTTGTTCTGGTAAGATTTGGAGATTCTGCAAAGTCTGCAGCTAAAGCGGAAGCATTTCTGCGTAGTCGAAATATCGTAGCAAGGCGATTCGGTGCACCAGACTTTCGAAATTGTGTTCGCTTTACCATTGGTTTGGAGCAAGAAATGCGAACCGTTGTTCAAGCACTGTCTGAATTTTTAGCAGCATAGCGCGCAACAACTATGGTCACGGTCTCAGCAAAGTCGAAGTTGCATGAAAGCGGTCTAGCCGGCGTCGAAATTATCGACCAACTTAGACGAAGTAAAATTGAATTCGTGGTGGCAGTGCCGGATATCGTGACCTGTGATGGACTCCTATGGCCATTGACCAATGCTGCTGATATTACTGTAGTTCCAGTATGCAAAGAGGACGAGGGTGTGTCGATATGTGCCGCTATGTCTTATTGCGACCGTCGAGCGCTGCTTTTGATTCAACACACTGGTTTTCTGGATTCAATCAACGCGATTCGGGCAATTGCTGTTGAATATGAACTGCCGATTTGTATTATGGTTGGGCTGCAAGGGATGGAGCCGGATCGCAAACTCAAAGATTCCGACAGTTATGGTATCCGTATCATGGAGCCGATCCTGGATGCTATGGGTATTGATCACGGGACTTTGAGAGAGGCTGAGGACGCCAAGATGATCACTGCTGCTATCGACGGCGCATATACGAAATCCCGCCCGTTCGTTTTCCTAATTGGGAACAGCCCGTCATCGTCATGATGAAACGCGACGAAGCACTGAAGGTCCTGGCCGAACGCTATCCGGAAGGGATCGTTGTACCGGTCTTTCAGTCTGCCTTTGATTGGATGGGGATTCGACCGCACCCCCTCAACTACGTTTGCACCGGAGCAATGGGGCAGGCTTCCTCGCATGCTCTCGGTTTGGCTTTGGCTCGGCCGGACAAGATGGTGGCAATTCTCGATGGTGATGGTAGTCTACTGATGAATTTAGGGGGGCTTGTAACAGCCGCGAACCTCGCACCGAAGAATCTGGTTCATTTTGTTAGTTTCAACAAAATATACGAAGTGAATGGTCGATATCCGATTCCGGCTGCTGATCAGATTGATTTTAGCGGCATAGCTAAGGCAGCAGGATATCCACGAACTTTTACATTTTCTAATCTTGCGGCCTTTGCGGATGCGATTGATGAAATTCTTGACGGCTCGATGCTGACTTTCGTAACACTCGAAGTTAAGGAGGGCGAGATGTACCCGAGAGATTTTACAAAATTACATAGTGCCGATGCTCGCGAGGCATTCCGCAATGCAATTCGCCAAAATTGAGACAAACAGATTAGAATTTGTTTACCTCGGAGTCGAAGAGTAGTTTTTCCGATTATCGCTTACGGGGCGTTCAACGCTGAATAGCTCGAGGATTGGGGGCGAATGTCATCAAGTAATTTTTATTCAGTTGGCAGTAAGTCCCGGCGTCAGGATGGCATTTCAAAAGTTACCGGTGCTGAGCAGTTCACCCCGGACATTCACCTTGAGCGGATGTGGCATGGCCGTGTGCTGCGCAGTCCCTACGCTCACGCCAGGATAAAGAGCATTGACACCAGCGCAGCAGAAGCTCTCGGCGCCTATTGTTTGACCTTCGACGATGTTCCAAAGATTAAATATAACGAACGGATTGTTAGTACCCCCCCATGCTTGTATCGAGATCGGTACGTTGTCGCTGATAAGCCACGCCATGTTGGCGAGGCGATCGTGGGTGTTGCGGCGGCGACCGAAGCCTTAGCTGAGACGGCAATGTGCGCAATTAAGGTCGAATTTGAGCCGTTGCAGGCAATCCTTACAATGGGCGATGCTGTTCGTGATGGTGCTGAGTTGATTCATGATTCTGTCCAACTCGAGGACACGGAAGTGCCCATCGAGAGTAATGTAGCAGTGGCCCGCACGATTGAAGTCGGCAATATTGAAAAAGGTTTTGCCGAGGCAGAGTTGATTATTGAGCGTCAATATAGAACAAGCCGAATGTATCATGCTCAAATGGAAACTAAGGCAGTAGTTTGCCGTCCGGAGCAAAGTGGTGGGATCACTGTTTGGGCAAGCACGCAGTCTATCCACAATACGCGCATTCTTCTTGGGGAAATTTACGATATCCCCCTGCACAAGATCAACGTGAGGAAAACTGCTCTCGGTGGGTCCTTTGGCTCCAGCATTCAGATGAATTCGGTGACGCCGATTTGTGTCGGCCTTGCCCTTAAGTCAGGGCACTCTGTAAAAATTTCTTCGACTCGGGAAGAAGACATGTATGACCACGTCCGATATCCCTCCGAGATTCAATTGAAGCTTGGGCTAAAAAAAGATGGGACGCTGACTGCTGGTCACATGCGGGCCGAAATTGATATTGGCGCTCACAATATCCAAGCTTATCCATTTTTGGGTGGGCTGGGTGGCTTCTGGGCATCACTTTATAAATTACCGAACATGAAATACGAAGGCAGGGCAATTTACACAAACAAGACTCCAGCATGCGCCATGCAGGGGTTCGGTGCTCCCCAGACAACGTTTGCAGTCGAGTGTCTGATGGATGAAATTGCCGAGCAGTTGGGTATTGATCCGGTCCAGTACAAATTAGCTCACTACGTTGGCCTGGGGGGTACCTTCTGGGGTCAGGGGCCGGCGTCAAAATGTATTATCCGCAGTGACGGAGTACCAGAGTTACTCGGAGTTGGATCGAAGAAAATTGGCTGGGAAAAACGGCAAAAAGCCGGCTCTCAGACTGGACGCTTCAGACGTGGAATTGGTATGGCGCGCGGGTTCCATACCAGTGGTGTCGGCCATTCAAAGGCCTCAGGAGCAGAAATGATCGATTATTCGGGCGCGATCATAAAGGTCAATGAGGATGGCACGATTGATCTTATCCAATCATTAATGGACCATGGGGGCGGCACCAACGACGCTATAGCTAAGATTGTCGCCGAAGAAATCGGTGTTCCATCCAATATGGTTGGAATTTCTCCCGTCGATACTCGAACAACAGTCTACGACGTTTCCACGCATGCGACTCGAGGAGTCTACGCAGGTGGAGCTGCAGCACACAAGGCCGCAAAGGCGGTGAAAGCTAAACTTTTAGATTACGCGGCCCGCGTATTGGATGTTCTCCCAGAGTCTCTAGTCATTGAGCCGGATTACGAACTTGGACAAGGTGTGATTTATTGCCCTAACCTAGCCGAGCGTCGGATTACGGTTGGTGCTATCGCGAAATATCTTCACGTTAACAGTTTAGGCACTATCGCTGCAGTGGAAAGCATGCGCCAGGTCAATTGCCCACCGGCGTATGTGGCCTACTTTCTGGAGGTCGAGGTCGACATAGAGACCGGGCAAATCCGAACTGAACGGGCGGTGCTCGGCAGTGATTGTGGAACCGTCGTTAACCCAGACCTGGCAGCGGGCCAACTTGTCGGTGGCTTATCGAAAGGTCACGGATATGCATTGGTTGAAGACAGCCAATGGGATTTGGAAACTGGAGAACTCACTTGCAAGGGCTTCTGGGTTGATAGCAAGACACCATCTATCTCCGAGTCTCCTCTTATTGAGAATATTGAAACCTTTTTCGCCAATACTTATGAGCCTACAGGGCCATTTGGTGCAAAGGGATTGGGGGAGGCTGCAAAGAATCCCGCCATTGCTGCCTTTACTAATGCGATCTACAACGCTATCGGAATTCGTTTCTACGAGGTTCCGATCACGCCCGATAAAGTTCTTGCTGCTCTTGCCGTTAGTGATGGTATAGCCAAAAATGTGGCCGGTGAAGTTGGCAAAAACACAGATCACAGAAGCGACCCGAAGTCGGTCGACAAGTAGCGGATCAGTCAATGTATTCTGCAACAAATACGCGGATTATCGTTCCCGAATTCGACTACCACCGGCCCGAGACCCTGACCGAGGTGTTCTCATTGCTAGCCAAGCATGAGGATCAGGCAAGAATTATGGCGGGCGGTACCGATCTGATCGTGAAGATGAAAATGGGGCGCGTAAATTCGGAAAGGCTGATCTCCCTTGCAGGAGTGAGTGAACTCAATGGGATTTCCTCCGGCAGCGAGCTTACTATAGGTTCGATGACCTGCATCCAGGCGGTCAGCCGCTCTGCTCCAGTTCAAAACAACTACCCGGCTCTGTTCGAAGCATGTGAAGCCTTCAGTACTGTGCCGATCATGATTATGGGAACAATCGGCGGCAATCTTTGTAATGCGTCTCCGGCTGCTGATACAGTGCCGGCTTTGCTTGCTTTCGATGCCAGTGTGGACCTTGTTAACGCCAGCGGTTGCCGGACTATTCCACTGCACGAGTTTTTTACCGGGCCTGGCCAAACCGCACTCAAAAAAAATGAGTTGCTGCAGTTAGTGCGACTGCCGGAGCCTACTGTCGGTACAGGTAGCGCGTTCATTAAAGTCTCAAGGGTTGTTGCGGATATATCCCAGGTTTGCGCTGCTGTAATGCTGGTTCGTGCAGGTGAGCAAGTAACCAATTGTCGAATTGCGCTGGGAGCGGTCGCACCAACACCGGTGCGCATTCACCGTGCCGAGGAATCACTAATTGGCCGCAATGGCGATTCGAGCGCTTTTGATAATGCCGCGCGGATCGTCGCTGAAGAAATTAAGCCTATCACTGATGTTCGAGCCTCGGAAGATTACCGACGGCAGGTTGCAGTTGTTATTGTCCGGGATGCCCTTGTAGCTGCATGGCAACGTGCTGAGGACACATTCGAAAATGAATAAGCGTGCTATTCGATTTAGCCTCAATGGTCAATTGCGGGATATATCCGTTTATCCTAACGAGCTGTTATTGAACGTTATTCGAGAACAAGAAAAACTAACAGGAACTAAATATGGGTGTGGCATCGGAGAATGTGGAGCCTGCATGGTTCATGTCGATGGTCGACCGATTTTATCGTGCCTTGAGTTGGCGGTAGCGGTCGATGGCCGTGAGGTAATTACCATTGAGGGTCTTGCTAAGAATCGAAAGCTCGATTCAGTTCAGGAGGCATTCTTAGACAACGGGGCTGTGCAGTGCGGATTCTGTACACCGGGGATGGTCATGATGGGGCGGGCATTGCTCGATGAAAAATCCGAACCCGCCGAAGCGGAAGTGCGCAGGTATATGCGCGGAAACTTGTGTCGATGTACTGGCTATGCGAGTATCGTAAAGTCGGTGATCGACGCTGGAAAAATCAAAAGATAGTCGAATAATCAAGTGAATACAACTGAAGGATGAAACGATAATGAATGATAATTCTTGCGATATTCACATCAAAGGCGGCGTACTTGTCGACAGTAAGCAGTTACATCTGCGGGATGTATTTATCAAAGATGGCGTCGTCGATAGCATTGAGTTACCGGGCAGTGGAAAAATAGCAGTTAAAACGATCGACGCTACCGGAAAACTGGTTATGCCGGGAATTGTCGAAGCCCATCTTCACCCAGTTTATGCTGACCGCCTGGATACGCTGTCAAAGGCTGCTGTTATGGGGGGCATTACCACATTTATTCCATATATTGGCGCAGTTAAAGCCTGGGGTGTCGAGGGCAACCTATGGGATGCGGTCAATTATTTCATCGACGAAGGAGTTAAGGATTCGGTTATCGACTTTGGCCTGCATTGTAGTCTGGTTGCCGGTGACCTCGACGGCCTGGATGGCCTGATTCCGAAAATCTGTAACCGAGGTGTTCGCTCTTTCAAGGGTTTCATGGCTTATCGGAAACGGGGCATGTATTTAAGCGATTCCGATATTCTCCGGATATTGTCTGTGTTGAAGGATAACGGGGGCCTTTTCTGTGTTCATGCTGAAAACGGAGACCTTTGTGATTTTCTCGAAGATAGATTTATCGCTGCCGGTAAAAGCGGGCCGGAATACTACGCTCCCTCACGACCGGGAATTACTGAAGCTGAAGCCGTTTTTCGTATTTTGAGTTTTGCCCAGGTGCTTGATTGCCCTATGTACATCGTACATGTGAGTACCCGAGAAGCGCTCGATGTGATAGAACTTTTCCGCAGTTGGGGCTCGAATCCGATCTATGCAGAAACCTGCACCCACTATCTGACATTATCCAACGAAGAAATGTTGAAATTAGGGTCGCTCGCAAAAGTAAGCCCGCCGCTGCGCGAAAAGGAGCATATCGATGCTCTTTGGCAGGCGGTAGTCGATGGCAAAATCGATGTCATCGGTGCTGATACGGCAGGGCATCTGATTGATTCAAAGGAGCCACGATTCGGCGACGTATTTGCCGCCCCGGCTGGATTGCCGGGTCAGGAAACCATGTTTACCGTGACCTATGACGAAGGCGTTAACCGTCGATCCGTTAGTTTATGCCGGCTCGTTGAACTAGTGACCGAAAAACCAGCGAAGATTTTTGGACTATACCCGCGCAAAGGTGCACTTCAAAAAGGATCTGACGGGGACGTGCTGATTTTCGACCCAATGAAAGAACACACCATTAAGGCAGCTAATAGGCTGACTAATTCGGATTATTCTATGTACGAGGACCGAACAGTTCTCGGAGCCCCGGAACTTGTAATGCAACGTGGCGAGATTCTTTTACAGGACGGAGAGCTAAAGGCGGCCAAGGGTCGTGCGAACTTCCTAGAAGCTTCTAGTAATTAAACATGCAAAGGAGAATCGTATGTCTGACAGAATTATAAAAGTCGCTGTGTTACAAGAGAAAGCGATGCCGCGCAGCACTGTGCAGGAAAAGCTTGAACGAACCCTTACCTTGATTAAGGAAGCATCGGAGGCCGGCGCGCAGATTATCCTGGGGTGCGAGTTATGCACTATTGATTACGACCGTTGTTACGGCGAAAAGGATAATGATTTATTCTCCGAGGCTGACCCAATTCCTGGTCCCTGTACAGATGCCGTCGGTAAGCTTACTAAGAAATACGGAAACTATGTAATTTTTCCAATATTCGAAAAAGCGGCCCCGGGAATTTACTACAATGCAGCACCTACTCTCGGCCCCGATGGGACGGTCGTTAGTAATTATCGTAAGACCCAGGTTGCCGGTGTACAAGCGCATGAAAAGATGTACTTTCGCGCTGGTCAGGACTTTAAAGTTCAGGAGACCGAGTTCTCACCCCATGCCAAGTTCGGCACGATTATTTGCCACGACCGCCGATATCCGGAAACATCGCGAATTATCGCGATGCTTGGTGCTGAGATGATGTTCTGCCCGACAGCCGCACCTGGATACGCCCATGGTGTTCATTGGCACATCGTAAATACGGCGCGAGCAGTTGATACCGGTATGTTCTGCGTCTATTCCAATCGGGTCGGCCCGGAGGGAATTAATACTTATTTTGGGGAAAGCATGATTATTAATCCCCATGGGGAAGTTATTGCTAATGGTGGTGATGGCCAGAACATCGTTTTGATGGCTGAGTGTGATCTTAATCTGGTTGATCAAGCACGGATCGCGGTTCCAACCCTGCGCGATATGCGAGGTGACTTTTGGATGAAGTACTACAGCCCCAGCTACGATAGATTGATCGGCTAACTGCTACAACTAGGGCTCTGCTGCTCCCCGTATTCTTTGAGGTTGTTTGCACAAAGCATCATTCAGTGTTTCTCAATTTGGTCATCCGCTAGAGGCTTTGAGCGGGTGCGGTCGCGGCGTGTTCGCAACGTGCGAATATGACGTTACATTCTCGGGATAGTTTGTTGATAGGGTTGTGGTGTTTGCTGAGATGGTTTTTGAAGTGCTCAAAGATGCGGGAGGCCGACCATGGCCTTGAACATGGAAACACATTTAGAGCATCTCGCTGACTGGAGCAGTTCCTTCGTACTGGAGGGAGTGCCAGACGAGGTAGCGCACGTAGCGAAGCGGTGCATCATCGATACGACCGCAGTAACTCTTGCAGGGAGCTCAACTGCGTTAGCGGGATATATCTCCCAATACGCCAGTGTTGCTTATGGATCCGGAAAAGCGACGGTGCTGGGTATGGAGAGGAATCTTTCGCCAGTTGGCGCGGCCTTGGTAAACGGTACGTCCGGACATGCGCTTGATTTCGACGACACCAGTTACACAGGAATCATGCACGGCTCGGTTGTTGCTATGCCCGCTGCTTTGGCGACAACCGAGCTGGTGGGAGGTGACGGTCACCGGTTTCTCGAGGCATTTATTGCAGGATCCGAAGTAACCTATGCCGTCGCCATGCTCTGCACGACCAGTCATTATTTCAAAGGCTGGTGGAGTACATCGACTCTCGGCGTTTTTGGTGCTGCAGCAGCTGCGGCTCGGGCGATGGATCTGTCGCCGAACGACACTTTGTCATCGCTTGCCCTGGCAGGGCTCCAGACCTTTGGTTTGAAGGCGGCTTTTGGCACCAGTGCGAAGCCGTATTTGGCTGGACGGGCTGCTGCAATAGGCGTCGAATCAGCTTTGTTGGCGCAGCGGGGCTTAAGTGGCCCAGCTGCAATGTTCGAGGATGATCGGGGATTTCTCAAGTTGTTAAACGATGGGATTTCCGATTATGACGGAGTCGAAAAGCTTGGCAAGATCTGGCGATTAGTTAACCCCGGTATTTTTATCAAGCGCTACCCAGTTTGTTCGGCAGCCCATGCGGCGGTCGAATTGACGATAAAGTTACTCACCGATAACGATATCTGTGGAGATGCGGTGGAGCGGGTGTTATGCGAAGTTCCACCGGTGGTATCGATCAGCCTTGTGTATGACCATCCGGAGACACCGCAGGAGGCACAATTCTCAATGCAGTTTGCTGTTGCCGCAGTTCTTATGCGTGGGGACCTCGGCATCGAGTGCTTGTCCGAGGATGTTATATCCGATCAGAAATTTCGCGATGCGATGGCTAAAGTCGAGATGCGCCGGAATGATTCTCTTGAGTCCAAGACAGAACCGGAGAGCGCGCGGGTAACATTGGTGACAAAGAATGGAGACGAGATCTCGGATTACCTTGGCCAGCCAGTTGGGATGCCGGGTAATCCTATGAGTGACGCTGTTCTGCATGAAAAGTTTAGGCGCTGTGCAACAGTGGGTGGACTGAATTCAGCGACGGCTGAGGCATTGCTGCTACATATGACTGACATTGAACTCGCACATTCACCGCTGTTGAGGTAAACGGTATGGGCGATATCAAAAAAGCAAAAATACCAGTCACAATTATTACTGGGTTTCTGGGTGCCGGAAAGACAACCGTCTTGAATTATGTTGTCACACAGCCTGACATGAAATCGACCGCTGTGATCATTAATGAGTTTGGGGAAATCGGCATTGATCATTTGCTTGTCGAAACCAGCGAAGAACAGATGGTTGAACTGAATAATGGATGCATATGCTGCACCATTCGAGGCGACCTTGCCGATAAGCTTGGTTCTCTGGCGATGTGGCTCGATATTGGAAAAATTCCGCCGGTCGAACGTGTTGTAGTTGAAACCACCGGTCTAGCGGATCCCGCTCCAATTCTACACACCCTTATGACCGACGAAACTCTGTTGGCGCGCTATTGTTTGGGGAAAGTAGTGGCCGTTGTCGATGCCATAACTGGATTATCATCCCTCGGCCGATTTCCAGAAGCATCCAAACAGGCGGCGATCGCGGATCATATGATCATATCGAAACGGGACCTGGTCGACACACTGTCAAACCAGGATTGTTATTCGGAATTGCTGGCGCGGCTAAAGAGAATTAATCCAAGAGCGGCGATTTGCGAGGCGGACCATGGAGAAATTGATATAGAAATGTTTGTCGGCCAATTCGAACAAGATAACGAAGCGATATTTCGTGGTTTTCACGACTGGCTTCGGGCAGCGGAGATGTCGTTGGAGAGCGAAAGTTGCGATGAGCACAATCACTTTCACGGACCCCAGCACGATCATAAGGGTAGCACGATTAAGAGTTTTACCATTGAATTGGATAAACCAGTGGATGGAACTGCGTTCAACAAGTTTCTCCAGGATCTGGCTATTGAATACGGCGAGAATCTCCTACGGATGAAAGGGATTCTCCATGTCAAAGGTGAAACAGAACACCCAGCGGTAATTCACGGCGTGCAGCATGTGTTTTTTCCAGTGACCTGGCTGGATAGATGGCCCAGTGACGAGCGCACATCGAGGTTGGTATTTATTACCCAGGAACTCGATCCCCAAAGCATCAAGGATCGATTCCGCGAGTATTGCGCATGACGGGGCCAACACTTCAGCGATCGAAATCGAGCGATGCCATTGCCGAACGATTGGCCAGGTTGGCCGAATGGCCCGCCAGTGTCGATTCAGTAGATATCCCAGATGCAGTGTATCGGCAGGCGGCAATCGTGTTATGTGATGATTTGGCAGCGATAATTTCGGCACGTAACGATCCGATTTTGTCGCAAATTCACAAACACCTGCTTGCTGACGGAGGCAGACCAGTAGCGACGGTATTTCGCGGTGGCCGCCCACGAACTGACCGCTATAGCGCTGCAGCAGCAAACGGAGCCGCTGGTCCCTGGAATGAACTCGATGAAGGATCGCTGCGAGTGTCCTGCCATGCCGGAATCTATACATTACCGGCATTGCTGGCCGAGGCGGAAGCCGAAGGCCTATCAACCCGGGAGGTTCTGCGTTGTCTTGTGGTGGCGTACGAGGTCGTGACGCGATTTGCGTTAGCATTTCCACAACCGTCTTTGCTGTTGCATCCCCATGCATTCTTGTCCGTGGTCGGTGCTACTGCCGCCACCGCCACCGCCAGACACTTTGGCGGAATGTTGTATTTTTCTGCGCTGACGATGTCCACGGCTTTCGTCAACCCAGGACCATTCGACCATGCGGTTCGTGGGAGTTTTGTGCGCAATATGTGGACGGCGCACGGCGCCTGGGCCGGAATGAGGGCAGCGGACTGGGCGGCTTGCGGAATTTCGGGATTGCCTGAGGGGCCGCACAGGATATTCCACGATGTTTTAGGGTTTGACTGTGATCCGGATAGCCTGGTATTTAAACTCGGACAGGATTGGCTAATTAATCACAACTTTCAAAAAGTCTATCCTTGCTGCCAATATGCACACTCGATGGTTGAGGCGATCGAAAGCGTTATAGCGAGTCTTCCGGATGGCATCGAATTACGGAACTGTGATGAATTAGTTGTCGAAATTCACCAGCGTGGACAACTATTGAATGAGGTCAATCCAGAGACAATCCTTGCCGCTCGCTTTTCTGTTCCTCACATCGCTGCGGTAGCAGCAGTTTACGGCCGACTCGATTCGGAGACCCTGTCTCCGGAAAGCCTGAAAGACTCCGCGGTAGTCGATTTAAGGCAACGTGTGTTGGTACGACCCTTTGAACCTGTAATGCCGCCGCCGAATGATCGACCCGCGCGAGTCCGATTCAAATTCGCTGGCGAAATACAATATCAGGCCGAATGCTTGTGCGCGCGTGGGTCACCGAGCAGGCCATTTAGTTTCGAGGAGATCCGTCAGAAAGTCGATAGAATTTGCGCGTGCGTTTATCCCGATTTAGCAAAAGTGATGGATCGGCTTGTAAGCCTTGAAGATGATCTGCTGGATTCGTCGTGGGGAGAGACAGTTTCAGAACTCACCGGCGGAACCTGAATCGCTAGAGACCAGTAACAAAAAAAGAATACGTTCAACGACTTAGCGCTCTCAGGGGAGGACTTGGATTTCCCCGAGGCTTTCCTCAAATAAAGTAGAAACTGTCAGCCGTGAGATTAATATCTTTAGATATTGGATTGGCAACGATAATGCACATCTGGGGGCCGGGTACCTTGGCTGCTGGTGCGTTGCTACTTACTTGCAGTCACGGGCACTGCATATTTTCTCGCAGATTTTCGTAGCCTTATTTCTCTGCATTAGATACCGCGGTGCAATATTTGATGAACGCTTCAAAAGCCGATGCTGCCGGGCGCTGAACATCGCAAGGGGTTGTTACTAACCCTCGGGGGAGTGTTGGTTTTCACTCCGGATTCGCTGTTGATTCGCCTGACCGATGTGGACCCCTTTACCCTAGCTGTGGGTAGGGGCATCCCGGCCGGGCTCATCATGTTGTTCGGCTATGCACTGGTCACACGCCGGGGATTGCTGAGTTCGGTTCGGGCAATAGGCCGGTGGGGTGTGCTTGTGTGCCTGCTGCAGGGCGCTTGTTCGATCACCTTCTATGCGGCGTTCTCCTACACCAGCGTCGCTAATGTGCTTGTGATTTTTGCTTGCATGCCGCTGATTGCGGCATTGCTGTCTTGGGTGATTTTCCGCGAAAAGGTATCAGCCTCGACCTATTGGGCCATTGCCGGGGCAGCAACTGGTCTGGTGATCGTCGCCAGTGGCAGCTTTGGTGGGATCCGCTGGTTTGGTGATTCATTGGCGCTGTTGAATGCGGTTTTACTGGCAACGGTATTCACTATCTTGCGTGGTCACCGCGAGATCAACATGATTCCAGCGTCGGGCATAGGCTTGCTGGTCGCGGCGCTTGTGGGCATTCCTTTTGCGGGATTTCCGCCGCTGGATGCGCTGCAGTTGACCTGGCTGGCGCTGGCCGGCGTGGTCATACTACCGCTTGCTTTGACCCTGCTGACCCTGGGCCCGCGCTACCTGCCAGCCCCGGAAGTAGGCATGATCATGTTGCTGGAAGCGATACTCGGGCCGTTGTGGGTGTGGCTGGTCATCCAGGAGAATCCGGGAATACCCACGCTGATTGGGGGTACTGTGGTGCTGGTTGTGTTATTCGCTCACTCGTTGTGGCGGCTGAGAACTTCGGGTCTCGAATCTGGCTGAGCAGTTTAAGGCGGCAATCGAACCCCTCGACTGCCCGCCAATGCCGCCGGCATAAATTGACCAGTTGGAGAAGAACTGCTAGAAGAAACGCAAGCCCATTGCCGCGCTTCGATCACACCCTCGGTAAGGTCGGCTTGGCCGTGGCTTGGTAACATGTTATTGGTTGAAAGTTAAGGAGGGGAGAAAAATCATGAACAAAATCAAATCCGGACTTATTCAGATGAGCCTTAAGGGAAGCGCTGAAGTGTCCCCCGAGGAGATTCGTGATCGAATGCTGGAGGCTCATCTGCCGTTAATCGACCAGGCGGGGTCGGCGGGCGTGCAGATTCTGTGTTTCCAAGAGGTTTTTACCCAGCCGTACTTCTGTCCCAGCCAGGACAACCGCTGGTATGGGGCAGCTGAGCCGATCCCGGATGGGCATACCACCCGGCTGATGCAGGAGTATGCCAGTAAACATAACATGGTCATCATCGTGCCGATCTATG
>PVBE010476268.1_pt1 | contig 21799 bp, 13 predicted proteins | sample 1631181 | NCBI WGS metagenome assembly PVBE01 (sample SAMN08397723, study PRJNA350692) | Marine metagenome, whole genome shotgun sequencing project. | isolation source: water | place: Pacific Ocean | collected 2012-04 | reverse complement strand
GGTCATATTTTTATGCAATCGTATGTTTAAGTAGTTTGCCTGCTGCCATTATGTTAATTTATTGCAAACGACATTTTTTACAACTTGAAACATATAATCATTTTGCAAAAAAAAATAGAATATGAGGAGAAAATACATGTCAATAAAGTCCGATCGTTGGATTAAACACATGGCAATTGAACATAATATGATCAAACCTTTTGTTGATATTCAAGTACGAGGACGAACAGGAAAAAATAATATGATATCTTTTGGTACATCCAGTTATGGTTATGACGTTCGCTGTGCTAATGAATTTAAAATATTTACAAACATTAACACAACTATTGTAGACCCTAAAAATTTTGATACTAATAGTTTTATCGACATCAAATCAAATATTTGCATTATTCCACCAAATTCATTTGTTTTAGCCAGAACAATTGAGTATTTTAAACTTCCAAGAAATGTTCTTACGATCTGTTTAGGTAAATCAACTTACGCGCGTTGCGGTATTATTGTTAATGTAACACCATTAGAGCCAGAATGGGAAGGAAATGTAACATTAGAATTTTCTAATACAACTACATTGCCTGCAAAAATTTATGCTAATGAAGGAGTTGCGCAAATGATATTTTTTGAATCTGACGATATTTGTGCAATATCGTATCAAGATCGACATGGTAAATATCAAGGTCAAAAAAATATAACATTACCTATAGCATAGGTATCCAAGTAAATTATAAAAAAATAGAAAATATACACAATTTTCAATTTAATTTAATAGAACATTGGTTCAGGTTAATCTAGTGCTTTACCTACGTATATTTACCAGAAAGGCAATTACGTAAAAAATATATACAGGATACAACTGAAACTTATCCAATCAGGACATAAGAGAAAAATTATGATATTGTAATGTACAAAAGTACGATTATCATAACTAATCATTCAATATCTTAAAATTAGAATATGCTTATATTAAATTAAATATATGTCCTTTTCTAAAAATATTTATTGTATCTATAAATTATTAATATCCTTTACTATAGATAACAGTAGATAACAGTAGATAACAGTTGTCTCTAATTAACTGATAGCCAATACTCAATAAGAATAGCACAAAAAATATATTGAAAGACAAAATTTTAAAACTTTAAATGAGCAAATTGTTGCACTAAAAAAACCGAAGCATCTTAAAATACTTAGTTAAACACCTACATTTTATATAAGTATAATAGCATTAATTCACCTTATTTTTTTTTAAATTATTAAAATAAACAATATTTATTGTTAAAATACCATAACCAGATAGACTAAGGACATTATCTTAAATATTATAAAAATTTTTCAAAATTACAAATGAGCATTTAAATTAAAATCCGTAAAATACTACTATTTTCAGAGCTTAATGTAAATTTATTCTGATCGGAATACCCTGCTATAATAATTTCTCTGGATAACATTAGAATAACTATCCTCATTTAAACCAATTATTAACCTATAACTCATTCTTCAACTTTATACAATCGCTCATTTGATTAGTCATGTGGCATGATTGTAATCCTCATAATTAGAAAGTAAAGAATAATCTAAATCAAACTATCAATGAGTACAAATATTTACATCACCCAAAAACGCGATTTAAAAAATATAAAAACGTTTATAATAACGGTAAAAAATGGTATCTATTAGGCTCTAAACCAATATATGCTAATGCAATAATTAGAAGAAAATATTAATATATGTATACTTGCTAAGTGAGTAGTATTTAGATAAGCTGCTTGTTTTTAGGTGTGTCCATTGCTGTGAAGGTGATTTGATGATAGTGACTAATAACACTTTCACAACTGCTGCAATACTAACTACGAGATTAAATATTAAAGAAATGGGACAAATTACCACTACACTGGAATTACCTAATGAACAAGCAACCTTAAACTTAGGTGCGCATTTAGGACAACTAGCTCAACCTAAGATGATTATTTACCTTTATGGTACGTTAGGTGCAGGAAAGACGACATTAGTTAGGGGATTTTTACAGTCTATGGGTTATTATGGGAAGGTAAAAAGCCCAACTTATACTTTAGTTGAAACTTATCTGGAATTATCACCTCCAATTTATCATTTTGACTTATATCGTTTATCAAACCCAGAAGAAGTAAAATATCTTGGAATTCAAGACTACATAAATAATAAAGAAATTTTATTATTTGAGTGGCCAGAAAATGGCATGGGATTTCTACCTAAGCCTTCACTAAAATTAACGTTATCTATTGTTAATGAAGGACGAAATGCCCATTTAGAAGCAACAAGCTTATTAGGTCAAAAAATCTTGTATATGCATAAACATAATCACGTTTATCAAAACTTCAATGTTCATTAAATACCAGCTGTTCAAGTATTTTTTTTTACTATAATTGCTTTCTTTTACTCATTTACGGTTAATGCTACGGTTTCCCAGATCAATAAACTCAAAATATGGCCTTCTTCTGGTAGGATACATTTAGTCTTCAATTTAAACCAACCGGTCGAGTATAAAATATATACCTTAAGTATCCTCATAGGATAGTAATAGATTTTGAAAAAACTGTGCTTAAAGCTTAAATGAAGTGTCCTTAAAATATACGCATATTCAACTAAGAACAGGACTGCGTGCGCAACATGAAATTCGAGTTGTTTTTGAAATACAAATACGGTTAGACCAAATAGTTTTTTGCTAAAGGCAAATAAACATTATGGCCATCGTTTAGTAATTAATTTAGAACTTTATAAAAACCAATCTATTTTAGCACTGTTTGATTTAAACAAAATAAAGTATATTAAGGAGAAACTAAAAATACTAGTGTACAAGATTTTATCATTATGCAGGTCATGGAGGGGAAGATTTTGAAGCTATTGAACCTCATGGAACTAAGAAAAAAGATATAGTTTTAAATATTGCAAGGAATTTTAAACATCAAATAAATCAAAATACAGGTTTTAAGGGATTTTTAACACGAGATGGTGATTATTTTATTGAATTATGAGAGAGAATGCGACGTGCACGCAAGCATAACGCTGACTTATTTATCTCTATTCATGCAGATTCTTTTAAAAATTCAAAGCTCAAGGCAGTTCACAGTCTTCGTGTTATCTGAAAAAGGTGCTTCCTGTGAAGCTGCAAAGTGGTTAGCAAAAAAGGAAAGTAAAGCTAACATAGTTGATATTGTTAGTCTGAACAATAAAAAACATGTGCTAACGTCTCTGTTGTTAAATATATCGCAAACTGCTAGTAAAAACTCTAGTAGAAGCAGCACGTTCTGTATTAAATTCTTTAGAAAAGATAACAACACTACATAAAGGTCATGTAGAGAGAGCAAAGTTTGCTATATTAAAGGCACCAGATATGCCTTCTATATTAGTAGCAGGATTTATATCAAATCCCAAAACAGAACAAAATTTACAACATCGTGATTATCAGAATTTAATGTCACAAAATATTACGCGTGGCATTCAATCATATTTCAAAGATAAACCTCGTAACACACTTAAGAACGTTATTATAAAAAACACTATAAAGACACATCATAAAGTTAAAAAAGGAGATACTTTGACAAAAATTGCCAGAAAGTATAGTATCACCACTAAATCATTATATCAAAATAATTACTTAAAAAATAACAATATACATATAGGCCAATTGATATCTATTTCAAAAGGTAAAACGTGAGTATAAAAATATTACCTGTATTTTTAGCTAATCAAATTGCAGCTGGAGAGGTGATTGAACGTCCATCTTCTGTTTTAAAGGAGTTGCTTGAAAATAGTTTAGATGCTGGCAGTGATCAAATCACTATTAGAGTAGAAAAAGGTGGTGTTAAGCGAATTGAAGTAATAGATAATGGAAGCGGAATTACCAAAGAAGACTTACCAATGGCACTAGTCCAACATGCCACAAGTAAAATTAAAACTTTAAAAGATTTAGAAGCAATTCAATTTCTAGGGTTTAGAGGCGAAGCATTATCCAGTATAGGCTCAGTAGCACGAATAATGTTATCATCAAAACCAGCTCAACAGGAAATGGGCTGGAGTATTTCAATCGATCAATTAACCCTTTTTCCAATTTTACAGCCAAATGGTACGACTGTTCGAGTAGAAGATTTATTTTACAATATACCAGCACGGCGAAAATTTTTACGAAGTGCTAAAACTGAATTTTTACGGCTTGAAGGAATCTTTAAACGTTTAACCCTAAGTCATTTTAAAGTCGCATTTGCACTATCGCATAATGGAAAAGAACGCTATAAATTATCAGCCTGTAAAAACGATACAGACAGAACAAATCGACTAAGTAAGCTATTTGGACGAAGAATGGTTGAATATTCTGTATTAATTGATGTAAAACAAAATGGCCTGCGACTATGGGGATGGTTAGGGTTACCAGCAGATGCTAGAAGTCAATCTGAACATCAATTTTTCTATGTAAACCGTCGTATAGTAAAAGATCGATTAATTAATCATGCTATTAATCAAGTTTGTCAATCTTATTGCGCATTAGGAAAGTATTTAACATATTGCTTATATTTTGAGATAGATGTTAATGCCATAGATGTAAATGTGCATCCAACAAAGCATGAAGTGCGTTTTCGAGATGTACGTATTATTCATGCATTTTTAACACGTGCTATTAATGACGGATTAAAAACAATTAATAGAAAATCAATTTCTAATATAGAAATAGAAGAAAATTCTGGCAAGCTAATAAAAGCAAATACCAATATTTCAACAATGCCGAGTACAAAAATTTTAAACTCAATTTACAATGCTAAGCCAGAACCTTTAAATATTTTGTCAATAGATAATTTTCAGCCAGAGAAAAATATCCAGATCCTTTGCATACTAGGTGGCAACCAATTAGCATTAGCACAAGTAAATGAAAATGTATTTGTCATTGACCTAAAATGTTTACATGCAAAAGAAGTTGGAAAAATATTTTCATCAACTTTACAGCAACAAACATATATGCCTACAAATAAATTGCTCATCCCACAGCATTTAATTATTCAAGATGGAATTGAAAAGATCATAGATTATCAAGTATTATTTGCTAGGCTTGGTTTTCAAATGGAGCAATTTGGAGAAAACGATTTATTAGTACGCGAGATTCCTATTCTATTTAAGGACATTATTATTACTTATATTCCACTATTGAAGGCATTGACTTTGTATTTTTTAAAGAAGAGATTATGCTCTAATACCATAAGTAAACATATTAAAGATTGTGTGGTACAAATGTTGCCTTATTTAAAACTGCCAAATCCATTAAATTTAAAAATAACTTTACAACTATTTCAAAATATAGATTTTTATATTAGAGAGAATAAAATTAATATTCAAGAAACACAATTTCTAAAGCAATTAACAGTTAAAAACTTAACACGATTAATACATCAATAGTAATATTACCAATAAATCTGAATAATAAAGAAAATTATTAATTGAAAGTCATGGTGTTATATGAAGTCTATAGGAAATTGTATTTATCAAATTTGAAAGTAATTCTAAGTTTTACTTATTATCAGAATATCTGTATCTATAGCTTTACTTGACGCAAAACCATAATTTTATCACTATTTTTATTAAAAATTTGCTATACATCATGTAATCAATTTTCACTTTATACCAACCACTATATTTCTATCAAAGAACTTTAGTTATAATAAGAGTATTCATTCCACTGAATGCAACAAACTCATCAAAAAATGACATAAATAGGGAGAATTCAATTAAATGACCGACCAGATAATAATGTGCTATTTTATAGTAAGAGTTAACAACATTTTATCAAATAACAACTAGTAAATTTAAAATTATCTAAAGAAATATAAAAATCTTTAGCCTATCTGCTACTAGTAGTCATTATTTAAACAATTTCAACATAACATTTTAGAACACAAAACATAATGTAGTTATCGTATAACTTAGATAAAATACAGTGTTTACAGCTAAGCATTAAAATTAATTCCAAAAAATTATAACAAACTTTTTTTTGAAAATTTTCTTAAACTAACTTGCTTGAATACCCTACTATAACTATCAGACTCTCATAGAATCGTCTAAGTTTCTGTATAAAATATTATTGCAAACACGACAAGAATTTAATTTTTATCCTCACAAAAGATAAAACCGAAAATAAAATCCCAGACACAGTCATGTCAATATCAGTAATAGTAAAAATACTCCAACTCGTTAGACAAAGATTTCTACAATATTCAGACTGTAATTCGAGTTTTAAAATAAAATATCTTTATTGCCAAATTTTTATCAATCTATATCTTTCATTTATTTTGCTTACTATCAAAAACACTTGTAACTGTTCCTTAGCAATAGAAGAACATCATAAGCCGATTGTATTTCTAATGTTATTATCCATTATTTCTTAAAACTTTATACATCATTCTTAGCCAATAGCTTAAACCTATGAAAAACGATTAATTCACTCATTACTACTCGTTCCTGACAATACTAAATTTTATATTACAAAAGACAACACAATTTGCTCATTATTGCTAGAAAGGATATTTAAAAAAATAGACATATATCATGGTAACTTATGATGGGGATATCACCATAAATATGGTAGTGTTTTATCTGTAATTTTCCAAAAATACTGCATATTACAATTTTATAGACAGTATAAATTTTTCATACATACTCTCAAGAATTTCGATTATTATATTATTACTATAATATTGCACTTACTAAACATTTTAATCTGTTATTATTTTACTTTATATAAGGAACATGCAAATGTACGTTCAACTATATATATAGTCTAATATTAAGCTAAAAGATCCTAAAATGATTTTAAAAGCACAAATGATAATCATATTTCATATTCATAACAATAGATTTTCTAAAGTTTTTTGATAAATTTTACTTAAAACTTCTAAATCATTGCATTTTACAGATTCATTTATTTGATGCATGGTATCGTTTACCAATCCAAATTCAATTACCTGCTTTGTATTTTTAGCAAAAAAACGTCCATCTGAAGTGCCACCTTTTGTAGAAAATTTAGGATTGATTCTTGTTATGCTCTTAATAGCAGAGGAAAGTGCTGCTAATAATGGCCCAGAAGTTGTTAAAAATGGTTCTCCAAAAAGTTGCCAGTTAAGCTTGAATGGGAGGGATTGACTTTCTAGAATAGATTGAATATTGGACTTAATGTGTTCAATCTGTGTCTTTGGTGAAAATCGAAGACTAAATTGACAAAATAGCTCTCCTGGGACAACATTGGTTACACCAATACCAGCTTGTAAATTAACAATTTGTAGAGTAGTTGGTGGGAAAAAATCGCTTCCTGAATCCCAAGTTATTTTTTGTATGGCAATCAATGTAGATAAGCTTTCATGTATTGCATTAATAGCATTGTCTGGATAGGCAACATGGCCTTGTTTCCCAAAAAGAGTTAGATTCCCGGTAATTGAACCCCTACGACCATGTTTAATGGTATCACCAAGTTTATGTTGACTAGATGGCTCTCCCAGTAAGCAATAATCAATTTTAATATTTTTTTTCTGAAGATGCTCAAGTACTTTTTTAGTTCCATTTTTTGCTTCTCCTTCTTCATCGCTCGTTATTAAGAAAGCTAGCGTTCCAGCATGTGATGGGTATTGGTCCGTAAAATGTTTACAAGCTGTCATCATTGCAGCCAAGCTAGTCTTCATATCAACAGCCCCACGCCCGTAAAGATAACCATCACGAATTACTGGCTGAAAAGGTGGTGTTTCCCAATTTGATTCGTCGCCAGATGGCACAACATCAGTATGTCCAGCTAAGACAAATAAAGGCGCAACACTGCCATGTGTAGCCCATAGGTTACTTGTATTTCCATAAGGCAAATGGATGACATAAAAACCTAGTTTTTCTAAATAACGAGCCATAAATAATTGACACCCTGCATCATTAGGGGTTACAGAATGTTTTGCAATTAAAATTTTAGCAATTTCAAGTGTATCCATGCTGATCTAATCCATTACATGTAATAGCTCATTAATCTCAATTTTTTTTCGTGTTTTAGCATCAACTTGTTTTACAATAACAGCACAAAATAAACTGTGAGTTCCATCTTTAGCCGGTAAGCTTCCAGGTACAACTACAGAGCCACTGGGAACACGTCCGTAAAAAATTTTACTTTTCATTCTATCGTAGATACGAGTACTTTGACCAATATAAACACCCATGGAAATTACAGAATTTTCTTCTATTATAACACCTTCGACTATTTCAGAACGAGCTCCAATAAAACAGTTATCCTCAATAATAGTCGGGTTAGCTTGCAGCGGTTCTAATACCCCACCAATACCTACTCCACCTGACAAATGCACATTTTTACCAATTTGAGCACAAGAACCTACAGTGGACCAAGTATCTATCATACATCCTTCATCAATATATGCACCAATGTTAACATAACACGGCATTAAGACAGTATGTTGCCCAATATAGGCACCTTTGCGAACACATGCAGGTGGTACAATACGAACTCGTTGATGCTGCAAACTTTCTTGAGTTGCTTCACTATATTGTAGTGGTATTTTATCAAAAAATTTAGTGAAATTACCAGATGAAACCTTGTTTTGCCGCGAGCAAAAATATAATAATACTGCTTTTTTTATCCATTTGTGAACAACCCATTGCTTATTAATCTTTTCAGCAACTCTTAATGAGCCAAATTCTAAAGCTTGTATCACTTCTTGAATTGCCTCTTTTATTTTATAACCAATCGTATGAGCAGTTATATGCTCTCTTTGCTTGTAAGCATGTTCTATAAGTTTTTGATGCTGATGCATAACTCTAAATACTCCAAAGTAATTTTTACTATTATTTCAGATTTCACTTCTAAATTAAAGATATTTTGATATGTTAGTTATACAGTTCTTAATTTAGCTACCAATTGCATTGGTAAAATAGTTAGTATTTTAAGAGTGTGTTCTTACGTTCAGGTATTATAGTTAATATCAAATGAATTGGATTTATCTTTTAATATCACATTCAAAAAATAAAACAACCGTACAACTTTTTTAGAAATTCATCTTTATACAATTTAGTTACCAATTAAATCTTTTTAAATTCTTTCATAAAGAACTTTATTCTGCTCAGGCTTGCATGTTTAATCGAAATTAATTAGACTCAAAGAAATGTCCAATCTCTTTACAACGATTAGTATCAGTGAACATCTGGGTAGCAGAACAGGGTCAGGTATAAAGATTGATTATTTAAATGTTACATTTAAAAAAAATTGAATGTTAAGCAAGTAAACCTATCATATAGTTATTATCTAAATTAAAGCTTTTGGAAATATTTTTTTATTTTGATAAATTACTTAATTAAGGTGGTAAAATCGATATTATAATACTTATTATACATCCAAAATTAACTATCTATTTAGATATTTCGTGATGATACACGAGCACCTCAGTATTATTAAAATACTCATAATGATAAATAGTCGAGCATTAAAAAAATTATAGTTATAGTTATATATAGTTATAGTTATATAAGATGAATGAATTTTAGAAGAGCCTACGTGCTTGAGTATAAGTAATTTACTAGATTAATAGAGGATTATATACCTTATATTTACATCTCAAATACTTCAAAATAGTATCTGTTACCTTAATAAAAAATGTTATTCAGCAATAGTAAAACTAGCTACTGTCTTAGGTATCTAATTCTCTTTTACAAAAAACCTAGATAAGATTCTACAACAAAAAATAAAGATGTACTAATCAACTTCATGATACTGCTAATATTTTATTTCATAAAAAATATTGTGATAAAGATTAATTAATATAAAGTTATTGGTCTATTATCTCTGTTCAACAAAAGCCAAACATTGAGAAGTTATCAAACTTTTGAAGAATATGTAAATTTATTTCAAAAAGAAGTTCAAACACTATGAGTTCAATTATTTTTTAAAAAGAATAAAATTCGATTATTTATATCTGGAAATTATATATTACAAATAGCTGTATTATGATATTAATTTTACTTTATTTGCTTAACATTAGTTTAATTATACTACGTTGTTGCTATTATTTTAGCTACATGACTATATAGTGAACAATGCCATACTGTAGGTGATGATATTTATTATAAACGTACAAAATGTAAACACTTCAAATCTAAGCAGTTAGCAAGTAGGAAATATTGACACAGTAATTTTATCTGCTGTTTATTTCCAAATGTTTTACAATCTGCTCAATTCATCGTAAAATTTAAAGAAGTTAATTGACCTTAGTAGTAAATATAATTGCTCCTTCATAATTACATAATTTAATATCTCAAAAGTTGGTTTTGTTCAATTTTAAATACTAATTTCAAAAACTATTTTTGTAAGATAAAATACAAAATTAACTACAGACAACCTCTATTTATAGTTGAATAGATTTACATAAACAATTATATAAAAAAATGCCAAACATATGAATCTAGATACAATAGAACTATAAATAAGTACGAACATGCATAATTTAACAAAATTCGCAACATAATTAGCAAAATAATAAGCTGGTTTATTGGAAATAGATAAAATATGATATATTAAGCATTAAAAAAGTTTATATATTTACTAGAACATTAAGCATATAAAGGGTATTAATGAGTCTGTTATATTGCAATAATCATTATCGTTTGAATATAAAATCCCTTTTAATTAATTTTAAACCATATTATAACGTATTAATAAAAATTAAAAACGTAACTTATTTTTAATTTTTTATATTGGAATTTGATAAGTAATGTCCGGCATTGCTAAATCCTGCTACGATATTCAAGATAATCTGGTAATTTTATGAAACATAATAAAAAAAATACACTAAACGCTAAAAACTATTAAACACTTATAGCCTTTATAAAAATGACAATGAAAATTGTTCAATTATAACAATAATTTTGTAAAAAACCCTATAAGACCATTCACTCAAATCACTGATGAAGAAACATAAACATAAAATTGCAGTAAATAATATTTTTTCTAAATAGTCAAAATTAAATGCCTTAGAATTGGTTACATAATTAAATTGTACACAAACGAATTCGTAAGGCTTTGTATATGCTTTAAATCTGATTAATTCTTACTCATAGCATTAGCTTATACATCTTTATCTATTGCTCATGAATTTCCTGGAAATCTAGATCTTAAATGTAGTTTACAGAGAAAACAGCACTACATTGTGGCATGAAAATAACCAACACATTCAGTACATTGTCCCGAATCTATTTCATAATATTTTTTATTTTGAAAGATCGCATCATTTTGACATTCAGGTTCACAAATATCACAATACAATCACTGGTTATCAAGAGTGCCACTAACTTCATGTAATGCGTCAACTACCGCTTTTGGTACAAAAGTAGAAATATCTCCACCATGTAATGCAACATCCTTTACTAAGGTTGAAGAAACAAAAGAATATTGTTCTGAAGGTGTTAGAAAAATAGTTTCAATATTAGGTGCAAGGCGACGATTCATATTTGAAAGTTGAAATTCATATTCAAAATCAGATACAACTCGCAATCCACGTATTATAACATGTGCTCCCTCTGAATAAGCAAAATCAACCAATAAATTACTAAATCCTCTTACTTCAATCTCATTAATATGAGAAAATATACTCTCTGCAATATGAACCCGTTGTTCTAGAGAAAACAAAGGTGACTTGAATTTATTTTCAGCGATAGCGACAATAATTTTCCGAAAAATTTTAATCGCTCTCTCTACAATATTTTTATGTCCGCATGTGATTGGATCAAAAGTCCCTGGAAAAACAGCTATCTGTTTCATCATGAAACTCCCACACTCTGTTCAAACAATCTAAAACTTTGCTTTTTAACTGTTTCTATTAAAAATTCAACTCGTTCAGGTGATACATCTGGATGTATACCATGACCAAGATTAAAAATATGACCTGGGCCAGGCCCAAAGTCAGTTAAAATTGATTTCACTGCTCTTATAATTTGCTCATCAGTACCATAAAGTACACAAGTGTCAAGATTCCCTTGCAATGCTACACCATTTCCCACTATTTTTTTAGCATGACGAAAATCCACCGTCCAATCTAACCCTATGGCATCACAACCACTTGCCATTATATCTCGAATAAACCTTCCACCGTCTTTAGTAAATAGGATAATGGGTATGTTGTGAGTGAAAGCTTTTAACGACGTAACGATTTTTACCATATAATCTAAAGAAAACGTTTGAAAATGTGGAGCTGTTAATACACCACCCCACGTATCAAATAACATTATCACATCAACACCTGCTGAAATTTGTGCTTTAAGATAGCGTAAAGTATTATCAGAAAGTAATGTTAACAGGATATGTAAAATTTCTGGAGATTGATAAATCATGCGTTTAATCTGACTAAAATTTTTTGAACTTCCACCCTCTATCATATAAGTTGCAACTGTCCAAGGACTTCCTGCAAATCCAATCAACGGTAACTTGCCATCTAATTCCTTCTTTACTAACCGAATAGATTTCATAACATAATCAAGCTCGATTTCCGGATCTATTTGTGGCAATTGATTAATATCATATTCATTTCTTATCGACTGTTTAAACATTGGTCCATTTTTCTCAGAAAAGTAAAGTCCCAACCCCATAGCATCAGGAATAGTCAATATATCAGAAAAGATAATGGCAGCATCTAATTTAAATCGTCTAACTGGCTGCAAAGTTATTTTACATGCCAATTCTGGATTTTTGCAAAGCGCAATAAAACCACCAGCTCGTTCTCTTAATGAGCGATATTCTGGCAAATATCTTCCAGCTTGACGCATTAACCAGATAGGTGTCATATCAACTGATTCACGTCTTAAGGCACGTATTAATCTATACTGAATATCATGCTCCACAAATTTATTTCTCACATTAAGTGTATTTTTAACAGCAACAATTTCACGTAACGAAAAAATTAAAAATATTATTGTAATATAGCAATTTAGGTACTTGCTCCTTCAGCGCGATTCAAAATCACCATACATAAAATATAACAACGGACCAGAAATTGATTTCTCTTTACAAAAGTACAAATGCCTCCTGCTCGTAAAACTTGAAATAATCGCATCGTAAAAGATGTGTAGGATCTTTAACATCCTAAATTGCTGCATATTTTCTGGTTCTGAAGTTTTGTTCGATTTTAAATTGTACTTCCTAATAAAAACTTACTGCATTATATCACATTCTTATTACCTACCAAACCTTGTTACACTGTATTTACGCAATCACTTTGATATGCAACTAACACTAAATCATGCATTTGCTTATTTTTTTAAGTCGTGCAGAAGAAAACTTCTATCCTTAATTAAAATAATGAACTTACTATTACAGATTTAGTAAGAACAACATAAATTATCAACTTTTTAAGTACTAGGTGGATATTTCGGTTTGGGATTATAAAAAGTCAACTACTTAAAATAGAACAATTATTTATTATAAATTTTATCACTAGTAACTTCCTCAAATTCGTCAACATTCTTTTAAAAATAGATTTTGCATTAACAAAAGCATCAAAATTTAAAAATAATTTTTTAACAAATAAAAATATTATTGATGTATATCATAGAATCAATTTTAAACAAAACCAAAATAATAACCGAAAAAACATTACATGAATGGATGTATTCGACATATTTCTATAGTATGAGTGATAATTATTGTTTTAATTCTAACTTTTAAAATGCTTATAATATTATAATTATTGTCCACAATAATGCATTATTTAAAAAATTATAAAACAGATAGTTACTGATATTAAGAGATATATTTATATCACATTGCAAATCTAAATGCTCTAGTTAGATAACATTAGAACAATTTTAAAACTACTTTACTCAGTTAACAACTATTGAATTCTACCTTAAACGATATATCACAAAACAAAAACAGTTCAGTTAAAAATATACATTCACTTTTGTTGTAGTAATTAAATTAAAAAGTACCATCAAGCAATCAATGTATCATAACTCTATAGATAAAAACTAAATCTCAAAAGCATACATATTTAGAAAATTTAATTATCTAAGATATCCTCATTATAACTAGATAAAATCCAAGCTAACTATAACTGACACAATATCACTATGTAACTATCAACTTTAAAAATTAATGTATATTTTTCAAATAGTTTACTACCGATCATTCAAGATTTCCCCTAAATATTATTTCTCAAATTCTTCTTGCACTCTGCAAAATTGCCACATTACTTTAATGACAATAATACTATTATATTTACAATACCCTTTTTGCTAAACATAAGTATCCATTACACTTTTTAGTAACGTTTCATCCACTGTATCAATTACTCGAACAGAGCCAAGACCAATCGGCAATACAAAACGTAATTTTCCTTTTCGACGTTTTTTATCAAATTGCATATGAAAAAGCAATTGTTCATGGGATATGCCCTTTATTTTAGTCGGCAAACCAAAATCTCTTAACAGCACTTCCACTCTATATAAAGTGCTTATAGATATATAATTCATTGTATAAGCCAATTTCGATGCTGCAACTAACCCCAAAGACACCGCTTCTCCATGAAAATAGTGACAAAAGTTTGTTGCAGCTTCAATAGCATGTGCAAAAGTATGTCCTAAATTTAAAACGATTCGATCTCCTTTATCATATTCATCACGTGCAATAATTTGTACTTTTAGCCTACAGCTATGTTCTATGGCATAAACCATTTCGTTAGTTTTTCTAGCATTTAAAGCTACTTGATTTGCTTCTAGCCACGAAAAAAAAAATCCATCACAAGCCATACCATACTTCACTATTTCTGCTAAACCAGACCGATAAGCTCTTTCTGGTAATGTAGCGAGGGTTGCTAAATCTACAACTACCAGTTTAGGATGATAAAAAGACCCAATAAGATTTTTATATCCATCAAAATGTAACCCTGTTTTACCGCCAATTGCCGCATCAACTTGAGCTAATAATGTTGTGGGAATTTGTACCAAATCAATTCCCCTCATGTAAGAACTAGCTGCAAATCCTGTTAAATCTCCTATTACACCACCACCTAATGACACCAATAATGAGTCTCTATCATGTTCCTCATTAACTAATGCTTGGAAAATTAGTTCTATACTTTGCCAAATTTTATAAGGTTCGCCCATGGGTACAATTACTGTCGAATACATATTATCAGTAAAGTATTTTTGTAAAAAAGGCAAATAGAACTTAGCAACTGTCTCATCAGAGACTATCAAAACTTTTTTAGCCATAAATATTTTTGATAAATGTAGCGATTTTCTTAATATATCACAACCTACAATAATCGGATAATACCCCTGAGCAGTGTGACACTGAATAATTCCCATACTATTACCGATTATAAATTTTTTAAAATCAGAAAAACTACCTGAAAAAGGACAAGGTTATCTGTTGGAATAATAACATCTGCCACATCTAAATAATAAGGATGACGTACTTTGTTTAAAGTCCTTAAACAAGCGATTCGCATATTATAAGAGCCTTTTAACAGCGGACGAAAATTATCAATTCGCGTTCGTTTATATTGTTGAAAAATATTAACAGTTAAATAAAATACTTTTCCTAACTTTTTTATTATATTTCTATTTTTATCTTTTAATACCGTTCCTCCTCCTGTTGCTATAACACTCTCTTGCTCTAGCTTTAGCAACTGCAAAACTAAACTTTCTTGTTGTCGAAAAGATAATTCTCCTTGTTCAAAAAAATAATCTATCAATGATTTGCCAAACTTTTGAACTAATATATAATCCAAATCGTAAAATGGTCTACCCAATATCCACGCAAGACATTGACCAACTTGCGTCTTTCCCACTGCCATGGGACCTGTTAAAATAATGTTATCAGAAATTTTCATTTTTATTTATGGATGTCTTACAATAATAGAATACTGTTATTCACTAACATTTGTACATTCATGATTAAGTTAACGACTTGGTAACACTTCCCCAAAAACACAACACATTAACTAAATCTAAATTAGAATAGTAAGTATCCTTGAATTGCATAATTGCAGTACGAACCTTATTTGCTAAAGCTGCCTGATCTGACAGTATATTTAAATCTATAATACAATTTTCATTTCTGGGAACAGCTTCCATTTTTTTTATATTCAACTACACTAGATAACAATTACCAAATTATCTCCTTAATCATATCCTTTACGTTATATTTTACACTGACATTTTTATGTAAATCTCATTTCATACAGTACGATAGCAAATTCACTTTATGAAATAACTTAAACCACTGCATTTGCTCACTAATTTCTTAGTAAAACTAGAAAAGTAATTATAACACTGTTTATATATTTGTAACGTCTAAACTTACGTTCTTACAGAAATTAATTATAACTAGATTATATAAAATGCTACTAAAAATATTTTCGCGATATCAACTTAAACCAACAGGGAACAATTTAATATTCAATTCACTATAACATTCAACAAATCTTTTAGTTGATTGTTACTTCATTGTATACTACATTCGAACAAGCATGTTAATATCATAATCTAAAGCATAGGAAAATGCCATTTTATCTATACTTTTTAGTAAAAATACATCAATTATATAGTAATCTCTACTAAATCTACAAAAAAGATTTGACTTTCTCTATTTAGAGAAGCATACATACATACAACAAACACATATTTAAAAATTAAGTAAAATCGATATCTCAACTAAATTTAACTAAAATACGATAGAACTAGCAAATTCAGATTAGCATCTAATGTACAAAGATTGATATCTATTTTCAATATATGAATTTATACATAGTATAGCTTGTTATCCAAAAAAAGCTTATGTAAAAACTATGGCATAGCAATTGTACTTTATACATATACAGTTATTTAAAATAATACATATATTTTCTGCCAAATTTCAAATCTGTTGTAACAAGATAAAATAATCATTCTTCTACTTATTAAATTAATTTAGCTTTACACTTAATGTAAAACAAGAGTTTTTATATAAAAAACATTTGAACGCTAATGGTTAAATAAAGCAATTATTAAAGTACATGACAATTATTACTTGTCGATATCAGGTCAAGATTTACTTACCAAAGTATGTTAAATTATAACCTTCCCATCATATTAGCATACTAAAACCTTCACTAAAAGACTAAAATATGCACTTGATAACATATACTGTATAATATTTCATTATCAGTTTTACATTACCTACTATCCTAACTACTAATTATTTTATACCAGTAATATCACCAATAGATAATTGATTATTATATAAATCTAAAACTACAAATATTGTTAGAATAAATTTAACCAAATTGTTATTTTAGTTACAAAATCTGCAACATCACATCAGAACCTAAATGAATTGCATATTAACATAATATAGTTTCAAGTTAACATTATAAATAACACTTACAATTACATTTAATAATGCTTCAGCTAGTTTTTTTAGATATTTCAATGCTTACTATGCGCTTGATATTGCTATACTATATATAGTATATAATATACAAAAGTATTTTATTTTTTTAAAAAAAATTTTATACGTGATAATTCAAAAAAACATCAAACACCTTAATAGCAATATACGATGCAACCAAATTTCATGCATATATGGTATTTTAATTAAAAATTAATTATTCAATCTGAAAAGTATTTGTCAGCGATAAATAATTATAAATTTATTAAACTTTGCACAATTGATGTTCTTTACCTAATTATCCTATTTGACTTCATAAGCAATTTGAAATTATTGTTTACCTTGCTTTTTTTTCGAAGAAAATAGCTTTGTATAAATGAACATAGTATCTATAGAATAGTCAGAACATCACATATATAAATACTTTTAAAGATATGTTCCTTGGCAGAACCTCTCATATTATAAAGAGTGGAAATTAAGGTATTTCTACTTAATGTAAGAAAATTTCATATATACAAAATATTACTTTTAACGTTGTGAAAAAACCAGCAAATTCTTTTCTTTAGCATAACATTTATAAATATTACGTGAGGATTTCTTATAGATGGAATGATAAATCATGCAAAGAAAACAGTCAATTATTCGTAACTGAAAACCTTTTGAAAAATATGGTAATAAAACATTTCAAGCTTAATTCAACCACTATTAAGAAATTCACGTTACTATCTCAATTTTAGCAAAATACAACAACTTAATAAGTATGCATAGCAAAGATATACAGACTCATCGATCACAAAAATCTATTTTAATAAAAATCAAGTTTAATTTTAAATAGAAAATGTAAATATTTATGATAACTTCTATTCACTTTTTTATCATAAAAAAACCTAGTATTTTCTCTGTGCAACAGGTACAGACTTATAATGTATAACTGATATTATTGCGTATATCATCGCAATGAGCAAGTTTATTCATAATACAAAATATGCTTTACTTAAAATTTAAATGCATATCCTAAACTAAGAAGACTACATCTTGATTGTACGCATACATTTTTACAAATTTATTTTGTATCAACATTTTAAAATTCAAAGTTTATACTATATTTTAAATTTTATTAGTAATTTATTGTCTACAAAATGAACTAGAGCAAATTATTGTTTATAAAATATGAATACATGAAAACTTTATGTATGTGACTTTATTATTCTTCTTTATAATATAAATGCATGTTACTATCCTAGTTAAATCATAATGTAATAGAAGTTACGCTTCTGTAAGAAAATAAATATGAATTTTAAGTCAATCAACTTTCAAGGTATTGGGATTCTGATCATTGGTGATACCATGTTAGATCAATACTGGCATGGCAATACATCTAGAATATCGCCAGAAGCACCGGTACCAGTTGTTCACATTGAGCAAGTTGACGACAGACCTGGTGGCGCAGGAAATGTTGCATGTAATCTAGTTGCACTAGGTGTAACAGTTAATCTTATAGCTTATTGTGGCCAAGATAAATATGCAGATATACTCTCAACTTTATTGACAAAAAAACAAATTTTACATCATTTGATACAATTAAATAATTACCCAACTATTACTAAACTAAGGATTTTAAGTAGAAATCAGCAACTGATTCGTTTAGATATGGAGCGAAATTTTTCTGATGTAGATTCTGATGAATTATTTTGTATTTTTAAAAAAGCTTTACCTGATTACAATGTTGTTATTTTATCAGATTATGCAAAAGGTACCTTGGCTAATCCGCAGCCTTATATACAATTAGCTCGCAAACTAAATATTCCTGTTATAGTTGATCCTAAGCGGAACGATTTTACAGCCTATCGTGGTGCAAATCTTATAACACCTAATTTTAAAGAGTTTGAGTCTGTTGTTGGTCAATGTACCAATGAAGAGTCATTAGCAGAACGTGGACGAAATTTAATGGACTCATGTCAATTAGACACCCTTGTAATTACTAGAGGCAACCATGGTATGACTGTCATACCTAAAGGTGAGACAGCTTTTCATCTGCCAGCTAAAGGCAATCAGGTGTATGATGTTACAGGTGCAGGCGACACAATTATTTCTACTCTGGCAGCATGTTTAGCAAAAAAAATGTTAATTGCAGAATCAGCACAATTGGCAACAATTGCAGCTGGCATTGTTGTAGGGAAAATCGGAACTTCATCTGTTACAATACAAGAATTATGGAAGACCATTTCGACACTGGATAAAATTTATCCACCACCTGGTGTAATATCAGAAGCTAAATTAAAACATGTGATTCATGTTATCCAGACTTATAATGGAAAAGTAGTTTTTACTAATGGTTGTTACGACATTTTGCATTATGGTCATGTCAGTTATCTAGAAAAAGCTAAGGCATTAGGTGACAAGCTTGTTGTTGGAATCAATGACGATGCTTCTGTTGCAAAATTAAAAGGAGCATCCCGTCCTATAAACTCATTAAAAAATCGCATGTCTGTTTTAACTGGACTTAAAGCGGTCGATTGGGTTGTTCCATTTTCTGAATTAACTCCAGGTAGGCTGATTAGAAATTTAAATCCTAATATTCTTGTAAAAAGTGATAAAAACTACCGTAATATTGAAGAAAACTTAGATTTAGAAGGTGTAAAATATGTATTGGATAAAGGAGGAAAAGTTCACCTAATTTCTAGAATACATGATATATCTAGTACAAAGTTATTGAGGAAAATCAATAATTCTACAGATAAATAGGTAGATGCGATTTAAATGACACGTACACATTCACCTATAAATAGCGGTTATCTGTAATTAGTTTTTAAAATAAAAATATATAAACACTAATTTACCCATTATCAATAGGTAGCAACATGTGAATCATGGGAAAAGATCTTACAATCTAAAATTTACAATTGTTGATATTATACAGCAAAACTTATTTTTATATAGGTTTTAACATATAAATTACATTTTATTTTTAATACAATAAGACAGTTCTAAAAGCTATTTATAAACATGAAATTATCACAAACTACTTTAAGTATAACTGACCGACAGTCTTGCAAATTTATATACAAAGTTTTTTAAATCCTAAATATTTAATAAGTAATTTTACTCACTGTGGTAAAACAAGTATATATCAATATAACTATGTACTAGTACGTATAATTAGTACTGAAAAATTCCTAATGTGTTTTTTTTATAAAAAAAAATAGAAAATAAACTCAAATATAAATATTTTATGAACATACTTTAAACAATACTTATCCATTACCATTTTAAAAATTCTATACGCTATTATAAAACTAATATACTTTACAAAAGCACATTATCTAAGAGAACTTAATTTTCTCCTAATCATCATTTAATAAAATAGTTTAAGCAATTATTATTACTATGAATTAAAATTACAGACTACATATATGAATTTCTTATATTTGAAAAATAACACATTTTTGACCAAATCTAATCAAAAATAAAAAAGCAAGATTTATACGAGAATCGATTATCTATATAACATCATAAAAACGTATTGTTACATAGAGACTTAAACACTCGACTTTATCAAAGTAGTCAGCACTTCTACATGTACTTTATATACCTATGCGACAATTCTGTTAAATACTAAGTTTTCAATCTTCAGCTATACCTCTTATGCTAAAAATTTAACTGTACATTAGTTCATTAATGACTATTTGATTTCAACATATTTGTACAGCAAAGTTCGATAGTTATAATAAAAGTAATCTTTCACTAATATTACCAAATTCATCACAGTATAAACTATCACAATCCCTGAATTGGATTTCAAAATTCCTAGTATACACACTGCATTTTTCAAAACTCAAATGCAACAAACCATTGCATCTACTGTGTTTTTTAATGTTTATTTAAGTACAAATTGAATCATAACCATTACAAGATAACATGACAGCAATTCTTCCGTTTTTATTGTAAACAAAACCAAATTTATAAGTTATCATTTTCATAATACGTAGTTAGATTACTATTTGATCGCATAAATATCACAATCAACAGCCATCATAAACTTTCGATATTCGCATATTTTAAAAATCATCTTTAACTCATCTCATTAACTTCAGCAAAATATTTTTTAGCCCACTTACTATTACTTAACATAATATGCTAATCTAAATTGCAGTTTCAAACCTATAAAAACCAATTATTTATAACTGTATGTAAATACTGGTATTATTATTGTTATCAATCAATATTTCCTAAAATTTCAACTAATTAAGTTAAAAATCATCACTTGCTAAATAAAGTAAACAGAAATCTACATATCTATAGGTTCAATAACCACCACGTGATTATTGCTTATTATAAAATATATATAAAACTTTTTCTCATGAAAAAACAGTATTATAT